>OLOS01000602.1_pt1 | contig 36602 bp, 37 predicted proteins | sample 1672631 | NCBI WGS metagenome assembly OLOS01 (sample SAMEA3136707, study PRJEB25190) | human gut metagenome | biome: human gut; feature: human-associated habitat; material: faeces | place: Austria | collected 2013 | reverse complement strand
TCTTTTCTGGGTGGTTCCTATCAACAGCCGACTTGATCCACAACATAATGACACATTATGTTGTTCCGCACTCGACTAATTTCGCCAAATTCCGACTTTAATTTTATACCATTTTTTCATTTACTTCAAGCCCAATGTTTCTAAAAAAAAGAAGTCGCAAATGCTATCGTAAAACCCGAAGGATGAAACAGTCCTTCGGGCTTTATTTTTTCCCAGGAAAGGGGGTGCGCGTGATGGCCTGCAAGTACCTGGATTTCCAGGACCGAAAGAAAATCGCAAAGATGTACCAGGAGGAAGCCCGCGTGCTGGACATCGCCTACAAAATCGGATGCCACCCCGCAACGATCTATGAGGAGCTGCGACGAGGCGACACGGGCAAGCTGGACAAGAACCAGCGCCCGGAGTATGACCCCCGTCTGGCTCAAAGGACGTTTCAAGAGGCAATCCGCCGCCGGGGCAACCGGCGGACCACCACGACCGCCGAGAGCGGCCAGTAAACTAAAGAGGAGGACAAGGACATGAAAATGAAGGACCTGGCCCTGGCGCAGGTACGTCGGGGCGAACGCTTCACCCTCGACGGTGTGGAGTTTGTGAAGCTGGAGGACGACCTGGACGCCGCCTTTGCGGTGGCCGCCGACACGCTGCCGGAGTGCTGCCAGTTCGAGGATGACGACGCCGAGCGTGAGGACCACAACAACTACGCGGGCAGCTTGCTTTCCAAAACCGTGGAGCGCTGGCTGCGGGACAAGCATCCGGCCATCTTCTCCGCCGTGGTGGAGCGACCCATCGACCTGACCACCATGGACGGCATGACGGACTACGGCAAGCCCCTGGCCGTCGTGCGGGCGCTGACCATCGACGAGTACCGCAAGCACCGCAGCGTCCTGCCGCTGACCTCCAAGCCCTATTGGCTGGCAACGGGCTGGACAACCAACAGCTCCCCGATCTCGAATGACAGCATCGCGTACTACATCAGCACCGGCGGCACCGTGAACTACGACGGCGTGTGCTTCGCCTACTTCGCGCCGCGTCCCGCTTTGTATCTGAAATCCTCTATCCTTGTATCGGTTGAGACCGAGGACGAGGGCAAGGCGCTGGCCGATTACAGCGACACGGACCTTATCGACGAGTTGTACCGCCGCAGGAGAAGCACCTATGACCCGGACTGAACGGCGGAGGCGGCAGCAGCGCCGCCGCAGGGCCGCGATGCAGAGAGCCGCCTGCCTGGCGCTGGCCCTTCTGGCCGTGGCTGCTGCGTTCGCCTGGAGCGGGCGTCCACAAGAGCCGGAGACACCAGAGGCCACCGTGCCGGTGACGGCAACGGCGCTCCCGGCGGAGACACCCGCGCTGGAACCCATCACGCTGGAGTTTGAGGACCGGGAGGCCATCGACCCGATGGAGGCGTCCAAGGTAGCCCTGGCAAAGATGGTGTGGGGCGAGGCGCGGGGCTGCTCCACCACGGAACAGGCGGCCACGATCTGGTGCGTGCTGAACCGCTACGACAGTGGGGACCGCTTCTGGGCCGACACGGTGGAGGGCATCACGACCCAGCCCTGCCAGTTCTACGGCTACGACCCCAGCAACCCGGTGGACCCGGACATCCTGGCCCTGGTGGAGGATGTGCTGGCCCGCTGGATGGCCGAGAAGGAGTGCGTGGGCAGCGTGGGCCGGGTGCTGCCGAAGGAGTACCTGTACTTCACCGGAGACGGCGCACACAACTACTTCACCACGGAATGGCAAGGCGGGCAGACCTGGGACTGGTCCCTGGAAAGCCCGTATGAGGGATAGCTGATATGGAGTTGACCCACCTTTCCCTGTTTTCCGGCATCGGTGGCCTGGACCTGGCCGCCGAGTGGGCAGGCTTCCACACCGTGGGACAATGCGAGTGGGCCGACTACCCCACCAGGGTCCTGGAGAAACATTGGCCGGACGTTCCACGCTGGCGGGACATTCGGACTTTGACAAAGGAGAGTTTCTGTGAACGGACCGGACTACGAACAGTTGACATTATTTCCGGCGGCTTCCCGTGCCAACCCTTCTCCAAAGCCGGACAGCGCAGAGGCAAGAGCGATGACCGCTACCTCTGGCCGGAGATGCTTAGAGTTATCGACGAGCTGCGGCCTGCTTGGGTCATTGGAGAGAATGTTGCTAACATCCTCAATCTGGCGCTCGACGATGTGCTTTCTGACCTGGAAAGTAAAGGCTACACCGCACGGGCGTTTATGGTTCCAGCTCGCGGCGTCGGCGCTCCGCACCAAAGATACCGATTTGCAATCGTGGCCCACGCCGACGGCGATGGACGCGGCGGGGCTGGCCCGGCACCTGCGGAAGGACGCGACATCCACCAGGTCATTGCTTCTATGCCAGAAAGTGGCTTACCTGGCGGGGGGGGTACTGGAAATCTGAACCCGGAATGGACCGAATGGTTGATGGGCTTCCCAACTGGATGGACAGAGTTAGATGCCTCGGAAACGCGGTGTGCCCGCCCCAGTTCTTCCCCTTCTTCCAACAAATCAGACTGATAGAGGAGGCAGAGCATGAACCGACTACAAGAGCGGCGGATGGCGCTGGGCCTGACCCAGCCGCAGGTGTCCGCCAGACTGAAAGAAACGGAACCCAGGGCTGACGTGGGCATGGTGAGCCGGTATGAGAAGGGCGTATGCCTGCCGACGGCGGACCAGCTCAAGGCCCTGGAGAATGTCCTGGGAGCGCCCAGGACGGAACTCTACGACGCGGAGGACCTGGACCTGCTTGGGGCGCTGCCGACAGCAGAGAGCCGCAGCGAGGCCAGCGAGACGGAGACCGCACCGCCCACCGCACCCACCGGGCGCTTCCGCAAGTGTTACCGCATCAGCCGCGAGTTCGCGGCAAGCCTGCCGGACGACCTGCTCCAGGTGTGCGGGTATTCGTCCTGGCAAAGCTGGCATGACGCAGCCCTCAAGCGGCTGTTAGGAGAATATGCGGCCCGGAAACGGGCCACCAAAAAGGAGGATAAAACCGCATGAGTGACCAGTTGGACAAGAAAAGCATCCTTGAGATGTCAATGGGTGCAATCCTGGAGCGCGTGGACTATGAGATGGGCAAGGTGATGGACAACATCCTGGACCCCAACACCAAGGCCACCGCCAAGCGCAAAATCTCCGTGACCCTGGAGCTTATCCCCAGCGCGGACCGCCGGACCATCACGGTGCAGAGCACGGCCAAGTGCTCCCTGACCCCGACGGACCCCGTGACCACGAGCCTCTACATCACCAACGCACCCAGCACCGGCGAGCTGCTGGTGGCCGAAATGGTGCCCCAGGTCCCCGGCCAGTTAGCCCTCGACGGTGAGGAGCAGGACCACCCCAAAATTTTGAAGTTCAAACGCCAGGCATAACGCCACGATCTGAAAGGAGTATTCATCATGCTGAAAGAATTTGCCCAGTACCTCGTGTCCCTCAAGGACAACAAGACCTACGACATCCACGGCGACACCTACTCTGACCACGACCTGGTCCGTATCAAGCCCCACATTGACCGCCCTGCCAACCTCTCCGTCTCCGGCCTGGACAGCATCGTGAAGCTGGTCCGCAACGAGCTGGATATGTTCGAGAACCTGCCCGTGTTCATCCGCGTGGACGATGCCCGCACGGTCTCCGTGTTCACCACCTACGACGACGTGATGTGCCGCGACAGCCTCTATACCGCGAAATGCGACGTTCCGGGCTTCCGTGACGGCTTCCGGGAGTATGAGCAGGCCATCATTGAGCTGCGGAGCAAGTTTGCCCCCGGCCCCGGCGTGGACTACCTGCTGGACCTGCTCTCCCGCATGAGCAAGGACAGCGGCGTGACCACCCGCGACAACGGCGTGAGCCAGGAAGTGGAGGCCCGCCAGGGCGTCTCTCTCAAGGCGCTGGTGCAGGTCAAGCCCCGCGTGGCCCTGCGCCCCTTCCGCACCTTCCTGGAGGTGGAACAGCCGGAGAGCGAGTTCCTGCTGCGCCTGGACGATGACGGCAACGTGGGCCTGTTCGAGGCTGACGGCGGGATGTGGCAGCAGGCGGCCAAGGCCAGCATCACGGCCTACTTTGAGGACAAGCTGGCCGAGGAGGTTAAGGACGGCAAAATCGTCGTGATGATGTGATGCAGCCGCAGGTCATCATCTGCAAGGACCGGGCGGAATGGCTGGAGGCCCGCAAGGATGGGCTGGGGGCGTCTGACGCCGCCGCCCTCCTGGGCCTCTCCCCCTGGAAAACCAACGTACAGCTCTGGGAGGAGAAGTGCGGGCTGGTCATCCCGGAGGACATCGGGGACAAGCCCTATGTGCGCTACGGCAACGACGCGGAGCCGCTGCTGCGCTCCTTCTTCGCCCTGGACCACCCGGAATACCGGGTGAGCTTCACCCCCTACAAGATCATCAAACACCAGAACCTGCCCTTCATCACCTGCACCCCGGACGGGGAACTGGAGGAAACTGCCACCGGGCGGCTGGGCGGCCTGGAGATCAAAACCACGGAAATCCTCTCCTCCACCGGCTGGACCCATTGGAAGGGGCGCATCCCCACGGAGTATTACGCCCAGGTGTGCCAGCAGATGCTTGCCACCGGGTGGCAGTTCGTGGAACTGCTGGCCCAGATCAAATATACCACGGCGGAGGGCGAGGACCGGAAAGAGACCCGACACTACAAAATCGAACGGGCGGATGCCGAGGACGACATCGCCATCATCCGGCGGGAGGCGGTCCCCTTCTGGCACTGCGTGGAGCAGCGGCAGAAACCAAACCTCAAGCTCCCGCCTATCTGAACAGGAGGACAACATGAGCATGGAATTTGTGATGGGCAACAGCCTGGAGACTTTGCCCAAGACGATAGACTTCAACTTTGAGGAGCTGAAAGGCCAGCTTGCGGAGAGCCTGGCGCTGTACACCGGCCTGGTGGTAACAGAGGACGGCATCAAGGGTGCCAAGGAGGACCGCGCCAAGCTGAACAAGCTGCGGGAGGCCCTGGAGAACAAGCGCAAGGAGGTCAAGCGCGAGTGCATGGCCCCGTACACCGACTTCGAGGCCAAGGTGAAGGAGCTGGTGGGCCTTATTGACCAGCCCATCGCCGCCATCGACGCGCAGCTCAAGGAGTACGAGGAGAAGCGCCGGGCGGACAAGCGGGCCGCTATCCTGGAAATCTACGAGGAGACCGTGGGCGAGCTGCGGGCGCTGCTCCCCTTTGAGAAGCTGTGGCAGGACACTTGGTACAACACCAGCGTGACCATGAAGAAGGTCCGGGAGGCCATCGTCACGGCGGAGGACAAGGCCGCGTCCGATTTGGAGGTCCTGGCTACCGTGGAGAGCGAGTTTGCCGAGGCCGTTAAGATCAAGTACCTGGAGCACCTGGACTTGAACGAGGCCCTGATGGAGCGCTCCCGCCTCCAGGAGCGGGCCAATCGCCTGCGGGAATACGAGGCCCAGCGGGCCGCCCAGGCCGCCAACCTGGCAGAGGAACAGCGCGAGGCAGAGGCAACGCGGGGCGCAGAGCAGACCCCAGACCCCGCTGCCAATGCAGCCCAGGCCGGGACCTGGGAGCCCGGCGGCGGTGAGGCCGTTGAGGAGACCATCTACCTGCTGCGCTTTGAGTGCCAGGTGACAAAGGACCAGGCGGCGGAGCTTTCCCGCTGGCTGAAAGAACGGAACATTTCGTATAGGAGGATTTAATCATGGCCGTGAACAATTCTTTGCAGAGCCGCAGCGGCGGCAAGCCCAAGTTCAGCGTGGCTATCCAGACGCCGATGTACCAGAAGCTCGTGAACGACACCCTGGGAGACCCGGACCGCGCCCGGCGCTTCGTGGCTGCCATCAGCTCCGCCGTGGCCGTAAACCCGTCCCTCCAGGAGTGCGACGCCGGGACGGTGCTGACCGCCGCCCTGCTGGGTGAGAGCCTGAACCTGTCCCCCTCCCCGCAGCTCGGCCAGTATTACATGGTCCCCTACAAGGACAAGAAGCGCGGCACCGTGGCCCAGTTCCAGCTCGGCTACAAGGGCTACATCCAGCTTGCGGAGCGCAGCGGCCAATACCTGGACATCGACGCGTTCCCCGTGGTGGAGGGTGAGTACAGAGGCCGGGACCGCTTCACCCGCCGCCCCATCCTGGAGTTCCTGGAGGACGACGGAGACCGGGAGAGCCGCCCCGTGGTGGGCTACTACGCCTACTTCGAGCTGAACAACGGCTTCCGCAAGGTGCTGTACTGGAGCAAGGATAAGATGCTGGCCCACGCGGACCGCTACTCCCAGGCGTTCCACCTGGAGGCCCGCGAGGCCCAGGACCCCCGGTACAGCCGCGTGTCCTACGCCGACTTCGTGGCGGGCAATTACCCCAAGGGCGACGAGTGGAAGTATTCCTCCTTCTGGTACAAGGACTTCGACGGGATGGCCTGCAAGACGATGCTGCGCCAGCTTATCAGCAAGTGGGGCATCATGTCCATTGACCTCCAGAAAGCCCTTGCAAGCGACGAGGCGGCCATTGGCACCGATGGGAGCAAGAATTACCTGGATGCACCCGAAAACGCGCCAGATGCCCTTCCAGAGGCCAACCCGGAGACCGGGGAGGTCATCGAACCCAGCAGCAATACCGCGCCGGAGCTGCCCGACGGCATCTTCGAGGATGCAGAGGATGCAACGGGGCAGCAGGCGCTTGCGTAAGGAGGCATCCGTATGCCCAAGACCAACGAGAAAGACGCCTATTTCTTCTCCCACGACTGCAACGCCCGCAACGACCCCAAAATCCTGGCCCTCCGCTCCGTCTACGGGGCGGAGGGGTACGGGGTGTACTTCATGCTGGTGGAGATACTCCGGGAGCAGCCGGAGTACCGGCTGTCCGTGAACAAGTACATCTGGAATACACTTGCTATGCAAATGCAGGTGGAAGCATCCCGCCTGGAGCAGATCATCACAGACTGCTGCACAGAGTTTGCAGAAAACGGCAGCACGCTTTTGGTGAACGACGGCGAGTATCTTTACTCCGCTTCCCTTCTCCGACGCATGGGGAAGGTGGACGACATCTCCAACCTCCGCCGGGAGGCGGCGCAAAAACGCTGGAAAAATCAGCCTTGCAAGGCCGACGACGGCAGCGGAGCATCCACAAGTAATGCAAATGCAGAGCAAACCGATGCAAATAAAAGAAAAGCAAAGCAGAGTAAAGAAAAGCAAAGCAAAGCAGAGGAAAAGAAAACAAAGGAAACTATCTTTGCGGACTTCGCCTCCGGCGACGCCGACCTGCTTTCCGCTCTGCAAGACTTCGAGGCGATGCGGAACAGGATTAAAAAGCCGATGACGGACCAGGCCAAGAAGCGCCTGGTCACGGAACTGGAGAAGCTGGCCCCCGGAGACCGGGATGTCCAGATCGCCATTCTGCACCAGAGCGAGGACCATTGCTGGGCAGGCGTGTTCGCCCTCAAGGACGACAGGCCCTACCAGCCCAGCCGCAGCGGCAGACCCCAGCAGGCCAGCACGGGCGAGAAGATGGACGCCCTGCGAGACCTGCACGACGAGTTCAGCGGCCTATGACCAGGGCGGAAGTGACGGAAATCTTCGCGGTGCTGATGATGGCCTATCCCAACGCGGAGATGTTCAAGGCCCCGGACAAGGACAGCCTAAAGGCAAAGCTGGCCCCGACCATCACGCTCTGGACCACCTGCCTGCGGGACATCGACTTCTGGGCGGCCCAGCAGGCAGTCATCCGGGTGTGCCAGACCTGCAAATTCCCTCCGACCATCGCGGAGATGCGGGAGGCGGCGGAGGCCGTTCTGCACGAGGTCAGGTCGGAAATCAGCAACGCCTACCTGATGGCCCGCAGCGAGCTGCAACTGGCCCGGCTGGCTGGCCGGACGAAAGAGCAGGCGCTGGAGGGGATGCCCACCAGGACCCAGAAGGTCATCGAGGCCATGGGCGGCATCGACGCGTTCATGCCGCCGGACAAGAAATACTTCGAGATGGAGCGCTTCGAGCAAACCTACGAGACGATGCTGCGGAAGAACCCCATCGGCCTGCCGGGCAGCACGGCAGGACAGCGACAGATCACGGAATGAGCAAGGGGGCGGACAAATGGCTGGCTACTCACACAAGACCTGGGCGTGCCCGTTCTTTCGCTGGGACGAGCGGCTGTGCGTCCGCTGCGAGGGCGGCTGCATGAGCTTCCCGGACCGGGAGGCTCTGGCCGAGTACGCGGACCGCTACTGCGCCAACCTCCAGGACTGGAAAAGCTGCACGGTGGCCGCCAACCTGCTGAAATACTACGAGAGGACGGAGTAACATGGAAAGAAACGTCGATAAGATCAAGCGCCTGGAGCATGAGCTGGGGCGCTGGCGCAAGAAGGTGGCCGACACGGCCAAGGAGAACGAGAAGCTGCGGGAGGCCCTGGCCCAGGCGGATGTCGGAAACCATGAGACCCAGGCCCTTGTGGACGCTGTGCTCACCGCTGTGGTGCTGGAGCACGGGGAGCGGGCCATGGACCCGGATGCCCCGGAGACGGCCCTGGGCTGGCGGCTGGCCGTCCCGCGCTTCTCCGTCAAGGAGATGCGGGAGAAGTACGAGATACACGCCCGGCGCGGCGAGGACGGCAAGTACATCCTGGGCGTGATGGAGCGGAGGTCCGACTTATGAGCGTGCGCCGACAGACGGCCAACCGGCTGACCCTGTTTCGCACCTGCGGGAAGCAGATCGTGACCACGGCGGACACCCCCTGGGTGCGTCAGGTGGAGCGGGACGGCAAGCGGCAGGCCACGACATACTTCTGCTCCGAGGGCTGCTTCGCGGCCAGCTATAAGCACATCGGCTGGTTTGACGGCAAGGCCGAGGAGCGCCGGAAGCTGAAAGACCGGAACCGGGACCCGGAGAAGGAGCGGGCGCGGAACCGGGCATACCAGCAGGCCCACCGGGAGGAGCTGCGGGAAAAGGCACGGCTGCGCCGCCTCACGAACCCCGGCCTGTCCGCCGCCGACAGCGCCTACGCCCGGCGCAAGCGCAAGCTGAAAGCGGAGGAGGCGCAGGCTAATGCTGGATAAGACCCCGCTGGAGATGGCCCTGGAGCGGGAGGGCCAGATCGAATACTGCGACGAGTGCGAGTATGTGCGCGTCGTGGACAACACAGTTTTCTGCGGCCTGTCCGGGAAGCTGCTGCACCCCATGATGTTTCTGCGGGGGCAGGGCTTCGGCCCGGCCCGCCGCTGCACCAAACGGAAGGAGGCACGAGAGATGGGACTGACCGCCGCAGACCTGCAACGCATGGGGCCGGAGGCCCAGCGCCAGGTCATGGAGAAGCTGGGCATCGTGGGCAAGACCAAGGCCCCCAAGTACCACAACCAGCCGGACAGCCGGGGCAGCCTCCGCTTCGACAGCAAGAAGGAGGCCCGCCGCTACGACGAGTTGATGCTGATGCTCAAGGCCGGGCAGATACGCAACCTGCGCCTCCAGCAGCAGTACACCCTCCAGGAAAGCTACATCACGGAGACCGGCGAGCGGGTCCGGGCCATCCACTATGTGGCCGACTTCGCCTACGAGCGCCCCACCGCGCCGGACAAGTACGGCACCGTGTTCTGGCTGCCGGTGGTGGAGGATGTCAAGAGCCGGGCCACCAAGACGGCCCAGTACGAGATGAAAAAGAAGCTCCTGCGGGAACGCTTCAATCTGACTATCACGGAGGTTTGATTATGGCAAAGAAAGGCACATTCCCTGCCAACGCTATGCGGCGCGGGGAGATTTACTGGGTAGATATACCGAACGCCATCGGCCACGAGCTGATGAAGGACCGGCCCGCCATCATCGTGAGCTGCGACGCTCTGAACGACAACAGCCCCGTGGTCCAGGTGGTCTACTGCTCCGCCTCCCCCAAGAAGGAGCTGCCGGAGCACATCACCATCCGCTCCACCGAACAGATCAGCACGGCCCTGTGCGAGAACGTGTACACCGTGGACAAGAGCCGCGTGGGGCGCTTTGTTGGCCGCTGCACCCGGCGGGAGATGGAGCAGGTGGACCTCGGCCTCCTCTCCGGCCTGGGGCTGGCCCAGTACGGCCTTGCAAGCCCCCAGGAGGACGAGGAGGAGCCGGAGCCGGTACGCGGAGACACCGAGGACGGCACGGCCTCCATGGCCCTGGTAATCGCCCAGACGGAGCGGGACACCTACAAGCGGATGTATGAGAGCCTGCTGGCCCGCATGACGATGGAACGGGAGGAAACGGCATGAAGCAGAATTGCGGGAGCTGCGCCTGGTACGAGGACTTCCAGGGCGTATGCTTCAACGGAGACAGTCCACGTTGCGCGGACTTCACGGAGCCGGACACCACCTGCCCGGCATGGGAGGGCAAGGCATGAAGCTGGGCGACAAGGTGATGCGCCTGCCGGAGACATTCACCGACAGCGGCGAGGACAAGCGGAGCTTGAGGCGGCCTGTGGCGGGCCGCGTGGTGTACATCCATCCGAAGGGGTACTACCACACCGTGGAATTTGAGCTGAACGGCGGTCACGTCCGGGAGAGCTTCAAGGGGGTGAGCGACTGATGACCGAACCGAAGGACCTTTGCGGCAGGTGCGCCGCGATGCTCCAGGAGGGCTACGACCTCAAACGCGTGGGCGGCGGCGTAGATCACAAAGTGACCTGCTCCCATTGTGGGCGGCGGCGCTATGGGGCCACCTACACGATAGAAAAGCACAGCAAAAGCAAAGCATAAGCATACCAGAGAGACCCTGGGCCTATGGCCTGGGGTCTCTTATCTTTTTCGTGAGGCCACGAAAATGGTCTCCCCCGCTCCAGGGAGAGAGGGAGAGGAAGGGGGGTATGGGGGGATGGTGAGGGTGAGAGGGTCCTCCACGCACGCGTGAACACCAGAATGAAAAAACATCCTCCCTTCGGGGCGAAAAAAGAAGCTGCCTTTGCTACGATGAAAGAGAAGCCAATTTTTCAGAAAGGCAGGCGGGAGCGAATGGCAAAAAGTAAATACGAGACCCATGTCCTCCCCAACCTGGACAAGATCATCAAATGGGCCAAAGACGGGGCCACGGCAAAGGAGATTGCTGCCAACCTCCATATCGCCTACTCTACCTTCCGCAAATACCTGGACGAGGGCCAGGAGGGGGACGAGCGCTACGCGGCACTTTCGGCTGCTTTCGCGCAGGCGTGTGAAGTGCCGGACGAGCAGGTGGAAAACGCCCTGTTCAAGAGCTGCCTGGGCTACAATGCCCAGATCGTGAAGCACTACAAGCTCAAGACCGTAGAATATGACCCGGAAACGGGCAAGCGCATCCGCGAGGTCGAGACCCTTGTGGAGGCCCGCGATGAAGTCCATGTAGCTGCCAATACAGCGGCGCAAATGTTCTGGCTGACCAACCGGAAGCCGGAGACGTGGAAGTACAAGCCGGAGGCCCAGGACGGCGACGAGGACGAGGGCAGCGGCGTGGTGCTCCTCTCCCCCGTGATGGACAACCCAGGCCCACCGACGGAGGGAGGCGCAAACGATGGCTAATGTCATCTGGACCCCGCAGCCGCGCCAGGCGGCCCTTATGGCCCGCTTTGAGGACGAGGCGCTGTACGGCGGTGCAGCGGGCGGCGGTAAATCGGACTGCGCCCTGGCCGAGGCCCTGCGCCAGGTGGAGATACCGCATTACCGTGGGCTTATCCTCCGCAAGACCTTCCCGCAGCTCACGGAGCTGATGGACCGCAGCACGGAGATTTACAGACGGGCCTACAAAAAGGCCAGGTTTAACGAGAGCAAGCACGTCTGGACCTTCCCCTCCGGGGCCAAGATTTTCTTCGGCTCTATGCAGTACACCAAGGACCGGACCAACTACCAGGGCAAGCGCTATGACTTCATCGACTTTGACGAGCTGACGCAATTTCTCTGGGAGGAGTACAGCTACCTGTTCTCCCGAAACCGCCCCAACGGGCCGGGGACCCGCTGCTACATCCGGGCACAGGCCAACCCCGGCGGCGTGGGCCACGGCTGGGTGAAGGAGCGCTTCATCACGGCGGCCCAGCCCATGCAAACGATCTGGGAGCAGTTCAAGGTCCGCTTTCCTGACGGCCACGAGGAGACACGCTGGAAGTCCCGCATCTTCGTGCCGTCCTCCGTGTTTGACAACAAGATACTGCTTGCAAACAACCCGGACTACCTCACCAGCCTGGCCTCCATGCCGGAGCAGGAGCGCAAGGCGCTGCTGTACGGCGACTGGGACACCTTCGCAGGCCAGGTATTCACGGAGTGGCGCAACGACAGCGACCACTACACGGACCGCATCAACACCCACGTCATCTCCCCCTTCAAGGTCCCGCAGGATTGGGCCATCTGGTGCGGCCTGGACTGGGGCTACTCCAGGCCCTTCTCCGTGGGCTGGTACGCCGTGGACCGGGACCGGCGGCTCTACCGCATCCGGGAGTATTACGGCTGCACCGGCACCCCCAACACCGGCGTGAAGATGGAACCGTCCGAGGTGGCGCGGGAGATACGGCGCATCGAGGCCGAGGACCCCAACCTCAAGGGCCGGCGCATCAACCGCGTGGGAGACCCTGCTATCTGGGGCAGCGACGGCACGGAGAGCATCGGCGCTCTGATGGAGCGGCAGCGGGTGTACTTCGAGCGCGGAGACCACGCCCGCATCGACGGCAAGATGCAGGTGCATCACCGCCTCGCCTTTGACGAGGAGGGCATCCCCATGCTGTATGTGTTCAACACCTGCAAGCACTTCATCCGCACGGTCCCCAACCTGGTCTACGACGAGAAGAATGTGGAGGACATCAACACCGAGGGCGAGGACCACATCTACGACGAGCTGCGCTACGTCTGCATGAAAAACCCGATAGCACCCAGGCGGAACAAGCCCCCCGCCCTGGTGGTATATGACCCGCTGGACCTGGGACAGGACCAGCAGTATGACCGTTACGATTTTTACAGGAGGTATTGATTTATGGCACTTTTCGGACGGAAGAACGAGCAGGACGCGACCCTGGGCAAGCCCCCGATGGGCTGGGGCGTCCCCGGCGTGCAGAAGGACGAGAGCGTGGACCCGGAGATGGAGGCCATGCTGCTGACGGCCCCCGCCGGGCAGCGGCGCATCGGCAGAGCGGAGATCGCGGAGGCAATCAGCATCTTGAGCGACTACAAGAAAGGCAAGGCCAGCCTGGAGGAGCGCGTGGTCCAGGATGAGCTATGGTGGGAGCTGCGCCATTGGGAGGCCATCCGCAAGGGCAAGCAGCGCACGGACAACCCGGAGTACAGAGGGCCGGAGCCGTCCTCTGCCTGGCTGTTCAACGCTATTCTCAATAAGCACGCGGACGCTATGGACAACTACCCGGAGCCGGTGGTCCTCCCCCGCGAGCGCAGCGACGAGGAGAGCGCCAAGGTGCTGTCCTCCGTGCTGCCGGTCATCCTGGAGTACAACGACTACGAGCAGACCTACTCTGACAACTGGTGGGAGAAGCTGAAACACGGCACGGCAGCCTACGGTGTGTTCTGGAACAGCGCCAAGGAGAACGGCCTGGGCGACGTGGACATCCGGGAGATCGACCTGCTCAAGCTGTTTTGGGAGCCGGGCGTGACCGACATTCAGAAGTCACGCAACCTGTTCATCGTGGACCTGGTGGACGAGGACCTGCTGGAGCAGCAGTACCCGGAGCACAAGGGCCATTTGAGCGGCGGGGCCGTGGATGTGAAGCAGTATATCTACGATGACACCATCGACACCAGCAACAAAAGCGTGGTGGTGGACTGGTACTACAAGACGACCTCTGCCAGCGGCAAGACGCTGCTGCACTACGCCAAGTTCGTGGGCGAGACCCTGCTGTTCGCCAGCGAGAACGACCCCAACTACCGGGACACGGGCTGGTACGACCACGGCCTCTACCCCGTCGTGCTGGATGTGATGTTCCCGGAAAAAGGCACGCCGGTGGGCTTCGGCTATGTCGCCATCTGCAAGGACCCGCAGCTCTACATCGACAAGCTGTCCTCCAACATCCTGGAAAACAGCATGATGACCACCAAGAAGCGTTTCTTCGTCAGCGACAGCACGGGCATCAACGAGGAGGAGTTCCTGGACTGGAGCAAGCCCCTGGTCCACGTCCAAGGTGAGCTTGACGACAGGCGCATCAAGGAGATTGTCACCAACCCGCTGGACGACATCTATGTGACCGTGGCGCAAATGAAAATCGAGGAGATGAAGGACACGGCGGCCAACCGCGACGTGAACAGCGGCAGCGCCGGGTCCGGCGTCACCGCCGCCGCTGCCATCGCCGCCCTCCAGGAGGCGGGCAACAAGGCCAGCCGGGACATGATCTCCGCCAGCTACCGCACCCACGTCAAAATCAATTCGATGTGCATTGAGCTTATCCGGCAGTTCTACGACGAGACCCGCTCGTTCCGCATCACGGGCCAGACGCCTGGCAGCTACCAGTTCATCGACATGAACAACGCGGGTATCAAGGAGCAGGAAGTGGGCCAGACCTCCGACGGCATCCCCCTCTACCGCAAGCCCATCTTCGACCTGAAAATCAAGGCCCAGAAGAAAAACCCCTTCTCCCGCATGGAGCAGAACGAGCGGGCCAAGGAGCTGTACGGCCTGGGCTTCTTCAACCCGGAGCGGGCGCAGGAGGCGCTGGGTGCTCTGGAAATGATGGAGTTTGAAGGCATCGACAAGGTGAAGGAGCAGGTGCAGAACGGCCAGACCCTTCTCAATATCTGCCAGCAGATGTCCCAGCAGCTCGACCAGATGGCCCTCATCATCCAGACCCTCACGGGCAAGGACATGGGCATCGGAGCGGCGCAGCCTACCGGCGGCGGCCAGCGAGGCCAGGCGGCAGGCCCCGCGCCCTCCAGCGAGAAGGACAGCCTTGCAAGCGGCATCATGGAGGCCCAGCATCCCATGACCGGCTACGGGGAGCGGCTGGCAAAGCGCAGCACCCCCAGCATGGGCAACGAATGACGGGAGGCGACGTGTTATGACCCAGGTTTATGCCGAACGGGACGGCCAGCGCTGCATCCTCTCTGCCCAGGGCCACGCCACCGGCAGCTTGGAGGCGTGCGCGGCTGTGTCCGGCATCCTTTACGCCCTGGCCGGATATGTGACCAACGCCATGCGGGAACGCTATGTGGAGGTCTACACCTGGCGGATGGAGAGCGGCGATGTGCAGCTCGACTTCGACGGGGACGACGGCACGGCGGCGGCCTTTGAGATGGCTGTCATCGGCCTTGCCCAGGTGGCCCAGGCCCACCCGGAGCAGGTCCAGGTGGAGTGCCGGGAAGAAAAATAAAAATTTTTTCCGAGTTCGGGGCGAAAAGCTGAAAAGCATTTGATACGCTTATACTGTCCTCCTGCTTCACACCATGCGGGGCGGCGGTCACGGTGGGGACCGGGCCGCTGCCCTGGTGAAGTCAGGGACCGATGCACGGGGGCGATACACCCGCGACGAAAAAGGAGGCAATCCTATGAACTTCAAGCATTTGCTGGACATCCGGCTGAACCTGTTCGACGGCGGCGGTGCCGCAGGCGGAGCAGGCGCAGGGGCGGCGGCCTCTGGCGACGGAGCACCCGGCACACAGGGCGAGACCCAGGCATCCCCCGCATCCACCCGGCGGGGAAAATCGGGCGAATACCAGAATGTCATCTTCGGGAAGCAGGCCAAACCGGCGGAGGCTGGCGAGGGCGGAGACCCGGAGGGACAGCAGCGGTCCTCCGACGCCGGGAGCGACAACAAACCGGACGCGAGCACCACGTCCAATACTCTGGAGGCCAAACGCAGGGCTTTCCAGGACCTTGTGAACGGTGAGTACAAGGACATCTACACCGAGGAGACCCAGCGCATCATCGACCGGCGCTTCCGGGAGACCAGAAACCTGGAGCAGCAGGTGGGCCAGTATCAGCCTGTCATTGATATGCTGATGCAGCGCTACCAGATCGGCGACGGCGACATGGGCAAGCTGTCCCAGGCCATCGAAAACGATGACGCATACTGGTCCGAGGCCGCCGAGGAGGCGGGGATGTCTGTTGAGCAGTACAAGCAGTTCCAGAAGCTCCAGCGGGAGAACGAGGCGCTTTTGCGCCAGCAGCGCCAGCGGCAGAACGACCAGCGGGCGCAGCAGCAGCTCCAGCAGTGGTACGGCGAGGCCGAACAGGTCAAGGGGCTGTACCCCAGCTTCGACCTCAACGCGGAAGTCAAAAACCCCCAGTTCCTCTCCATGCTCCGGGCGGGCGTTCCCGTCCAGCACGCTTATGAAGTGGTCCACATGGACCAGATCAAGGCGGGCGTGGCCGCTATGCAGGCCAAGGCTACGGAGAAGCAGGTGGTGGACGGCATCCGCGCCAAGGGCACAAGGCCCCAGGAAAACGGCACGACCTCCCAGGGTGCATTTATCGTGAAGGATGACGTTTCCAAGCTGTCCAAGAGGGACCGCGCGGAGATCATCCGCAGAGCTGCACGGGGAGAGCACATCGAGTTTTAAGCCTCTCCCCAGAAGGGAGATTTTAACATGAACACCATCCGCAAATTCATTCTGCTGCCCGTCGTGCTGAACCTGTTTGATGCAGTCATCAACAAGACGACCAGCGCAACCACCGGGAACGACCTTTCCGGCGAGATGAAAACCTTCTACTCCGACTATCTCATTGATATGGCGGAGCCGCTGCTGGTCCATGACCAGTTCGGACAGAAGCACCCCATCCCCAAGAATGGCGGTAAGACCATTGAGTTCCGCAAGTATGACCCCCTGCCCAAGGCCACCACGGCCCTGACCGAAGGTGTGACCCCCGAAGGTCAGAAGCTCAACATGGGCATCATCACCGCGACTGTGGCGCAGTACGGCGGCTTCATCGAGCTGTCCGATATGCTGCTGCTTTCCGCCATCGACAACAACCTGGTGCAGGCCACCAAGCTGCTGGGCAGCCAGGCGGGCCGCACCCTGGACACCATCACCCGTGAGGTACTGAACGGCGGCACCAACGTGCAGTACGCCGAGGGCCAGGTGGACAGCCGCGCCAACCTGTGCGGCGGCAGCAAGACCGACAGCGAGAACCACTACCTGACCGTGGACGCCGTGCGCCGCGCTGTCCGTTACCTCAAGGTGATGAACGCGCCCAAGATCAACGGCTACTACGCGGGCATCATCCACCCGGATTGCTCCTACGACCTTATGAGTGACCCCAAGTGGGTGAACGTCAAGACCTACTCCGACCCCGACGGCATCTACGAGGGCGAGATCGGACGCATCGAGGGCGTCCGCTTCGTGGAGACCAGCGAGGCCAAGGTCTTTACCCACGCGGGCAAGGACTACGAGACCGGCACCGCCTCCAGCGGCACCGTCACCCCCAAGGCATCCGCCCGTGACGTGTACTCCACCCTCATTCTGGGTGCGGACGCCTACGGCGTGACCGAGATCACCGGCGGCGGTCTCCAGCACATCGTGAAGCAGCTCGGCTCTGCCGGTACTGCCGACCCCCTGGACCAGCGCGCCACCGCAGGCTGGAAAGCCACCAAGGTGGCCGAGCGCCTGGTGGAGGCGTACATGGTCCGCATCGAGACCTGCTCCACCTTCAACAGCTAATCACCGGGGCCGCCTGCTTTACGGCGGGCGGCCCCACATTCTGACCAACAGGAGGTATTTACACTATGGCTGCCAAGAAAGAAGCTGCCGCCAATGAGCAGCAGGCCACCACGCAGGCTACCCCCGCCGCCGAGGCGGAGGACATCATCGCCAAGGCCAAGGCGGAAGCTGCTGCCATTGTGGCAGAGGCCCAGGCCAAAGCCAAGGAGACCCTGGAGGCGGCAAAAGAGACCGCCCCCGCCGCGCCCAAGCCGAACGACCTTGTGCCCATCCGTCTGTTCAAGGACAACGACAAGTACAAGGATGACGTTTTTGTGGCCGTCAATGGCCGCAGCTTCCAGATCAAGCGCGGTGAGACCGTGCAGGTGCCCGCCTATGTGGCGGAGGTCCTGGAGCAGAGCATGGCCCAGGACAACGCCACCGCAAACCTCATTGAGCGCGAGAGCAGCGCCTACGCTGCCGAGGCCAAGGCCCGCAACATCTAACTGAACAGGCACACCGCGAGACCCTAAAAGCGGCTGCGACACGGCGCGGCGAGGTATGGAGGGACCGACCCTTCCGCCCCGCCGCGCCTTTTATCATACAGAAAGGAGGTAGACCCCCTATGGACAGGACCATCAATGTGACCGTGACCGGCGAATTTGTCCGCAAGGACAGCAAGAACGCGGGCGTGCAGGGCGAGGCCAATGTGACCGGCCTGCACATCGTTATGAGCGATGACTGGGAGGCGTTCTCCAAGCGCATCATCTGGCGCAACGCCCTGGGCGAAAGCCCCGTGGCGGTGCTGCTGTACAACAGCGTGGAGGACCTGGTGGCAAAGAAGGACCCGCTGACCTTCGACACGGCCATTCCGGCGGAGCCGCTGGCCCTGGAGGGCTGGTGCAGCTTTACCATTGAGGGATTCCGGGAGAGCAACCCCACCGCCGTTGCCATCACGGTGACGGACCATCTGCTGGTGAAGCCGAACGACGCCTACACCACGCCGAAAGAGCCTACGCCCACCCAGGCGCAGCAGCTCCAGACCCAGATCGACGGCATTGTACCCCAGGTGAGCACCCTGGTGGGAAACGCCATCGAGGCGCTGGAGCAGGCCGAGGAGGCCGTGAAGGTGTGGGAAGCCTATGACAGCGCAAAGACCTATCTGCCCCTCCAGAAGGTGAGCAGGCTGGGCAGCTCCTACATCTGCAAGGCAGCGTGCAAGGGCGTGGCCCCGGAGCTGGACGTGGCCGGAGGCGTGGAGGGTGCCCACTGGCTGCTTATCGCCTCCAAGGGCGACCAGGGAGAACAGGGCGCAGAGGGACCCCAGGGAAAGGCCGGAAAGCAGGGCATCCAGGGCGAGCGCGGCCTGACCGGCGAGCGCGGCGTCCAGGGCATCCAAGGCATCCAGGGACCCCAGGGCGTTCAAGGCGCTGCTGGCCCGGTTGGACCCACGGGACCGGAAGGACCCCAGGGCGTGCAGGGGCCGCAAGGACCGCGCGGCATCGACGGCGTGGCCGTGCAGACGGCTGGCATGGTCAATTTCAGCGTGACCGACGAGGGGCATCTGCTGTGTACCTACACCGGCAACGAGGCCCCGGACTATTACATCAACGATGCAGGGCATCTATGCCTAAACATCTGACGGAAGGAGGAACCATCTATGCCTACCATTGATCTGGGCAAGGTTGTGGGTCCGCAGGGACCCCAGGGCGTGCAGGGCGCAAGAGGCCCGCAGGGCGCGACCGGCGCTCAAGGCCCGAAGGGAGAGCAGGGCATCCAGGGACCCCAGGGTGAGACCGGGGCCAAGGGCGCGACCGGCGCGACCGGCGCACAGGGACCCGCCGGTGCCGACGGCTCTACCCCTAACATCCAGGTGGGGACGACCACCACGCTGGCCGCCGGAAGTGCGGCCACGGTGAAGCGGCGGGCCGGAAGCCCGGACGCTGCCCCCATCTTCGACTTCGGCATCCCCAAGGGCGCGGACGCCGTAAACCCCGGCGACATGACCAAGGCGGTCTATGACCCCAAGGGCAAGGCCCAGGACATTTTTGCCTATGCAGACCAGAAAATGCCCAAGACGGGCGGAGCGTTCACCGGCGGCGTGTCCGGCGTGTCGCCCACCAGCGGCAGCACCAAGGGCTTCCGCAACATCTACTTCGGCAACGGCGCTCCCGCCTCCAGCCTGGGGGCCAACGGCGACGTTTACATCAATATCGGATAAGAGGAGGACACGAACATGATTAAAGCAGGCAATCACACCGTCAGCGACAAGGGCTTCACGGTGGTGATGGAGAACATCGGCGGGGTCCCCCGCCAGGCCGTGGTGGCGGAGCTGCCCGGCGGCATCAGCGACGAGGCTCTGGCCGCGTTCTGTGCCGGTCCCATTGAGGTGCTGGCCGAGGACGGCAGCACCACGGCGACCTACACCGGCCCCTTCCGCGTGGTCTCCCACGGGCTGAAACTGACCCGCACCAGCGAGGACAGCGACGTTGCCGCCCTGACGGCCCAGGTGGCGGAGCTGGAGGCCAAGCTGTCCCACGAGAAGAGCGAGAAGGAAAGCGCCCAGAGCGCCCTTGCACGCCTCAACGAACAGCTTACCACCCTCAAGATGACCCTGGAGGCCAACAGCGCGGACAAGGCCGTGGTTGACGAAGCTCCCAGCGCGGGCAAGGCCGTGGTTGACAAAGCTTCCGTGGAGGCCATGGATGCGGCGGGCAGCGTGTAAGGACTGGGCGGAGGCTTCCTGTCTGATCTCCAACCTCCTGGCGGAGCTGGAGCAGCCCTGCCGGATATGCCGGGAGGACAGTCTGGTGCTGACCGGGCGCTCCCCTACCGGCGCGACCGTGACCATCCGGCTGGGACCGGACCTGGTGCTGGAGGCAGAGGGCTGCGACGAGCTGCTGGATGCAGCACGAAAGCGAGGGTGCCCCGATGGCTGACAGACAGACCGACGACTTCAAACTGGGCAACAAGGCGGCTGATATGTGGCTTTACACGGCAGACGCCTGCGCCAATGAGAAGGTCATCCCTAAGAAATACCGCTACACCACCGGAACGGCCCTGATGAACGGTGCAGAGGCCATCTGCTCGTGCATTGAGGGCGCAAACCTCATTGACCTGCGGGAGAGACCGGCGGAGCGGCTGGCGATGCAGCGGGAGGCCCTTTGCGCGTGCAAGAAGCTGGAGCGGAAGATACTGCGGATGGCAGAAAGCAAGCAATACCCCGGCGTGAGCGGCCAAAAGGCCGCGACCTGGAGCAAGGCGGTGATGACGGTGCGCTATATGTGCGCCGCCTGGTACGAGAAGGACCGGAGCCGCGCTGCCCAGGCGAGAGAGGATGTTCGGCGGCGATAGCTGCCTTTCATTGGGGTATAGCCTGTTCGCGCCGTCAACTGGGGCCTGCGCTCCCCGAACTCGAATGACAACAACGCGTACAACATCAACACCGACGGCACCGTGAACAACAACAACGTGTACAACGCCAACTTCGCGCCGCGTCCCGCTCTGATGGAATTACCGTGTACAAGTAGCCCTTGCGGCGAAAGCAGAGGCCCATCATCAAAGGAGGCTATATCCCGTCGTCCGTGGACATGAACACGGGGGATAAACACATGGCACCGACGCTGCCAGGCTCGCTACCGGGGAAAGCCCCGGACACCTCCGGCGGAGGGAGATACTGGCCGCTATCAGCGATGCCGGACCTGCGCTCCACCATCCGAAAACCAAGCAAGGATGTGTGATATGACCTATCAGGAACTATGCTCCTTTGACACCCTATGGACGACCTACCACCGGGCCAGACGGTGCAAGAGGGGCAAAAAGAGTACGGCACCCTTTGAGTACAGCGCAATCGAGGAACTGCTGATACTCTCAAAATCGCTTTTGCAAGGGACGCACCAGCCGGACCCGCTGGACGCGTTCTATATCTACGAACCCAAAAAGCGGCTTATCCAGGCCCCGACGTTCCGGGACAAGGTGGTGCAGCACGCGCTCACGGATTACATCGTCTACGACGAGCTGGCCCGGAGCTTCACGCTGAACACCTACGCGGCCCAGTACGGCAAGGGGACCCATTACGGGCTGGAGATGCTGAAACGGCACATGAGGACCTATTTCCTGCGGCGGAAGGGCGCGGACGAGGCGGCACGCAAGGCCGCCGGTCTGCCCCACCGGCCCATGGAGGAATGGGACTACGCCGAGGGCTGGGTCATCAAGGGCGACATCCGCCACTTCTTCCAGAGCATCGACCACCGGCGGCTCAAGGCCGCGCTGGAACCCCGGTTTCCCGACCCGGACATCCGGGCGCTGATGTGGCGATACATCGACGCCGTGGACGAGGGCCTGGCCCTGGGACACCAGACGAGCCACATCTACGCGGTGTTCTACGTCAGCTCCTTCATGCACTATGTGGGCGAGAAGCTGCACCTGCCGCTGGCAGGGATGTATATGGACGACTGGTATGTGATATGCCCGGATAAGGCGACAGCGGTTGAGGCTCTGCGCCTTGCAAGGCTTGAATTTGCCAAGCTGGGCCTGGAGCTGAACGACAAGACCAACATCTTCCCCTTGCAAAACGGCATCGACTTCTGCGGCTTCCACACCTATCTGACCCGGACGGGCCAGGTGGTCAGCAAGCTGCGCTACTCCTCCATCAAGCGGATGAAACGACGCATCCGGCTGTGGGAGAAGCAGTACGCAGCGGGCGAGGTGTCGCGGGAGAAAATCATGGAGAGCTTTACTGCCTGGGAGGCACACGCCAAGCACGGCGACACAAAGCAGCTCCGCAGAGAAATGCGGTCCAGGTTGTTGATGGCTCTGGACCGCGCAGACGAGGCCAGGCGGGCGGCGGGCATCCCCGCTGCCCTGCCCGGACCTGACGAAAGGAGAACAAAACGATATGGGACAGTTACTTTCCAATCTGGCAAACGGCAGCCTGGTGAAGCTGGCGGAAAACAGCAAGCCCACCAAGTTCATCAAGCTGGACAATGACCACTACGGCACCGGCACGGGCGTGACCCTTATCCGCAAGGATGCTTTCAGTGAGATCGCATGGAACGCCTCCGACAGCAACGGCTACAAAAACCGTTACTTCGGCTGCACCCTGGACAACTTCTGTGACGGCATCTGGCCGCTGAAACTGGACGAGAAAATCCGGGAGTGCCTGGTCCCCGTCCCCATTGTGGTGGCGGAGGGCAACCAGGTGGCGACGCTGCACACGATCTACCGCAAGGGCTTTGCTCTCTCCTGCACGGAGGCGGGCGTGAGCGGCTGGCAGACGGAGGGCAAGGCGTTCAGCTATTTCTCCGACAACGCAAAGCGCATCGCCTATCTGGACGAGACGGCGACCGCCGTCTTCTGGGGCCTGCGCTCCCCGTACTCGAATGGCTTCTACGCGTACTTCATCAACACCGTCGGCACCGTGGACAACCGCTACGTGTACAACGCCTACTTCGCGCCGCGTCCCGCTTTTAATCTTAAATCTTCTATCGTTGTATCTGACAGCACAGACAGCGATGGATGCTACACGGTTGAGAGCGTGCCGGGCAACGACGGCGGGCTGTATGTGAAGAACAACGGCCTGTGGGTCCGCGCGGTGTAAGAGAAGCACCCAGAAAGCCGGGCGGCGGCGTGCCGCTGCCCGGCAAATTCTATGAGAGGAGGCGGCGGTATGCCGAGCATCAATGAAGTTATCGAACGGGTGAACCGGGCGAGGCCGGACGCCATCGACGACGAGACCAAGGCGGCGTGGCTGCTGGAGCTGGACGGACAGCTCTACCGGGAGACCATCCTGCGGCACCAGCTCACGAGCGGGCGCGGGGCCAAGGGACCCGTCGCCGTCTGTCCCACCTGCGGCGGGACGGAGATCACCTATGACCGGGTGATGGACAGCAACCTGTGTCCGGCGTGCGGCTGGACCGACCTGCCGGACTTTCCCAAGGCGTTCCCGGAGGACGGGGACAAGCCCCTGCTGGTGGAGGCCCCCTACGACGGGCTGTACGACCTGTACCTTATGAGCAAGGTGGACTTCTACAACCGGGAGGCCGACAACTACAACAACTCCGCCCTGGCGTACAACGCGGCGCTGGACGAATGGCGGAAACAGTATCACCGCAGGCACCTGCCCATCGGCGGCGGGGGTCTGACGGGTCTATTTTAGGAGGAGGGGCGAGATGAACCTGCCATACATGACGGCGGCGACCGGCAAGAACCGCAAGCAGATCATCGCCTTTGCCGGGCTGAACTACGGCCAGGGGGCCGGGGACGGCGAGCTGGCAGAGAGCTGGGGCCTCTCCTCCGCTCGCTTCCCGTGCCTCAGTCAGCGGGACGGGCGCAAGACCGCCGGGACCTACACCAGCCCCACGGGGCTGTACGCACGGGGGAAGCTGTGCGTGGTGGACGGGACCGACTTTCTCTATGACGGCAAGGTGGTGGGCCATGTGACTGCGGGCGAAAAGCAGTTTGCCACCATCAACACCAAAATCGTCATTTTCCCCGATAAGGTCTACTACGACACGGAGGCGGAGAAGTTTGGGATGCTGGCGGCGGAATACCCCGGCTTCCCCGGCGACGTGACCTTCACGGCCAACACCCTGACCGTGCCGGAGCAGAGCTACATCGACCAGGCGGCGGAAAACGCAGAGACCAAGGGCAGCGTGGCCGCCGACACATCCATCACCGCCTACACCGGGGCCAGCGTGAACAAGACCACGGGAGCGCTGACTATGAGCGGTGGGACCGCAGGGACCCCAGACAAGCTCAAGGCGGGCGATTACATTCAATACGACTGCGACAGCTCCAAGGAGTACATGGTGGTACAGAGCAGCGCAAAGCAGAGCGACGGGACCTACCAGATCACCTATCTGCTGCACACGGCGGCGCTGCACAAATACCCAGGCTTCGACGAGCTTTTCAAGGCCGGAGACGCAATCGAAATCTCCGGCTGTACGACCTGCGCCGCGAACAACGGCAGCCACATCATCCGCTCCCTGGAGGCGCGGAAGCTGACCTTCACCAAGGACATCTTCACCAAGACCGGCGTGGAGGCCGGGACGGTGATGCTGGAGCGGAAGGTGCCGGACCTGACGTGCATCTGCGAGTGCGATAACCGCATCTGGGGCGCGGAGGGCAAGACCATCTATGCCAGCGCCCTGGGCGACCCGACCAACTTCTACGTCTACGACGGGGTGTCCACGGACAGCTACGCCGTGGCCGTGGGCACGGAGGGCGAGTTCACCGGGTGCATCGCCTACTCCAGCACGGTGCTGTTCTGGAAAGAGAATTGCCTGCACAAGGTCCTGGGCAGCTATCCGGCGCAGTATGAAATCTACACCTACACGGTGCCCGGCATCCAGAAGGGCAGCGAGAAGTCCCTGGCCGTCATCAACGAGACGCTGTTCTACAAGGGCCGCAACGGCGTGTACGCCTACTCCGGCGGGACCCCGGAGCTGCTGACGGAGAACTTCGGGACCCGGCGCTTCTTCGACGCGGTGGGCGGCACGGACGGCGAGCGCTACTACATCTCCATGCGGACGGAGAAGGGCGACTGGGAGCTGTACGTCTTTGATACGCTGCGGGCCATCTGGCTGCGGGAGGACGCGACCCACGCGCTGGACTGGGCCTATCTGGACGGGACGCTCTACTTCCTGGACGGGGCCACGGGCAAGCTGATGACCACCGGGCAGGACTACTCCGAGGAGGGCCTGGTGAACTGGAGCGCAACGCTGTGCCAGATGGATGAGACGAGCCACGGGCGCAAGTGCTATTCCAAGCTGTACCTGCGGGCGGACCTGGAGGCCGGGGCCTGGCTCAAGGTGGAGATCAGCACGGACGGCAAGCCCTTCCGGCAGGTGTTCTCCACCCACAACGAGCGGGCCAAGACCCTGCAAGTCCCCATCCTGCCGGTGCGGTGCGACAACTTCCGCATCCGGCTGTCCGGCAAGGGCGGATGCCTGGTCAAGAGCATCATCCGGGAGTTCGCCCTGGGCAGCGAATATTAAGGGGGTGACAGAGCATGGCAACCACCCTCCCCGGCTCCCCTCCTTCGTTTGACCGCAACGACGTGAACGGGACCGTAAAATCTCTGTGCAACTACACCAGAAACCTGCAAGAAAATCTGGACTTCATGCTGGGGCAGCTTCAAAAGAGCATGACCGCCATACAGACCAGCGTGGAGGGGCTGAACAGCAAGGCCTCCAGCCTGCAAACCGCCCTCTCCGGGGTGCAGCAGAGCGTGAGCACACTGGGCAGCGAGTACAACAAGCTGGCAGCCCGCGTGACGGCGCTGGAGCAGAAAACCAACTGAAAGAGGAGGTAATCCGACATGGCAAAACCCGATATGTCCAGGAACAAAGACCTGGCGGGCAAGACCGTCTCCAAGGGCGGCTACAACATCAGCTATAACGAGAACGGCTATGCCACCAGCGCCATCAAGACCGGAAGCAAGACCGGCAAGGCCGCCGCGCCCAGCGCCGACACGGTGGGCGGCGGCGGCAGCGACCGGGGCAGCTACGGCGGCAGCGTATATGACCAGGAGCATTTTTCCAATGACGAGCTGCGGAGCGCGGCGGAGGTCCGGGCGGCAGCGGCGGCAGGCAAAACGACCTGGGCAGACGCCCACGACTATGTGGAGCGCATCCGCAGCAACTACGGCTATTCCGGCGACAGCGACGGCAGCCGCTACATTCCCCTGGAGATGGGCGGCGGCGGACGAGGAAACGGAGGCGGCGGTTTCTCCTACGAGGCGGCCCCCACCTACACCAGCCGCTACCAGAACCAGATCGACGACCTAACCCGCCAAATCCTTAACCGGGAGGCGTTCAGCTACGACCCGGAGAAGGACCCCACCTATCAGCAGTACAAGGAGAGCTACACGCGCAGCGGCGAGCGGGCGATGCAGGACACCCTGGGGCAGGTCAGCGCCCGCACAGGCGGCCTTGCAAGCAGCTATGCGGGCAGCGCAGCGCAGCAGACCTATGACAACTACATGGGGGCGCTGGCCGATAAAATCCCGGAGCTGAAACAGCTTGCCTACTCCATGTACCAGGACGAGGGCAACACCCAGAGGGCAAACCTGGAAATGCTGGTGGCCCTGGAGCAGGGCGACTACGCAAAGTACGCCGACCTCCTGGCCCAGTACAACACGGACCGGAGCTTCGACTACGGCGTGCATCGGGACAATATCAGCGACGAGCGCTACAACAACGAGTGGAACTATTCCGTGGGCCGGGACCAGATCGCGGACAAGCGCTACGAGGACGAGACCGCTTACAACCGGGAGACCTACAAGGACGAGACGGAGTACAACCGGGCGCTGGCAAAGGCCCAGACCCTCGCGGCGGGCGGCGACTTCTCCGGCTACAAGGCCCTGGGGTACACGGACCAGGAGATCGCGGGCCTCAAGAGCGCATACAACAAGGCGCAGGCATCCGTTCGCTCCGGCGGTGGGTCCTCCAGAGGCGGCAGCTCCGGCGGAAGCAAGAGCGGCGGCTCAAGCGCCAGCGAGGACGTGTACGCAGGAATGTACAAGGCGGGCATCCGCAGCGAGGGTGACGCATACGCCTGGCTGCTGTCCGCCGGGTACAACACCACCCAGGCCGGAAAGCTGGCCGGGTATTACGCCGACTGGATGAAGAACCAGGGCAGCAAGGGCAGCGGCAGCGGTGGAAAGACGAGCCTGGACTGGGACCAGGACGAGGGCATCTTCACCTGGAACGGGCGCAGCTATTCCAGCGTGGAACAGCTTCTTAACGAAATCAGCCAGGCGGGCCTCACCGACAGTGAACTGGCAACGCTCAAGCGTAAGTTTAAGCTGTTCGGTTTTGACCTTTCGTAAGGAGGGAACGGAGTATGGCTTTGACCTTAAAACAGACTGGGACCGGGAAAACCTGGACCAGTGGGAGCAGAAAGCAGGAGGAGAACAAGCAGACGACCGGGGCGAATACCGCCCCGGCTGCCGCTGCACCGTCCACCACCTCCGCCGGGCGGACGCAGACATGGCAGGCTGGTGGGCTAACCTTAAAGCGAGAAAACGCAGAACTGCCCGCTGTGCCGCAGGCCACGGCGGAAAAGCCCGCAGAGAAGCGGGGCTTCTTCTCCCGCCTGGGAGACACCATCCGAGGCGGGGCCAAGGGGTCCATGGCCTCCAACAGCAACGCCATGAGCACCCTCTACGCCATGGGCCAGGGCGGACGCGACACGCAGAACCGGGAGTACCTGGCGGAATATTCCCACAACCTGGAGCGGGCCAAGCTGGACATGGACGCCATGCTGGCGGAAAACAAGGAAAAGCCCGGAAGCTGGAACGAGCGGGACATCCAGAGCCAGCAGTACATCATCGACGACTGGCAGCGGAAGTATGACGCGATGGCGAAGGTGCTGGACGAGCAGGTACAGCAGAAAGCGACCCAGGCCAGCTATGAGATGGCGGACGACATCCAGCAATCCTCTGCCCAGGACATTGAGCGGGCCAAAGAAGGGCTGGGCGGCGTAGGCCGTGTGCTGGTGGACGCAGGCGCTTCTATGACCCAGACAGCGCTGGACACAGCGGCCAACGCCCTGCTGGGAACGCCGGGCAGCAAGGGCGCTTTTGCCATGCGTGCGTTCGGCGGGGCTACGCAGCAGGCCCGCCAGGACAACCCGAACTCCACTCTGGGGCAGCAGGGGCTTTACGGCGGGGCCGTGGCAGCAAAGGAAGTAATTACAGAGATGATGTTCAACATCGCCCTGCCGTTCAGCCATGCCTATGGCGGCGGCGCATTGGACGACGCCGTGGAGCGGGGCATCCGCTCCGCTGTGAACCGCTTCGCAAAGACAGACGCGGGCAAGCGCGTGCTGGGCGGCGCGCTGACCTTCGGAGCCGGAGCGGTCGGTGAGGGGCTGGAGGAGTTCATCGGAGACTGGATGGAGTGGCAGATGCCCCGCATCTACGGCGGAGACGCGGCCAGTGCCGGAGAGACGCTGGAAAACTCCCTGTATGACTTCCTTGTGGGCGCGGCCTCCGGTATGATGGGCGGCGTTATCACCCCGGCCACCTACCACTACAACGTGGGCGAAACCGGCACCCAGCAGGAGACCACCGCTCCCGCACCGCAGACAGAAGCGACGCCCCAGGCCACGGCGGCCAATGAGCTGCTGACCCAGGCAGCGGAGCAGGCAAGCCAGAACGGAAGCATCCACGGAAAGATGGCGGACCGTATTCTGGCTGACCAGGATGCCATGGCGGCCCTGGAGCAGGCGGCGGGTCAGGTGGTACAGGACGGCATGACCAAGAGCCAGCAGCGCAAGGCCGTCAAGAACGCCGTGGCGACCCTTGCAAGGACGCAGAGCGGCGTTTCTACGAACGCGAGTGAAACTGCCCCCACCGCAACGGAAGCCCGGCAGACGGCCACGCAGGAGACCGTGCGCCCCGCCATGCAGGTGGAGCAGCAGCGCCCTGCGGCGCAGCAGGCGTATGACATCCGCCGCGTGCGGGACGCTGCGGCCAGCCTGGGCGAGAACGGGGCCAAGGCCCTCTCCGCCAGCTACGACGGCAGCGTGCGGGCCGACGACTACTACGCAGGCTTCGCCTCCTACTACGAGGCGGGTATCAACGGCGCAGACATGGCAAGGGTGGACAGCGACTACGGCAGCCGCCTAACGGAGGCCCAGCGCTTCGCGGCCTACTCCGCCGGACAGAACGACGCCGCCCTCTCCCTCCGGCGTGAACAGCAGGCGGCCAAGTATGCCAAGGTGGCCGGAGAGGACAGCGGTCTCGTGTATGACGACTTTGTGAAGCAGGCCGTGGAGAGCGGCAGGACGTTGCAGGACAAGCAGGGCCGTGCCATTCTGGACGCTAACGGTGAGAGCCGCGTCTATCTGACCGCCGAGACGGCGGCCAAGGTCAACAGAGTTGCCAAGGCCCTGGGCGTGCGGGTGCAGTTCGTGGACAGCGTGCGCGGCGGAACGGCCAATGCCCAGATCAGCGGCAGCACGGTGCTGGTGGAACGGAACAATGAAAACCCTGTACTGGCTATTGTGGGCCACGAGATGACCCACCGGATGCAGGAACTTGCCCCTACGGAGTACCGGACGTTCCGGGACATCGTGGCACAGGAGGAGCAGGACAGCATCCAGAAGCGCATCGACAGCTACGCCGCGCAGGGCGTGGAGCTGACCTATGAGCAGGCCATGGACGAGGTGGCGGCGGACTATGCGGGCCGCCTCATTGACGACGGCAAGGTGCTGGATGACTTCATCGAGCGGCACCGGGATGACCGGACGCTGCTGCAAAAGGTCCGGGACGCTATCCGCTCCCTCATTGATAAGCTGACTGGGGCCGAGAAGAAAAAGGCCCAGACCGCCGAGGGGAAGCTGACGGCAGCCTTGGAGGCGGCAGCCCGGCAGGCAAAGGCCTTGCAAGGAGAGGGCGGCAATGATACAATGGCCGCAACAAGAAATTCTTTGAAGGAGGACGGCAAGGATGGACAAGAAAGCGAAACTGGCGGCAGACCTGGCACAGGCAGCCGAGAAGGATATGGGCAGAGCGCTGACCGAGAAGGAAAAGGCCAAGATGGACGAGTTCGCAGAGAGCTTTCTGCTGCTTCTGGACGACACGGAGGAGTAAACCCGTCTTTCGGGGCCAAACCCGTGCGCTCCTGGGTGGAGGGCCACACGGTGGAACCGGCCAAGGGCAGCGTGGCCTACGCAGAGCAGCGGACGGCGGTGGACTACGGCGTGCCGAGCTTTGTTGTGGCGGATGCGGCATGGGCCAAGAACAAGGGCAGCACCCCGGCGTTCTCTGCCGATGGGCAAATCTTCTTCCGGGAGACCCTGCCGGAGAAGAACCGGGGGATGTTTGCCCCCCACGAGGTCACTCATGTGATGCGGCAGGTAGGCTACAAGCCTTACCTGGACTTTGTGGAACGGACGCCAACGATGCTGAATATGAGCGACGGGATGACCCGTGTGCTGCTGAACCATGTGGCAGAGCATCAGCATACCACGCTGGAAAATGCAGACCCGGCCCGCCTCTATGACGAGTTCAACGCGACGATGTACGGGCATATCGCGGCGGGCAAAGCAGATATGTTCGTGGACGGTCCTGCGGCCCATGTGTTCCACGACTTCGACGCATACGCCAAGGAGTTGGGCGAGCTGCACGAGCGCTTTAAGGCCGACAACCAGAAAGAGACGAAATTCTCCCTCAAGACCCCAGTGGAGGAGACGGACAAGCTGCTGGCCCTGCACAACAAGGACGAGAACAGCATCCTGGCTGCCATCAAGCTGGGCGGCCTGCCCATGCCCTCCATCGCCATTGTAAAAGCCAGGGACGGGCACACCAAGTACGGCCCCATCTCCCTTGTGTTCAGCAAGGACACCATCGACCCGCAGCTATTCCGCGCCAACAAGGTGTACGGTGGCGATGCCTGGACGCCGACAGCTCCGCGAGTAGATTACCCCGTGAACAGCAAAAAGGCATCCCAGGTGGAGCACGAGCTGCACCGGCTTGCCGGGGATGTCTCCGTGGCCGGCGGCATCTTCGGGAACAGCGCCGCCCTGCGCTCTGTGGGCATCGACGACACCAGCACCAGGAGCACGGCAGAACTGGCGGAGAAGCTGGCCTCCACAGACACGGTGCGGGCGGCCTATCTGGCAGACCAGGGCAAGAGCCTGGAGCCGGTAAAGATGGACAAGGTGTGGGACAAGTTCGGCAACGACACCCTGCAAAAGGTGGTTGACCGCCTGGGCGTGAACACGCTGGCTGAAATCGAGGCCAACCTGGAGACCGGCGAGAGCGTGAAGGACGCCCTGGGCGAGAATGCCGAGGTCATCCGCGACATTCTCCGGGACTACTACCGGGAACAGGGCGAACCCATGCTCCGCAGAATGGCCGTCAAGAGGCATTGGACCGACGCGGAGATCAACGAAAGACGGCAGACCCGCATCGACAATTCCATGGACGGCGTTTCCATCTTCACCCTGGAGGACATCGTTCACCACGCATGGGATATGTACCAGGACGGCGGCGCGACCAAGGGCGAAATCGACCGGATGGCTACCTCTGACGCGCTGCGCAGCGCCGTGGATGACCACGCCGTTGAGGAGTGGATTGCCGGGAAGCTGGACGGCCTGCTGGGCGAGGCGGGCATCTACAATGGCAAGGACCCCTACACCCCCTCCGGCAATCTCCGCAGCTTCTCGCAGCTCCACTATGCCTACACCCTGGAGAACATCGTCAAGGCGATGAAGGAGGGCCAGGAGGAGCGCGGCGGCAACACCTGGGGCGCAAGCGCCAAGACCCTGCAATCCGTGGCGACGCCGGAATACCGCAGCATCCAGGAGATCAAGGCGGACAGCGGGCGGCTGGGCATGGACGAGGGGGCCGAGTATGAAGCAAAGCTCCAGGCCATTGATGACCAGATCGGCAGCATCATCACGAAGATCAAGCAGGGAAACAAGGCTCATTCCGACAATTCCTTCGTCGAGAGCGACATCATCGGCAGCATCCTGATGGAAACGTCCAAGGGCAAGAGGACGGTGGACGCTATCATGCGGGCCTTCTCCAAGGAGGGGTACAAAATCAGCAGCCAGACGGCTCAGGACATCCAGGCCGTCTACCAGGCGGCGGCGGAAATGCCCACCGGCTACTTTGAGGCAAAGCCCCAGCGGGCCGTCGGCTTCGACGAAGTGCTGGCCGCCGTCATCCCCGATGACAGCAGCAAGAAACTGCGGGACGGTCTGGAGCAGGCCGGTGTGCGGATGCTGGAATACAAGACCGGAGACGACGTGGACCGCCTTGCCAAGATTAACAGCGTGGAGGGCGCACGCTTCTCCCTCAAGACCGGGACGGAAAGCAAGAGTGTTGCCGCCTTGCAGGAGGAAAACCGGCTGCTGCGGGAGCAGATGAAGGACTACATCGCCATCCAGCGCCGAAACGGGAAGCTCCAGGAGAGCCGGGACTACTGGCAGGGCCAGACCCGGCGGACCCAGCGCGTGACCACGGACAAAAAGGCCGTGACCGCCGCCGCGAAACAGCTTATCCAGAACTACGGGGCCGACATCGCGGTGAAGGACATCCAGGGAGACCTCCAGAGCCTCTATGACTACATCGCCAGCGGCTACGACGGCAAGGATGAGCTGACCTACACCGAGGCCCGCCGCCGGGCGGAGGACATCGCGGAAACCCTGGTGAGCAACGCGGTGGCCGTGGACAGCGATATGTACGATGCGTACAGCGACCTGCGGGACTACCTGCGGACGACCAAGATCATCTACGGCAAGGAATACCACGGGGACATCGCGGACTATGGCGATTTCCGCAAGCGGCAGTTCGGACGGCTGAACCTGGGCAGCGAGGGCCACACCAACATCGACCAGGTGTACCAGGAGCTTTCCTCCCGCTGGCCGGAGTTTTTCAGCGAGCAGGAACAGACCCATCCGACGGACCAGCTCCTCCACATCGTGGAAGTGCTGGACGGCATCAGCGAGATCAACGAGTACAACCCCTTCTCCCGCCACATGGACCAGGCCGTGACCGGCGCGGCGAACGAGATCATGGAGACCTTCTTCGACCTGCCCCAGACGCGAAAGACCTTTGCGGACCGGCAGGCATTGAAGCTGGAGAACGCCAAGGCCAAGGGCCGGGAGCAGGTCCAGAAGGTGCGGGAGCAGTACACCACCCGCCTGGCGGAACTGCGGGAGCAGAACCGGCAGCGGGTACAGAACGCCATTGCCAAGGAGCGGGAGGCCCGCGAGCGGCAGATGGGCGCTCTGAAAGACCGCTATGCGGCCAAGGACGCAGCGGGCCGGGAACGCCGGGCAGCCCGTGAGCTGCGGGCCAAAATCACCCGCCATGCAAGCGCTCTGTCCCAGAAGCTCCTCCGCCCCAGCGACCAGCACCACATCCCGGAGGCCATGCGCGGAAGCGTGGCCGCTATGCTGGAGAGCATCAACCAGGAGAGCCAGTACACCCTCGACGAGAACGGCAAGCGGGTGAAGGATGGCAGCGGCACCCCCACCAAGCGAACCGAGGCGTTCCGCGCCCTCAAGGAGCAGTACGCCAAAATCGTGGCCGAGGGCGGGGATATGGTCATTGACCCCTCCCTGCTGGGCAGCGACGCCGACGGCATCAAGGGCGGCTTTGATGCGGTCATCGCCATGAAGGACACCAAGCTGGCCGACATGAGCGTGGCGCAGCTTCAAACCGTGTGGCAGGTGGTCAAGGCCGTGGAGCACAGCGTGAACACGGCGGGGAAAGTCCTGTCCAAGGCCAAGTACGCCAGGACGGCGGACTGGGCGCAGGCTCTCTCCATCGGGACCAGCAGCCGCCGGGCCAAGAACAGCCTGACCAGCAACCACGCCCTCATTGACCTGGAGACCCCGTACACCTTCTTCTCCCATTACGGAGAGGCGGGCAAGGCGGTCTACCGGATGCTGCGGGACGCGCAGGACCAGCAGCAGCTCATGGTGGACCATGTGGCCGGGGAGGTCCGCAAGATCGTGGACCCCAAGACGGTGAAGAAGCTGGAGGCGACCACGCATACCTTCACCACTGAGCGAGGCGAGAAGCTGACCCTTTCCACGGCCCAGGTGATGGAGCTGTACGAACTGGTGAAGCGCAAGCAGGCCCACGACCACCTGCTCAAGGGCGGCGTGGTGCAGCCAGAGATCAAAACCTCGCAAATCCGGCGCGGCACGGACAGCATCCGCCTGACGGAGGGCGACCTGGTGAACATCACCGGGACGCTAACACCGGAGCAGGTGAAGATCGCGGACGGCCTGCAAGGACTGACCCGTGGCGTGCTGGCCGACTACGGCAACAAGGCCAGCATGGAAGCCTACGGTTATAAGAAGTTCACCGAGAGCGACTACTGGCCCATCAAATCGGCCAAGGAGGGCCTGCACAGCAACATCGAAAAGGGCGGAAACAACACCCGCTCCATTAAGAACATCGGCATGGCAAAGACCACGATGCCCCACGCGAGCAACGCCCTGGACCTGGCGGGCATCTTCACTACCTTTGCCAACCACGCCTCCGACATGACGGACTATGCCTCCTGGCTCTGCACGATGGAGGACATCAACCGCCTGTTCAACTACCAGTTCCGGGACGAGGAGGGCAACCCCACCGGCAAGACCATCAAGGGCCTGCTGGACCGCGTGGGCGGCCCCGGCAGTCAAAAATACTGGCACAACCTGATGGAGGACATCCAGAACGGTATCAACGCCCCCGGCGACAGCCCCATGTGGGACATCGCCGGAAAGACCATCGGCGGCTTCAAGGGCGCAGCCGTGGGCGCGAACATCCGCGTGGTCATCCAGCAGCCCACGGCGTTCTTCCGGGCGGCGGCGGTACTGGACCCCCAGGACATGGCGCGGGGCCTTGCAAGAGGCGTTACGCGGGGCAGCGGATGGAAGAAAGCCCTGCAATACTCCCCCATCGCCATGCGGAAGGATGCGGGCGGCTTCGACATCTCCAGCCCCTACAAGATGACCGAGACGCTGTTCGACAACCGGACGAACGTGCGGAAGCTGAACGACGCCCTTTCCGCCCCTGCGGGTGCGGCGGACGCCGTGACCTGGGGCAAGCTGTGGAACGCCTGCGAGTGGGCCACGGCGCGGGAACACCAGGGCCTCACCAAGGGCAGCGAGGCGTTCTACCGGCAGACGGCAAAGCTGTTCGCGGAGGTCATCGACCAGACCCAGGTGGTAGACGGCGTGCTCCAGCGGTCCAACATCATGCGCTCCAGCAATGCGGTGGTGAAGCAGGCGACCAGCTTCATGGGCGAGCCTATTATGAGCCTCAACCTGCTGATGCGGACCTATGACCAGGTGCGCTACGAACAGAACAGCCAGAAGCGCGGCAAGGCCATCAAGACGATGGGCCGGGCAGCCACGGCCCTGGTGGTGACGAACGTGGTCAACGCTCTGGCCCAGAGCCTTATCGACGCCATGCGCGACGATGACGAAGATAAAAAATACTGGGAGCGCTTCCGGGCTGCGTTCACCGGCATCTCCGGTGACGAGGAGACCCCCTGGGAGAAAGCCTGGAACGCCATCATGGAGGGCAACGTCGGCAGCAACATGAACCCCCTGGGGCAAATCCCCTTTGTGAAGGACGCGCTGTCCATCATGCAGGGCTACGACGTGTCCCGCACGGAAATGGAGATCGTGTCCGACCTTATCCAGGCCGGACAGACGGCCATCCAGAGCGCCGACGGCCAGGGCAAGCGGACCAGGGCCTACGCTCTCAAGGGGCTGCTGGCCGCCGGGGCAAAGATGTTCGGCATACCGGCCTCCAACCTGACGCGGGATATGTGGGGCCTGGCCCGGAGCGCGGCGGTGGAGACCGGAAACATCCCGCTCCAGTACGAGATGGAAAAGGCTATCTACAACATCTCCAACACCGGCAACAAGAACCGCTATTACGCCATTCTGTACCGGGCACTGGAGCAGGGCGACATGGACACCTACCAGCACATCAGGGACGACCTGATGAACAGCATGGGCGTGGACGGCGCAAGCATCGACAGCGCCATGCGGAGCCGCTACAACAAGGCCGTTGAGAAGGACCCGGACTACACCCTGCCCCAGAGGGCGCGGGACCTTATCGGCAGCCGGGACAAATACGCCCCGGACAAGGAGAAGGAGGAGACCTTCGGCGCGGACGACCTGGGCAGCAGCGCCTACCGGGCATACTCCGACCAGCGGGCCAGCGACTACCGCAGCATGGCCGACGACCTGGCGAGCAGCCCCATCTTCCGGGGAATGGACGACGAGACCCGCGACAAGGTGCTCAAGGCGGCCTATGATCTGGCCGACAAGAGCGCCCTGGCGGACCATTCCGACGGACAGTACGAGGTCAGCACCAAGTGGATGGCCCAGGCCGACGACGCAGAGGCCCAGGGCATCGAACCCTGGGAGTACGTCCTGTTCCACACCGCCTACAACGAGATGGAAGGGACCAAGGACGCAGACGGTAAGACCGTGAAGGGCGAGGCCAAGAGCGACCATGTGCGGGAATGGCTGGAGGACTTCTCCGGCCTGACCGACGAGCAGCGGGCTTTCCTCTGGGGGACCGTCTACACCAGCGAATGGTAAAGAAA
>OLOS01000601.1_pt1 | contig 36623 bp, 33 predicted proteins | sample 1672631 | NCBI WGS metagenome assembly OLOS01 (sample SAMEA3136707, study PRJEB25190) | human gut metagenome | biome: human gut; feature: human-associated habitat; material: faeces | place: Austria | collected 2013 | reverse complement strand
TTTTGCCACAGCTTTTTGGTGGGAGCTGGTGGATTCGAACCACCGAAGCATTAAGCAGCAGATTTACAGTCTGTCCCCATTGGCCACTCGGGAAAGCTCCCATATTTGGTTTTGTGTCTGCCGTGTCTCCCGGCGACGTATGTTATTATAGCAAAGCAGATTCTAAATTGCAAGCCCTTTTTTAAATTTTTTTGCGATTTTTTCAAAAAAGTTTGTTTCCGTCGCAGCAGCGTGTAAAAACTTTTCTTGACATCCGGTTTGGGTTAGCGTACATTTATAATATAGTATAAATACAGCATTGGGAGGTTTTACTATGGCGATTCGTGTTGGTATCCTTACTTCCGGCGGCGACTGCCCCGGCCTGAACGCCACCCTGCGCGGTGTGGCAAAGGCCCTGTACCACCGCATGGGCGACAAAGTCGAGATCGTCGGCATCATGAACGGCTACGACGGCCTGATCAACGGCAATTACCGCGAGATGTCCCCCGACGAGTTCTCCGGCATCCTGACCGTGGGCGGCACCATCCTGGGCACCAAGCGCACCCCCTTTAAAAAGATGCGCGTGGTCGAGGACGACAAGGTGGACAAGGTCGCCGCGATGAAGAAAAACTACCGTGCCGCCAAGCTGGACTGCCTGCTCTGCCTGGGCGGCAACGGCACCCACAAGACCGCGAACCTGCTCAGCCAGGAAGGGCTGAACATCATCGGCCTGCCTAAGACCATCGACAACGACATCTACGGCACCGACGTCACCTTCGGCTTCCACACTGCCGTGGACATTGCCACCGAGGTCATCGACCGCATCCACACCACAGCGGGCAGCCACAGCCGCGTGATGTGCATTGAGATCATGGGCAACAAGGCCGGCTGGCTGACGCTCTACGCCGGCATTGCGGGCGGCGCGGATATCATCCTGCTGCCCGAGCTGCCCTACGATATCAAGAAGGTCGCCGCCGCAGTCGAAAACCGTGCCAAGGCGGGCAAGAACTTTTCGATTTTGGCCGTGGCCGAGGGTGCGTTCTCGGTGGAAGAGGCCAAGATGAAGCGCAAGGAGTGGACCGCCAAGCGTGCTGAGGCCGGTTACACCACCGCCACCGCCCGCATTGCAAAGCAGGTGGAGGAGCTGACCGGTGCCGAGACCCGCATCTGCGTCCCCGGCCACATGCAGCGCGGCGGCAGCCCCAGCGCCTACGACCGCGTGCTGGCGACCCAGTTTGGCTCCTACGCGGCCGGGCTGGTGGCGGACGAGCACTACGGCGTGACCGTCGCCATGGTCAACCGCCACGTCACCGCCAACCCGCTGGCCGACATTGCCGGTAAGACCCGCGGCGTGCCCGGCGACTGCGATATGCTGAACGTCGCCCGCGCTATGGGCATCAGCCTGGGCTGATTTTTCCGCAAAATATCCAATCCCCGCTCCCCTGCCGCCCGCGGCACAGGGAGCGGGGATTTTTACGTCTACGGCGTTGCCGGGTCGTCGGGAACGCCGTCTCCTCCCCTACGGCACGCCAAAAGGCCGCCCCTTTGCCGGGGCGGCCTTGCATGGTTTCTGTGCTTATTCTTCCACGTACTCTTTCTTCAATAGGCTCAAAATCAGCGCACCCACCGCCGAACCGACGGCCAGGGCGACGACGTAGAGCAGGGCATGATCCACGACCGGGAACACGAAGATGCCGCCGTGGGGTGCGCGCAGGGCGCAGCCGAACACCATCGAGAGCGAACCGGCCAGCGCCGAGCCGATGATGCAGCTGGGCAGCACACGCAGCGGGTCTGCTGCCGCATAGGGGATCGCTCCCTCGGAGACAAAGCAGAGACCCATGACATAGTTGACAATGCCGTTGCGGCGCTCGTCGGGGCTCCACTTTTTGGGGCAGAAGGTGGTGGACAGCGCGATGGCGATGGGCGGGACCATGCCGCCGACCATAACAGCCGCCATGACCTCGTAGTTGCCGGCAGCCAGCGCCGCCGTGCCGAACACATAAGCCGCCTTGTTGAAAGGGCCGCCCATGTCAATGCTCATCATACCCGCGACGATTGCGCCCAGCATCACCTTGGACGTGTCGCCCATGGCGTTCAGCCAGTCGGTCATGGCCGTGTTGATGATGCCCATGACCGGGTTGATGCCGCACATGACCAAACCAGTGACGAGGATACCGCCCAAGGGGTAAATCAGCATCGGGCGGATGCCGTTCAGGCTGGCAGGCAGCTTCTCGGTGATTTCTTGAGGAACTGCACAATGTAGCCCGCGGCGAAACCGGCCAGCAGCGCCGCCAGAAAACCGCCGGAAATTCCGGTGGTGTCACCGCTGGCAAGGCCCGCAAAGTTCGTGCCGTTCATGGCCAGCACGCCGCCCGCAAAGCCGACGGCCAGGCCCGGGCGGTCCGCAATGGACATGGCGATAAAGCCTGCCAGAATCGGCAGCATATAGCCGAACGCCGCGTTGCCCACGGTCTTGAAGAAGGCCGCCACCGGCGTGTTCATGCCAAAGTTGGAAGGGTCAATGGTGTAATCGTCCAGCAAAAATGCCAGCGCGATCATGATGCCGCCGCCCACAACGAAGGGCAGCATATGCGATACACCGTTCATCAGGTGCTTGTACAGGCTGTGACCAAGGCTGTCGCTCGCACCGCCTGTGCTCTGCTGGGCCTTGGCCCCGGCCTCGGCGCGGTAGATGGGCGCTTCGCCGTGGGCAATCTTCTTGATAAGTTCCTCCGGTTTGTGGATGCCGTCATCCACGCGGGCAAAAATGACCGGCTTGCCGTCAAAGCGGGCTGTCTCGACATTCTTGTCCGCCGCAATGATGATACCGTCGCAGACGGCGATTTCCTCGGGCGTCAGCACGTTTTTCGCGCCGTCGGAGCCGTTCGTTTCAACTTTCGTGGGCAGACCCAGCTTGTCCCCCATCTTGGTCAGGGCCTCGGCGGCCATGTAGGTGTGGGCAATGCCGTTGGGGCAGGCGGTGACGGCCAGCACGCGGTAGCCACTCTGGGGGATTTCCTGCTGGGTAAAGCTTTCCTCGCCGAACTGGGCATCCTCCTGCGCGTCGATGGCGTCCAAAAATTCAGCGGGCGTCTTGGCGGCACGGAGCTTTTCGACAAAGTCGTCGTTCATCAGCATCTGCATCATGCGGGCCAGCATATCAATGTGCAGGCTGCCGTTTTCCGGCGCGGCAATGGCAAACAGCAGGTCGGTCTTGCCGTCGTCGTCAGGGTTGTACTGCACCGGGGCGCTCAAACGCAGGGCGGCCAGGCTGGGGCGGGTCACGCAGGCCGTGCGGGCGTGCGGGACCGTGATGCCGTTGTCCACATAGGTGGAGGCTTCGGCTTCTCGGGCGTAGAGGGCCTTTTTGTAGGCATCCTTGTCGGTGATGTTGCCGTGGGTGGCCTGCAGTTCCACGAGCTTGTCAAGGATAGCGGCCTGGTCGGGTGCCGCAACATCCAGCGCGATGGACTGCGCAGTGAACAGTTCCGTGATACGCATACGATTTGTCTCCTTCGTTTGTTTCTATTGAGGTGTAGGGGCCGGGCATACCCGGCCCTCGGCTTTATGGGAAATGCGCATTTATGGTTAAGTTGTGGGCCGCACGTCTTTGCAGGGGCGGATACTTGCATCGGCCCCTGCAAGTCACGGTCTACTCACATCGTCTTGAGCAGCTTATCAATATCCGCCTTTGTCGCCAGTCCCAGGCTGAACGCGGTGGCACTGCCGCAGGCGGTGCCGAGCTTGAGGGCTGCGGCGTAGTCACCGCCGCTCTGCTGATAACCGGCCACAAAACCGGCCACCATGCTGTCCCCCGCACCGACGCTGTTGACGACCTTGCCCTTCGGGCAGCCGATGCGGTGTACGCCGCCCTGCTCGTCCAGCAGCAGCGCACCGTCGCCCGCCATGCTGACCAGCACGTTGCGCGCGCCCTTCGCCTGCATCATCCTGGCGGCGGTGACGATCTCGTTATCGTTCGTCAGTTTGACGCCGGCGATCTCGCTCAGTTCGTGGTTGTTCGGCTTGATGAGGAACGGCTTATACCGCAGCACATTCACCAGCAAATCGCGGGTGGCGTCCACGACGGCACGGATGTCGCGGCCTTCCAGCCGGGCCAGGATGCGCTCATAGGTCGTCTGCGCCAGGCTGGCCGGGATGCTGCCCGCCAGAATCAGGATATCGCCCTTTTGCAGGCGATCGAGCTTTTCTTCCAACGCCTGCATGGCGCTTTCAGGGATGTCGGGGCCTGCGCCGTTCAGCTCGGTCTCCTGCCCGGCCTTGATCTTGACGTTGATGCGGGTCATGCCGTGGCCGAGGTGGACGAAGTCGGTTTTCAGCCCCTGGGCGGCCAGGCCGCGCTCCAGCCACGCACCGGTCTCCCCTGCCACAAAGCCGAGGGCCACGCTCTCGCACCCCAGCTGCGCCAGCACACCGGACACGTTGATGCCCTTGCCGCCCAGCACGCAGTCTTCGCCTTTGGCGCGGTTCACGTCGCCGACGGCCAGCTCACGGTCCAGCCGCACCACGTAATCGATGGCCGGATTGAAGGTCACTGTGTAAATCATAATTCCGTCTCCTTTACCAGTGTCAGCTGCTTGTATTTCGGTTCGGGGCAGCGGTTCGTCAGAATCGCGCCGCCGTAAAGTTCGCTGATGACCGCCGGGTAGACCCGCCCGAACTTGGAGTCATCCACGAGGAACCAGGTTTCCCGCGCGCGGCGGGAGGCCATGGCCTTGACGGCAGCCTCCTCGGGGTCAGGGGTCGTGAAGCCTGCGCCCAGCGCCACGCCGTTGGCCCCCAGAAAGGCCTTCGTGAAGTTGAACTGCTGTAAACTCGTCAGTGCCGCCGCGCCGATGATGGCCTCGGTCTTGGGGCGCAGCAGGCCGCCGGGTACGCAGACGTTGCAGCTTTTTTGCGCCAGCAGCCGCGCGTGGGCGATGCCGTTGGTGACGTAGTGGGCATCCAGCGCGGGGCCGCTGAGGGCGCGGACCATAGCCAGCGTGGTGGAGCCTGCGTCGATGTAGACGAAATCCCCGGCGCGGACAAGGTCGGCTGCCGCCTGAGCGATGCTGCGCTTTTGGCCGACAGCCAGCGTTTCCTTTGCGGCCATCGTCGGCTCGTCAGCCAGGAATTGGCCGTCCGGCAGTGTTGCGCCGCCGTGGACCTTGTTCAGGCGGCCCTGCCGGTCAAGTTCGGTCAGATCTCGGCGGATCGTGGACTCGCTGGCGTTCAGCGCCTCGCAAAGCTCCTGCACGGTGGCGGTGCGTTTCTCCGCCAGCAGGTTTAAAATCAAGGCAAAGCGTTCTTCGGCTAACATGGGGTGTTGCTCCTTTCCCGGTCATTGCTTGACCGTTTTTGGCGATTTGTGATGTTTTATGATTGGCTGTATCTGTATTATAGCAGATTCTCCGTCAAAATCAATCATTTTCAGTCATTTTCAATCGCCAAAAATCACGTGATAATTTTGTGCAGGATGTACAAAATAAAAAAGGCTTCCCCAAAGGGAGAAGCCTTTTTAAGTTGTATGTCAAATAAACTTCCCCGTCCTGCTCTCGGGGATTGCTTTAATCTCCGCAGGCGTCCCGGCCGCCACGACGCAGCCGCCCTCTTCCCCGCCGCCGGGGCCCATATCAATAATATAATCTGCGCTGCGGATGACGTCCAGGTCGTGCTCAATGACAATGACCGTCGCGCCGTTCTCGATCAGTGTGCGGAACACCCCCAGCAGGGTGCGCACGTCCAGCGGGTGCAGGCCGATGGTCGGCTCGTCAAAGACGAACACCGTGTCGCCCTGGGCCTTGCCCATCTCGCTGGCCAATTTCAGCCGCTGGGCCTCGCCGCCGGAAAGGCTCGGCGTTTCCTCGCCCAGGGTCAAATAGCCAAGGCCCAAGTCTTGCAGCACTTTTAAACGCTGTGTCACCAATTTTAAGTCCGTGCAAGCCGTCAGCGCCGTGTTGATGTCCATATCCATCAGCTCGGGCAGTGTGTAGGCCCCGCCATGCTTATTCTCGTGGTGGACGGCGTCGGCCTCCGGCGCATAGCGGGAGCCGCGGCAGGCCGTGCAGGGGATCTCCACGTCGGGCAAAAACTGCACGTCCAGGCTGATGGTGCCTGTGCCGTCGCAGACCGGGCAGCGCAGCTTGCCCGTGTTGTAGGAGAAATCGCCCGCCTTGTACCCCAGCCGCTTGGCGTCCGGCGTGCGGGCAAAGACCTTGCGCAGCTCGTCGTGGACATTGGCGTAGGTCGCCACAGTGGAGCGGACGTTGATGCCGATAGGCGTTGCATCGATGAGTTTTACCTGCCCGATACCCACGGCCTGCACGTCTTTGACGTGGGCAGGCAGGGCCGCACCGCTGGTTTTGGCCGCCAGCGCCGGGACAAGGCTTTCCAAAATCAACGTTGTCTTGCCCGACCCGGACACGCCGGTCACGACGGTCAGGCGGCCTTTCGGGATATCTACTTCCAGCGGTTTGACCGTGTGGATGGCGCCGGTGGAAAGGTGGATGCGCCCCTCGGCAAACAGTTCCTCGGCGGGGCGGTTTTGGGGCGTCACGCTCCCCTGCCCGCCCAAAAACGGCCCGATCTGTGACGCGGCGTTGGCAGTCAGCTCGGGCACGGTGCCCTGGGCAATGATACGCCCGCCGCCTGCACCGGCCTCGGGGCCCATCTCGATGATGTAGTCCGATTCTGCCAACACCTGGGTGTCGTGGTCGACAAGGACGACCGAGTTGCCGTCGGCAATCAGGTCGTGCATGACGCCGTTCAGGCCGACGATGTTCGAGGGGTGCAGCCCGATGGATGGCTCATCCAGCACGTACAGCACGCCGGTGGTGCGGTTGCGAACGGCGCGGGCCAGCTGCATACGCTGGCGTTCTCCGGTGGAGAGCGTCGCGGACGCGCGGTCCAGCGTCAGGTAGCCCAGCCCCAAATCCATCAGCCGCTTCGCGCCGACGCGGAAGGACTCGCAGATGCTCTCGGCCATGGGACGCATTTCGGGCGGCAGGCTGGCGGGTACGCCGTCCACCCAGTCGCACAGGGCGGTCAGCGTCATTTTGCAGGCCTCGTCCAGGCCGATGCCCCGCAGTTTTGGCGCACGAGCGGCCTCCGACAGGCGCGAGCCGCCGCAGTCAGGGCAGGTGTCCACCCGCAGGAATTTCTCCACCCGCTTCATGCCCTTCTCGTCCTTGACTTTGGCGAGGGCGTTCTCAACGGTGTAGACGGCGTTAAAGTAGGTAAAGTCCAGCTCGCCCGCCTCGGGGGTGCTTTTTGCCTTGTAGAAGATGTGCTTTTTCTCTGCCGGACCGTTAAAAACAATGTCTTTCTCTTTGTCTGTCAGTTCACGGAACGGTACGTCTGTGCGCACCCCCATGGCGCGGCAGACATCGGTCATCAGGCTCCACATCAGGCTGTTCCACGGTGCGACGGCCCCCTCGTCGATGGTCAGGGAATCGTCAGGCACAAGGGTGGCCCGGTCCACGGTGCGCACCATGCCGGTGCCATCACAGGTGCGGCAAGCGCCCTGGCTGTTGAAGGCCAGTTCCTCTGCCGACGGCGCACGGACGCGCGCGCCGCACTCCGGGCAGTAAATCGGCTGCTCGGCGGCAACGTTCAGCGTCGGCGGGATGTAATGGCCGTTCGGGCAGCGGTGGCTCGCCAGGCGGGAGAACATCAGGCGCAGACTGTTCAAGAGTTCCGTTCCGGTGCCGAAGGTGCTGCGGATGCCGGGTACACCGGGCCGCTGGTGCAGCGCCAGCGCGGCAGGCACGTAGAGAACTTCATCGACCTGGGCCTTGGCGGCCTGGGTCATGCGGCGGCGGGTGTAGGTGGACAGGGCATCCAGGTAGCGTCGCGAACCCTCGGCGTAGAGCACGCCCAGTGCCAGCGATGACTTACCCGACCCGGACACGCCCGCAATGCCGACGATTTTATTCAGCGGCACATCGACGTCGATGTTTTTTAAGTTATGCACCCGCGCCCCGCGGATTTGGATAGCGTTTATCATGGGATTCCTCGTTCTGCAAATTGTAGGGGCGGCCATTGGCCGACCGCGGGCGAGCAATGCTCGCCCTACACGAATAGTTCAATCACAAACACCAGTACACAGCAGATCACCGATACCGGGAACAGCCCTGCGCCGCACCAGGCGGCGAGGATGCCTGCCGCCAGTGCCGCCGCGCCGGAAATGGGCGTCTGGGTCGCCTCAATGATGGCCGGGAAGGTCATGACCGCCAGCGTCACATAAGGCACGTAGTACAAGAACGACTGGATGAACTGGTTCTTGATGGGCTTGCGGATCAGCGTCAGCGGCAAAATGCGGATGGTGTAGGACACCGCGAACATGACCGCTATATAAATGTAGTTATTCATGGTCTGCCTCCTGCTTGACCGGGAACAGCACCGCAGCTGCCGCCGAGATGGCCACCGTTAAAATAATGGTCCGCGTGCCGCCGGACAATGCCGAGATGCCGGGCAGATACTCACAGGTAAAGCTCAGCACAAAGCTGATGACCACCAGCGCCGCCACAATGCGGTTTTTGCGGGCCGGCGGGATGATGATAGCCAAAAACATACCGTACAGCGCCACGCTCAGCGCACTGACAACCCGCAGCGGCAGCGCATTGCCCGCGATAATGCCCAGCGCCGTGCCGATGGCCCAGGCGGGCGCGGCCAGCAGGATCGCGCCGTAGGTGTAGTAGGGGTTCAAGTACCCGGGCCGCGCGATGGTAATGCCGAACAGCTCGTCGGTCACATCATACCCGATGAGCAGCCGATGAAAAAACGGCGTCTCGGGCGAGAAGCGCTGGGCCAGGGCGCAGCTCATCAAGAGATACCGCGCATTGGCAATGAGGGTGATGACGGCGACCTCCCAGTAGGTGGCCCCGGCCGCGATCAGCGTAAAGGCTGCGTACTCCCCCGCCGAAGCGTTATTGAGGATGCTGGCTAAAAAGCCCTGCACCGGGGTCAGCCCCGCATTGCGTGCCGCAATGCCCAGTGAGAACGCGACGGCAAAATACCCCAAGGCAATGGGGAAGCCGTCGCGCATGCCCTCGTACAGCACACGGCGGCTGAATTTTGTAGAAGATTCCATATTCCTGTAACTTCCTTTCACCGCGTTTTATTATAACGCAGATGCGCAGGAAAAGAAAGAGGGCGGGCCGGATGTCCGCCGCAGAATTTTTATGAGCTTTGCAATATTGCCCCCAGGATATATCGTAAGTATAATAGATGTGATACTTGAAAAAAGGAGTTCTCCCCATGTCCCGCGACGCCATCAAATATATTGCCATGCTCACCATGCTTATCAACCACATTGCCAATGTGTTTCTGCCCGCCGGGATGTGGTATACCAATTTGTGCCTTTACATTGGCTATTTTACCGCCGTGACAATGTGCTATTTCCTCGTCGAGGGGTACGGTTACACCCGCTCCAAACGCAAATACGCCGGGCGGCTGCTGGGGTTTGCGGTACTGGCACAGCTGCCCTACCAGCTGGCTTTCCCGGAAAATGGCATTGCGGGCTTTGTGCAGTTCAATATGCTGTTCACCCTGCTGCTCTGCTTTCTGGTGCTGCTGGCGCAGGAAAGAATCCACGACCGCGTGCTGCGCGGGGCGGCCATTGTGTTGTTGATCTGCGCGTCGCTCTTCTGCGATTGGGCACTGCTGGCCCCGGTGTTCACACTGCTGTTTATTTGGGCGCGGGATTCCCGCCCGCGCAAGCAGATTGCCTTTGCCGCGGCGGCAGTGCTCTATGGCGGCATGGCAGGCCTTGGCAGCGGCTCGCTGGCGGAAACCGTCGGCTGCGCGGTGCCCATCCTCACTGCCGGGTTCGTCATCCTCTACCTTTACAATGGGCAGCGTGCCCGGCGGGGGCGCAGCTTTTCCAAGTGGTTCTTCTATACGTTTTACCCGGCACACCTGCTGGTGCTGGGGCTGATCCGCATCCTTGCGTGAATTTTGCCGTATGCTTTGCCGCATACGGCTTTTTTGTTCGGTTTTGTTCAGATTTTCAGGCCCTGCTTGCAACTTGCCCGCCAAACAACTATAATGGTTATATGTAACTTTGCATAAAAATCCCCCACAGGGAGTTGAAGATATGAAAAAGAGAAACGACCAGAATGTCATTGTAAAACGGGCAGTTCTCGTCTTTATTCTCATGTTTCTTGTGTTGCTGGCGGCGTTGGCATTTTTCACCCGCAGCATCGTCATGCGCGAACAGCTCAAGGCGTCCTACACGGCGGAGGCCACCGTCGCCAATGTGGAGGCCCAGCTCAACCGCTACCTGGCGGAGTCCGAGCTGCTGAAAAGCATCGTTGAGTCCGGGTATGAAATCAGTGACAGCGATTTTGCCGCACTGTCCAAGCTTATGTACGACGAGGACGGCATTATCAAGGCCGTAGAGCTGGCCCCGAACGGCGTCGTGCGCAGCGTTTACCCGAAGGCGAGCAACGCCGACGTCCTGGGGCTGAATATGCTCCGGCACCCCGAGCGCAAAGTTGAAGCCAACCTTGCCAAGGAGAGCGGCCAGTACACGATTGCCGGGCCGTTTCAGCTGGTGCAGGGCGGCACCGGCGCACTGCTGTTCGATCCTATCTACACCACCGGCGCGGACGGAAGCCAAAAATACTGGGGCTTCTCCGTCCTGGTGCTGGACTGGGAGAGCTTTCTCGATGAAATCCAAATCAACAAATTACAGGATGCCTCCTACGAGTACCTGATTTGGAAGGAGGGCCACAACGGTGAGCGGATCGTCATTGCCCAGGGCGACCGCCCCGTGGGACCGAACACACTGGAAGTTGCCTGCGCCGTGCCCAACGATACCTGGTATTTTGAGATACGCCCGGCCACGGGCTGGATCACCCCGACCCAGGAAGCCTTTAACGTGCTTTTGCTGCTGGTGCTGCCCGCGCTGGCCACAGCCGGCTACTGGCAGTTTGAACTGCGCCGCTACAAGGACGCCGTCCACGCCGCCGAGCTGGAAAAGGCCGCACGGGAGGCACAGGCCGCCAACGTTGCCAAAACGCGGTTCCTTTTTAATATGAGCCATGACATCCGCACCCCGATGAACGCCATCATCGGCTATGCAGGGCTACTGGCAGCCCACCTGGACGAGCGGGATCGTGCGCTGGATTATCTGGGAAAAATACGTTCGTCCAGCGATTTCCTGCTCTCCCTCATTAACTATGTGCTGGAAATGGCCCGCATTGAGAGCGGCAAGGCTGCCTTGAAGCTTGAGCCGTCTGACATCAACGAGCTTGCCGCCTCGCTGAAAGCCGTGTTTGACCCACTGGCCGACGAAAAGCACATCACCACCACCTGCACCATCGATATCCAACATCCCTATGTGCGCAGCGATCAAACGAAGGTACGCGAAATTTTATTAAATATCATCAGCAACGCCATCAAGTACACACCCGAGGGCGGCCGCGTCGATTTCACCATGACCGAACTGCCCGGCGAAACGCCCGGCACCGTGCGCTACAAGGCTGTCGTGCAGGATGACGGCATCGGTATGAGTGCGGAATATCTCCCTCACCTGTTTGAGGAGTTTTCTCGTGAGCACACCAGCACCGAGAGCCGCGTCATCGGCACCGGCCTGGGCCTGCCCATCGTCAAGTCGCTCGTCCAGCTCATGGGCGGTACCATCGATGTCGAGAGCACTGTTGGTAAGGGTTCGACCTTCACGGTCGTTATCCCCTTCCCTGTCATCAGCAAAGAAGAACTGACCCAGCAGCGCGAGCAGCCCGCCGACCCCGCCGCTGGGCTGGCAGGAAAGCACCTGCTGCTGGCCGAGGACAACGACCTAAACGCCGAGATCGCGCTGACGATCCTGCAGGAGAACGGCATGATCGTTAACCGCGCTGAGGACGGCATCCGCTGCCTGGAGCTTTTGGGTGCAAAACCCGCCGGGTACTACGACGCCGTGCTCATGGATATCCAGATGCCCCGCATGGACGGCTACCAGGCAGCGCAGGCCATCCGCACTTTGCCTGATACCCGGTCCACCGTGCCCATCATCGCCATGACGGCCAACGCCTTTGAAGAAGATAAGCAACGCGCGTTTGACGCCGGCATGAATGACCATATCTCCAAACCCATCAGCGTGAACGCCCTGCTGGCCGCACTGCGGAAAAACCTGAAATAACTTGCAGAGAGGAAATTTTCCCCCGGGAAAAACATTTTTTGCCAACCAAAAGCCCATCACCTTTGCCGAGTACCTGAAATATGAATACGACAGGGCTGCTTTTTTGTTGGGCCAGGGCTTGACGCCCGCGCCGCTTGTGTATTATAATAAGTAAGTTATAAGAACGAGGTGTTGCGCAGTTGGTAGCGCGCGTGGTTTGGGACCACGAGGCCGCAGGTTCGAGTCCTGTCACCTCGATACCAGAAAACCACCTGGAAACGTTTGTTTCCGGGTGGTTTTTTGTATTATACCGCATTTTTTTACCGCGCTGCATACAGATACGCGCCTTTGCTGTCCAGCTATTCAAGTATATGTTCTTCTACGCTGCCACGCTGCAAAGCCTGTGCCCCTGTATACGTGGTGCTGCATAACCTCATCATGGAAGCGATACCCTGCCGAGTTGCCCCCGGCAGGGTATTTTTCTGTTGTCTTTTCCCCGCAAAAACGCTATAATAATCTCAAATTTCGGAATATTCGGGAGGGAATCTTTATGGGAAAGGTCAGGCACTGTCTGCGCAGCGCGGCGGGGTATCTGGCGGTGTGCGCCAAGTGGCTGGTGCTGGCGGCGCTGGTGGGGTGTGTTGTCGGGCCGCTGGGTGCAGCGTTCGGGCTGGCTCTGAACTGGGCCAACGCCACCCGTGCCGCACAGCCGTGGCTGCTGTACCTGCTGCCCATCGCGGGCCTGGTCATCGTGTTTTTGTACAGCCACTTCGACCCCGACGGCGGCGGTTCCACCAATCAGGTGTTCGTCTCGGTGCGAGAGCAAAAGCCCATGACGCTGCGCACCGCGCCGCTGATCTTTGCTTCCACCGTCATGACCCACCTGTTCGGCGGTTCCAGCGGGCGCGAGGGCGCGGCCCTGCTGCTGGGCGGGTCGGTGTCCGGGCAGATCGGCAAGGCGTTTCACTTGGAAAACCGAGACTGCCGCTTAATGACGATGTGCGGCATGGCGGGCGCGTTCTCGGCCATCTTCGGTACGCCGCTGGCGGCCACCATCTTCACGCTGGAAGTCGTGGATGTCGGCTCGATGCAATACGCGGCCCTTCTCCCCTGCCTGGTTTCGGCACTGCTGGGCGTTTTTATCAGCGGGCAGATGGGCCATGCGCCGGAATCCTTCGTTTTGAAAGCCGAGGTCGCCGCCACGCCGCTGAACCTGGTGCGGGTCATTGTGCTGGGGGCGTTGCTGGCGGCGCTGAGCATATTTTTCTGTGAGCTGCTCCACACCGCGCCCAAGCTCTACAAAAAATTTCTGCCCAACGCCTATCTGCGCGTTGCGGCGGGCGGCGTGCTGATTCTGGCGCTGACAAAGCTGCTGGGCACGACCGACTACAACGGCGCCGGTGCCGCCGTCATCGAGGCCGCCATCAACGGCGAGGCCGTGCCGTATGCGTTCCTGCTAAAAATGCTGTTCACCGCGCTGACCCTGGGTGCAGGGTTCAAGGGCGGCGAGATCGTGCCCATCTTCTTCACCGGGGCGACGTTCGGCTGTGTAGCTGCGCCGCTGCTGGGTCTGCCGCCGCAGCTGGGCGCGGCGTTGGGTATGGTGGCGCTTTTCTGCGGCTGCACCAACAGCCCGCTGGCGTCCATCTGCCTGGCGATTGAAGTATTCGGCGGGCAGTGCATTGCGCTGTTTGCGCTGGCCTGTGCGGTGTCGTACATGCTGTCCAGCTATTTCAGCCTCTACCGTGAGCAGCACTTTCTGCACTCCAAGCTGCGCATTGTGGGCGTGCAGCGGGTCCATGGCCGCTGGTCCGAGACGGATGCCAAGCATTTTACCACAAACGATGACGGCGAAAATTAGTTGCGGGAACGCTGTTTCCATGGTATAATTAAGTGTTATGGAGGAATGGGCGTTTATGAGTAGACTTGCACTGGAAAAGCACTGCTGGGCGGAGATCGATCTGACAGCATTGCGCAGCAATTTTGAATATATCCACCGCGCGGTAGGCGGCGATATCTGTGCCGTTGTCAAGGCCGACGCTTACGGCCACGGCGACACGACCATCGCCCACGCCTTGCAGCAGGCCGGTGCGGCGGCGTTTGCCGTCAGCAGCCTGGGCGAGGGACGGCACCTGCGCCGCAGCGGCATCACAAAACCGATTTTGATTCTGGGCTTTGCTGACCCGTCCTATGCGGCAGTGTTGGCAGAAAATGACATAGCCACGGCCTGTTTTTCTACCGAGTACGCGCAGGCACTCTCCGCTGCCGCCGTCAAGGCGGGCGTACAGGCCAAGGTACACCTGAAAATCGACACCGGCATGGGCCGCATTGGCTTTGCGGTGCGTTCCGGGTTTGATGAAACTATCCACGAGCTGGAGGCCCTGTACACCCTGCCGGGGCTGGATATCTGCGGCGTGTTCCAGCATTTTGCCGTGGCGGACAGCAACACCCCTGCGGACACCGCCTACACCGACGAGCAGTATGCGCTGTTCGCCAGGGTGGTAGCGCGTTTGCAGGCCGATGGCTTTGCCACCGGCACCGTACACTGTGCCAACTCGGCCGCGCAGCTGCGCCACCCCGAGTGGCGGCACGATATGACCCGCGCGGGCATCATTTTGTACGGGCTTGACCCCAGCGACGACGTCCGCTTTCCTGCCCTGCAGCCGGTCATGTCGCTGAAATGCGTTGTGACCTTTGTCAAGGACTTGCAGCCCGGCCAGAGCGTGAGCTATGGGCGCACTTTCACAGCCGAGCGCCCGATGCGCGTTGCCACGGTCTGCGTGGGCTACGCCGACGGCTACCCCCGCCGTTTGTCCGGCGGGCTTGGCGTCATGAACATACACGGCCACGCTGCCCCCGTGGTGGGCCGCGTCTGCATGGATCAGACTATGCTCGATGTAACGGACATTCCTGATGTCAAGATGGGCGACGAGGTCACAGTCTTTGGCCCGGGCGGCGGCGACACCGCCGACACCATTGCGGCCAAGACCCAGACCATCAACTACGAAATTGTCTGCGGGCTGGCGCGCCGCGTGCCCCGCGTATACAAAGAGAACGGCAAGATCTGCGAGATCTGGAACGATTTGGAGGAAACCTGATGGCCCGCAAAAACATCCGCAACTTCTGCATTATCGCACACATCGACCACGGCAAATCCACCCTGTCCGACCGTATGCTGGAGCTGACCGACAGCGTTGACAAGCGCACGATGACCGACCAGGTGCTGGACGACATGGACATTGAAAAAGAGCGCGGCATCACCATCAAGGCCCGCGCCGTGACGATGCGCTATAAGGCCGACGACGGCGAGACCTACGAGTTCAACCTCATCGACACCCCGGGCCATGTTGACTTCCAGTACGAGGTCAGCCGCAGCCTGGCCGCCTGCGAGGGCGCAGTGCTGGTCGTGGACGCCAGCCAGGGCGTGGAGGCCCAGACGCTGGCAAACTGCTACCTGGCGCTGGACCACAACCTGGAAGTCGTACCGATTTTGAATAAGATCGACTTGCCCAGCGCCGACCCGGACGCCGTGGCGAAGGAGGTCGAGGACGTCATCGGCCTGCCCTGCATGGAGGCCCCGCGCGTGTCCGCCAAGCTGGGCATCGGCGTTAAGGACGTTTTGGAGTGCGTCGTGCGGGACGTGCCCGCCCCCACCGGCGACCCGACGCTGCCGCTGAAAGCGCTGATCTTCGACTCCATCTACGACAGCTATAAGGGCGTCATCGTCTATGTGCGCATCTTTGAGGGCACCGTCAAGCCCGGCGACACCATCCGCCTGATGAGCACCGGCGCGGAGTTCCAGCTGGTGGAGGTCGGCCACATGGGCGCGACCCAGATGACCCCCTGCGACAAATTGGAGGCCGGCGAGGTCGGCTACCTAACTGCCAGCATCAAGACTGTGCGCGACACCCGCGTCGGCGATACCGTGACGCTGGCCGCCAACCCGACGGCCGAACCGATGCCCGGTTTCCGCACCGTGACGCCGATGGTTTTCTGCGGCATCTACCCCGCCGACGGCGCGGACTACCCCGATCTGAAAGACGCGCTGGAAAAATTGCAGCTGAACGACGCGAGCCTGACCTTTGAGCCGGAGACGAGTGCCGCGCTGGGCTTCGGCTTCCGCTGTGGGTTCCTCGGCCTGCTCCACATGGAAATTATCACGGAGCGGTTAGAGCGCGAGTTTGACCTGGACCTCATCACCACGACGCCGGGCGTTCAGTACCGTCTGACGCTGACCGACGGCACGGTGGAGATCATCGACAACCCCTCCGCCTACCCTGATCCGACCCGCATCGTCAAGCAGGAGGAGCCGTTTGTCAATGCCCACATTTACACGCCGAACGATTATGTCGGCCCGCTGATGGACCTGTGCCAGACGAAGCGCGGCGTGCTGGTAGACATGAAGTACATGGACGAAACGCGCGTTGACCTGCATTATCAGCTTCCGCTGGGTGAGATTGTCTATGACTTCTTCGACGCCATCAAATCCCGCAGCCGCGGCTACGCCAGCTATGACTATGAGTGGGAAGGCTGGCACGAGAGCAAGCTGGTTCGTCTGGACTTTTTGCTCAATGGCGAGGTCGTGGATGCCCTGTCGATGATCGTGTTTGCGGACAACGCCTACGCCAAGGGCCGCCGCATCTGCGAAAAATTGAAGGAGAACATTCCCCGCGCACTGTTTGAAATTCCTGTGCAGGCGGCCGTGGGCGGCAAGGTCATTGCCCGCGAGACAGTCAAGGCGATGCGCAAGGACGTGTTGGCCAAGTGCTACGGCGGCGACATCACCCGCAAAAAGAAGCTGCTGGAAAAGCAGAAAGAAGGCAAAAAGAAGATGCGCCAGCTTGGCAGCGTGACCCTGCCGAGCGAAGCGTTTACAGCGGTGCTGAAACTGGATTCGGATTCGTAACGGGGGCTTTGTTCCTTCTTTGCAAAGAAGGAACCGAAGAAATTCCAAACAAAATATTCGTAGGGGAGGGATTTATCCCTCCCCTACTTATTATCCCGCCGCGCCCTGCAAATTTTGCCACTCTGTAGGGGCCGCACATGTGCGGCCCGCAGCTTTTCGGCAAAATTGATTTTGCGGGAAGGCCGCGGGCCGGGCATGCCCGGCCCCTACAATGCCGCAAAATAAAATCGGGTATCCATCCAAACGATGGATACCCGGGTTTGTTATTTGCGAGAAATTACATCAGGCTGCGGTACAGCATCTTGATTTCCTCGACGTTCGTGTCGCGGGGGTTGCCGGGGCAACAGGCATCGGCAAAGGCGGACTCGGCCAGGAACTGGACATCCTCTTCCTTCAGAATGCCCTTCAGGTCAGCGGGAATGCCGACGTCAGCAGAGAGCTTCTTGACCTCGGCGATCGTTGCGTCGGCGGCCTCGGTGTCGTTCATCTCGTCGATACCCTTCACGCCCATGGCCTTGCCGACGGCGCGGTAACGCTCTCCTGCAACGGTTTTGTTGTATTCCAGGCCGGTGGGCAGGATGATGGCGCAGGCAACGCCGTGGGGGGTGTCATACAGGGCAGACAGACCGTGGGCCATGCTGTGCACGATGCCCAGACCAACGTTGGAGAAACCCATACCGGCAATGTACTGGCCCAGGGCCATGCCCTCGCGGCCCTCCGGGGTGTTCTGCACAGCGCCGCGCAGGTTTTCGGAGATCAGCTTGATGGCCTCGAGGTGGAACATATCGGAGATAGTGCAGTGGCCCTTGGTGATGTAGCCCTCAATCGCGTGGGTCAGGGCGTCCATGCCGGTGGCGGCGGTCAGGCCCTTGGGCATACTGGACATCATATCGGGGTCAACCACGGCGATCTCAGGGATATCGTTGGTGTCCACGCAGACGAACTTGCGCTTCTTCTCCACGTCGGTGATGACGTAGTTGATGGTGACTTCGGCCGCAGTGCCTGCGGTGGTGGGCACAGCAATAGTAAAGACGGCGTGCTTCTTGGTGGGGGCAACGCCCTCCAGGCTGCGGACGTCGGCAAACTCAGGGTTATTGATGATGATGCCGATAGCCTTGGCGGTGTCCATGGAAGAACCGCCGCCGATGGTCACGATGCAGTCAGCCTCGGCAGCCTGGAAAGCCGCCACGCCATCCTGCACGTTCTTGATGGTGGGGTTGGGCTTGATCTCGCTGTACAGGGCATAGGCAAAACCGGCAGCCTCCAGCAGGTCGGTGACTTTCTTGGTGACGCCGAACTTGACCAGATCAGGGTCAGAGCAGACGAAAGCCTTTTTGTAGCCGCGGGCGGTCAGTTCGGGAACGATGTTCTCGATAGCGCCGTGGCCGTGGTAAGAGATAGAGTTCAAAACAATACGATCCGCCATAGAATATTCTCTCCTTTAAACATATCGGCTTTGGGCCGATGATTTCCATATTCTACGGCTATTATACCACCGCCATTTTCACAGTACAATCCAAAAAAATGGCGCAAAGTTTGTGAAAAGTGTACAAGGCCTGTCCTTAGGCCCTGCTGTACCGGTTCAGCGTCATCGAAATCGTCAGGTTGATTTTGGTGACCTGCATCATGTGGCGGGAAAATGCCGGCAGCGTGCTGTCTTTTTTCGTGCCGCCCCATTCCAGCAATTCTTCCGGTTTTTTCATGGGTTTGCCAAGGGACAAAAAAAGGCTTCCCCCTCGGGGGAAGCTGGCAGCGAGGCGGACTGATGAGGGGCAGCTTTGCCGCTGTCGCCCGTTTATGGGACTGCTGCGGCCAGTTCTCCCCTCATCCGGCCCTGCGGGGCCGCCTTCTCCCCCAAGGGAGAAGGCTTGGAGGGTCACGCCTCTTCTTTTTCTTTCTGTGCCTTGATGACCTTCAGGCGGCTGAACTCCTCGCGTTCGCGTTCGCTCAGGACCTCGTCGATGGACTTGATGGTCTTTTGCATCTGGGGTATCTGCACGTTGCCCAGGGCGTTGGCGCGCTTCTGGGTCTTTTGGATGGCCTCGGCCAGGCGGATAACGCTTGTCTCGACCTCGGCCAACTCGACGGTCAGGGTCTTGACCTCATTGAATTTGAGGTAGGCCACATCGATGGTGCCATTTGTCGATTCCAGATCGTAGTACAGCCCCAGCGGCGAGGTGGTGTTCAGCTTGAGGGTGGGCAGCTCGACGCCCATAACGCTGCGGGTGCTGAGCTGCACGCCGCGCTCCACCGGCACACCGGCCGCATAGCCGCCGACAGAGCCCAACATGATATTGGCCTTTTTCAGGGCTTCGTAGGCCTCGGCATAGGCCGCGCTGATGCGGTCCTGGATGCCCGCCGCGCGGTCGATCAGCTGCATCATTTCTCGCACAAGGATATTGCGCTTACGATCCATCAGGTCATAGCCCTGGGTCGCCAGCGCCAGGCTGCGCTTCGTCGCCATCAGGTTTGATTTTGTGGGAAAAACCTGCTGTGCCATTGGGTACTCCTTTTATACTGCTTTGGCTTCCCCTGCGGGGGAAGCTGTCACCGAAGGTGACTGATGAGGGCCGAGTGTGCCATTATCACCCGTCTACGGGCATTCCCCGCACGCTCTCCCCTCATCCGCCCCTGCAGGGCACCTTCTCCCCCATGGGGAGAAGGCTTTGGGGTTACTTTTTACTGATTCTCGCCTTCGCCGGCTCGTAATACTTATCCAGCGTCTCGGCGTCGCAGCGATCCAGCGCATTGCGCGGCAGGGTCGCCAGCAGCTCCCAGCCGAGGTCAAGCGTCTGCTCCATCGTGCGGTCGGTGTTGCCCTGGCCGATGAACTCCTGCTCGAACGCACGGCCAAAGGCCATCAGCTGCTTGTCGCTCTGGGACAGTTCTTCCTCGCCGATGACGCTTGCCAGCGCCTTGGCGTCCTGCACCTTGGCGTAGCAGGCAAACAGCTGGTTGGACAGCGTGACGTGATCCTCACGCGTGTAGCCCGCACCGATGCCATCCTTCATCAGACGGGACAGGCTGGGCAGCACAGAAACCGGCGGATACAGGCCGATGGCATCCATGCCGCGGTCCAGCACGATCTGGCCCTCGGTGATGTAGCCGGTCAGGTCGGGGATGGGGTGCGTGATATCGTCGCCAGGCATCGTCAGGATCGGAATCTGCGTCACAGAACCCTTGCTGCCCTTGATGATACCGGCGCGCTCGTACAGGCTCGCCAGGTCAGAATACAGGTAGCCGGGGAAGCCTTTTCGGCCGGGAATCTCGCCCTTGGAGGACGAGAACTCGCGCAGGGCCTCGCAGTAGCTTGTCATATCGGTCAGGATGACCAGGACGTTCTTGCCCAGATCAAAGGCCAGATACTCGGCCACAGTCAGCGCAGCGCGGGGCGTGATGATACGCTCGATGATGGGGTCGTTTGCCAGGTTCAGCAGCATGACAACGCGCTCCATCGCACCGCAGCTCTCGAAGCTCTCACGGAAGTACGAGGCAACGTCGTTCTTGACGCCCATGGCGGCAAAGACGATGGCAAAGTCCGAACCGTCGGCCACGCTGGCCTGCTTGACGATCTGGACAGCCAGCTCGTTATGCTTCATGCCGGAGCCGGAGAAGATCGGCAGCTTCTGGCCGCGAATCAGCGTGGCAAGGCAGTCGATGGACGAGATACCGGTGTGGATGTAGTTGCGGGGGTAAACGCGGCTGACCGGGTTGATGGGCGCGCCGTTGACGTCGCGGCGGGCCACCGGGTAGATATCGCCCAAGCCGTCAATGGGGCGGCCCAGGCCGTCCAGCACGCGGCCCAGCAGTTCGGGGCTCAAATCCATCATCATCGGGTGGCCGGTCATAACCGTGCGGTTGTTGACCAGGCTCAGACCGCGGGTCCCCTCGAACACCTGGATAACGCAGCGGTCGCCGTCCACACGGACAACACGACCCACGCGGGTGGAGCCGTCGTCGAGGTGCAGCTCGACCATTTCATCATACTGCACGCCCTTGACGTCGTCCAGCACGACCAGACTGCCGTTGATTTGGGAAAGTCCGATATGTTCCAGAATCATGTTATTCCCTCCTCATCAGCCCTGTGCCACGGCGGCCAGCTTGGTGTCGATCTGCTTCTGCAGCTCGTCCAATTTGGTGAAATCGTCGTTGGGCACGGTATACTTCATCTGCACCAGCTCGTCGAACAGGCCGGTCGCCAGCAGGCGGCTGACGGGCACCTGCTTCGCGACGAGCGCGGCGCACTTGTCGTACAGATACAAAATGGTTTCCATCATCTTCAGCTGCTTTTCCAGCGGGACATAGGTATCCACGGCGTGGAAAGCGTTCTGCTGCAAGAAGCCTACGCGGATAACGCGGGCGATCTCGATGGTCAATTTCTGGTCGTCGGGCAGCACGTCCGAGCCGATTAGCTTGACGATCTGCATGAGGTTGTTCTCCTGCAAAAGCAGGTTGGCGATGCGCTCACGGCAGGACATGAAGTCGTGGCCGACATTATCATAGTACCAGCCGCCGAGGTCACCCAAATACTCGCTGTAGGAGTCGTTCCAGTTGATGGCCGGGTAGTGGCGGGCATAGGCCAGGGACTTATCCAGAGCCCAGAAGCAGCGAGTGAAGCGCTTGGTGTTCTGGGTGACAGGCTCGGAAAAGTCGTTGCCCTGCGGGCTGACTGCACCGATGACCGAGACGGAACCTTCTGCGCCGTTCAGCGTCTTGACATAACCGGCGCGCTCGTAGAACTCCGCCAGGCGGCTGGGCAGGTACGCAGGATAGCCCTCATCGGCGGGCATTTCCTCCAGACGGCCGCTGATCTCACGCAGAGCCTCGGCCCAGCGGGAGGTGGAGTCAGCCATCATGGCGGCGTGGTAACCCATGTCGCGGTAATACTCGGCCAGCGTAATGCCGGTGTAGATGGACGCCTCACGCGCAGCAACAGGCATGTTGGACGTGTTGGCAATCAGCACGGTACGATCCATCAGGCTCTTGCCCGTGCGGGGGTCGACCAGTTCGCTGAACTCCTGCAGCGCCTGGGTCATCTCGTTGCCGCGCTCGCCGCAGCCGACATAGATGATGATATCGGCGTCGCACCACTTTGCGATCTGGTGCTGGGTCATCGTTTTGCCGGTGCCGAAGCCGCCGGGGATGGCCGCCGCACCGCCCTTGGCCAGCGGGAACATCGTATCAATGACGCGCTGGCCGGTAATCAGCGGCCGGGGCGAGGTCATGCGCTCGGCCGACGGACGCGGGGTGCGGATGGGCCACTTCTGACACAAGGTCAGCGTGTGTTCCTTGCCCTTGGCGTCGGTCAGCTTTACAATGGGTGAATGGACGGTGTAGCTGCCGTTAGCGGCGACCCAGGTCACGGTGCCGGAAATCGTCGGCGGTACCATACAGCGGTGCTGGATGGCGGGCGTCTCCGGGCAGGTAGCGTAGATTTGGCCGGGGGTCAGGGTATCCCCTGCCTTGACGGTCACGGTCACGTCCCACTTGGCGCTCTCGTCCAAGGACGGCTCATGGGCACCGCGCTCGATAAAGCTGCCCATGTGCTGCTCAATGGCGGGCAGCGGGCGCTGGATACCGTCATAGATGTTGCGCAGGATGCCGGGGCCGAGGGTGACGGACAGCGGGCCGCCCGTGCTCTCGACAGGCTCGCCTGCTTTCAGGCCGCCGGTCTCCTCATAGACCTGGATCGTGGTTTCCTTGTCGTTCATGCGGATGACCTCGCCCACAAGGCGGGCGTTGCCCACATAGACCATTTCCATCATTTCCAGGTCGGTTTTGCCCTTGATGGTGACAACGGGGCCGTTGATGCTGTAAATTTTATTTTCCATGGCTTTGCCCCTCAAATGTTGATTTCCAGCCCGGCGTTCTGCAAGAACCATTCGTGCTGGGCGTTCAGGCGTGCTGCCAGCGTGTCGTCGGCAACCAAGCCTTTGGCGGCGTTTGCGCCTTTCAGACCGCCGAGTTCAATGCTTTCATCGGCGGTAAGCGTCGTGCCGACGGGCAGCTTGACGTTTTGCAGCAGCGGCAGATCCGCCGGGCGGGCGGCGATATTCGCATTCTCGCCCAGGGCTTCCGCCAGCGCGGCAGCCTCGTTTTGCAGCCAGGCGGCGTATTTGTCGCCGGCGGCAAAGGCGGCCAGCTGGCTGCGGGCCTCGGCAAAGGTCTCGTCGGCAATCTTCTGGCGCTGGTCAGCCAGCGTGGCGCGGGCGGCCATGCGGGCAGCGCTCAAATCGCGGTTAGCGCGGGTGCGGGCACGCTCGGTCTCAAAGTGCAGGGTGCGCTCCACACGGGCGTTTTCGGCCTTGCGGGTAGCGTCCAGCTGGCTGGAAATTTCCCGCTCGGTCTCCTCGTGGATGGCGGCGCAGGCGGCCTCGCCTTCCGCGCGGATGGACTCCAGAAAGCGCTCGGCGCGGGTATCTAATTCGTTCATGGTCACACCTCTCAAATCTTCACGCCGATGGCCTCGCGGATATAGCGGGTCAGGCGGTCCTTACCGGCAGCACCGCCGCCGGTGGAAGGCACGGTGATGAGCAGCGGCCCACCGGCAGCGCGGGCACTGTCCAGCGTGGCTGTGTAAGTCTCGGCGATCTTCTCGGTGACGAGCAGCACGGCAATGTCCGGCTGGTTGGCGGCATCCGCCAGCGCGTGCCGCAGGTCGGCCTCGCTGCGGGCTACGGTGCCCTCAATGCCCGCCAGACGCAGACCGTTCATGGCGTCTGAGTTGTCGCTGATGAGAAAGAACCGCATAGCATTACACCAGCTTAGACAGGATCATGATGGAGATAACCAGGCCGTACAGGGCGATGGACTCACCCAAAGCGACGAAGATCAGGCTCTTACCGAAGGTCTTTTCGTTCTCGCTGTTGGCAGCGATAGCAGCAGGCGCAGCGGAGGCAACGGCCATGCCGCCGCCGATACCGGCCAGGCCGGTTGCCAAAGCAGCAGCCACCAGGCCGATGCTCAAAGAACTGTTGTGGTCGTTGTCGGTGTTGACAGTCTCGGACGCAGTCGTGGCAGCGGTGGTGTCGGTGGCAGCATCATCGGCGGCAAAGACGCCCAGTGCGCCGCAGCAGGTTACAGCGGCCACGATCAGGATGGTAACGAACAGTTTGCTGAACTTGGTTTTCATAATGGAACCCTCCGTAAATTTTTATTGTATCCGCGCCTTTTTGTCAGGCGCTTTTGTAGGGGCCGGGCATGCCCGGCCCGCGGCTTCGATTCTATCGACCGGTTGTGGGTTGGTTGCGGGCCGGATATGTCCGGCCCCTACCTCGCGTCCTCTTACGCTTTCTCTTTCTTCAGGTCAAACGCCACGAACTTGCGGCCGCCGCCCTTGTAGCAACGGCTGAACATCTCGTAGAACTCCAAACGGATGCCCTGGATGGCGGACAGCAGCGCTTCCAGACAGATAACCACCAGGTTGCCCAGGATGACCACGACGATGTTGTTCGGCGTACCGGCCAGCGTAAAGACGACCATCATCATGCTGGCGTGGACAATGACGAACGCGCCCACACGCAGGAAGGAAATGGTGTTGGACAGGTAGCTCAGCACCGTTTCCAGCAGTTCGAACACGCTCTGCATCAAGTAGTTGCCCATGCCGCCTGCGGGCTGCCAGGGCTTGCCTTCGACCATCGGGGCCAGCAACTCTGCAAACAGCAGCAGCACCAAACCGACCACCAGACCGATGATTGCCACGACCTGCGGCATAAACGTGACCGCGCCCATGTAGGCGCTTGCCAGGTCAACACCGCACAGGTAGGTGACGACACCAACCAGGCCGTTGGGCGAGAAGATGAACTCGCCCCACTCCTTGTGACGGGCGTGGGTGTACATATTCAGCGCCATGGCCGCCAGCACCAGCACAATGCCGATGTAGACAGCCACCATCAGGATACCCGTGATGGAATCCATGACCGAAACGGGCTTGCCTGCCATGCCAATGGCATGGTAGAGCGGGTCGAGGGCCTCCTCGTAGCCAAAGAGAGAACCGTAGACCAGGCCAAAGATCGTGCTCGAAATGCCGCAGGGGATCATCAGATGGAACAGGTCATTGTGCTTGACCTTCCACATAAAGGTGCTGAACAGCGCCAGCACAATGCCCTGCCCGACATCGCCAAACATCATGCCGAACAGCACGGTGAATGTGATCGCTACAAAGCCGGTGACATCTGTCTCGCCGTAGGCGGGCAGACCGTACATTTCGACGAAAAACTCAAAAGGGCGGCTCCACCAGGGGTTTTTCAGCTTGGTGGGGGGCGTCATCTTGCCGGCGGATTCCGGTCCATCGACCGTGACGCGCAGCCCCTTGACGGCGCGGGCCTTACCCGCGACCTCGTCCACCTCCGACGCCGGGACCCAGCCGACGCAGAAGAAGTGTTGGCCCTTGACCGCCGCCATCCGGCGCAGGTCATACACAGCGGCGTAGTAGCAGGCCGTGTCGTACAACAGCTGAACCTTCTCGGCGTTCTTCTGCCACAGGGTGGCAATGCGGCCGTTGACATCGTCCACGCTCTTGTTGACGACATCAAGGTTTTCTTTAAAGTGCTCGATGATCTCAGCGGGCGAACCGGCCGCGCCGGGCACATGCACCGGCTCAAAGTACAGCATCGAGAAGATACCGTCGGTTTCCAGCGCTTTCTCCCGCGGGGTCATGTAGACGCCCCAGTAACCGGCCTTCGTCTGGTTGCAGGGGGTGAACAGGATATACGGATCATCGCCGTAGTTGTTCATCAGCTTGTTGTAGCCCTCGGTGGGCAGGAAGCCGAAACGCACCTTGACGTGGGCGCAGTCCAGCAGGTCATCGACGTTGACCTTCAGGCCGGTAAAGTGGCTGTACTGCTCGATGCCGTCCTCGCAGAGCTTTTTCTGGTCCAGCAGGATCTTACGCTCAGCGCAGAGCTCGTCGATTTGTTCGAGCAGATCGCTTAAATAGCTGCGGCCCTCGGCGTCCACCGGGTCGCTGTGCTGCTGCCCCTTGTGCAGCTCTATGTTGGCCTCCTGGGCCATGGTCTCGATCTGGTCGCGGATCGCTGTGTGGGGGTTCTCTTCATTCAGAGCGCCGTACCCCAGCGATTCCGACATATATCTGGTGGCAGGTTCCAAGTCAAAGCGGCCGTCCATGCAGCACGAGCCGATAAACTCGTTCAGCTGCGGCATCGTGCCCTGTACCCGCACCAGTTTCATCTTTTCAACCAATCAGTTCACACTCCTTCAAACTGTCTTACACCCGTGCGGTGCGGCGGCCAGAGGTCTGGCCGCCCTACGGTATCGTACCTCGGGTGTAGGGCGGTCAGTCCCCTGACCGCCGCGGCGTGTTGCCGTCACCGACAGTGTAAAACTCAATCGTTCTCATCAAACCCGACCAGCAGCGACTGGACTTCCTCGGGCGGCAGCTTGTAATGCACGCCCTCGATGATATGATCCAGATCCTGCACCTCGCACTGGGCCAGCCAGACGTAACACAGCATAACCAGCGTTGGGTCGGTGGAAAACCGCAGCCACTTTTTGCACCAGTCGCAGCGGTAGTGGAAGAAGCCTTCCTTCAGCACGCTGTACTCGTGGTGGCCCAGCAGCGGGCCGTACTTTGTCTTGGCGAACCGCGCCTTGAAGTCGGCCAGGTCGCGTGCGGCGAGCAGGTACTCCCACTCGTCGTTCGTCAGAGCCGTGCAGTCGCGGCGGGCGTTGGAACGCACCACCGAATCCGGTGCGCCAATACGGATGAGCCGCGCTGCGTTAGAGACAGCGGACGTATCGCATTCCAGCTCCACCAAGTCGCGCAGGTTCGGCGCGGCGCTCGTGCCTTTCTTGGCCGGGGCCAGCGCCACAAGGGCTTTGTGGCGGCGGTCCTGCAAAAGCGGCTCGGCCTGGGCAGTCAGGCCCCGGTCCGGCTTGGCGGCTTTCATCGGTTCCAGGACTTTTTCCCACGGCGTGTCGGCCACAGCGGCCAGGATGCCGTCCAGGCTCGTGGCTTTAGCCAGCGCGTAGAGGTCGATGCAGCAGCGCTGCTGCATGAACTCCGGCAGGCGGAAGAGGTAATCGCCAGGGCGGCCTGCATCCAGGCAGCGCATGGCGGCGGTCAGCTCATCGACCTCGCAGCAAAGGGTGAAGTACTCGTACACCTTGCTGCCCGCGCTGCGGTCATAGCGGCAAAGGCTGTCGTACCGGGCGTACAGGCCCTGGCGCAGCAGGTTTTCCAGCTGGGCGCGGCGGGCGTACTGGGGGTTGACCTCGGCCAGGGCGTCGGCGTACAGCGGGTACTCCTTCAAGGCCGCGGCAAGCTCAGTCATCGTGCGGCAGCCCATCAGGCGGCGGTAATCGTCGGCACGCAGCCTGCGGCCATACAGGGCGCGGGCCTTGGCCAGTACGGCGTTGCCGGAAGCCGCACTCGCCTTCATCATTGTGCGGCCTCCCCGCCCAGGGTGCGCTGTACAAGCTCGGCACACCATTGTGCTTGTTTCGCCTTTGCGGCGGCGGTCATGGTCTCGGCAGCCTGCCGGCGCTGCTGCTCCAGTGCCGCCAGCGCGGCGGCGTTACCGTCGGCCGCGGCCTTGGCTGCGGCTGCACACTCGGTTTTTTCGCGGGCGTCACACTCCGCGATGATTTTCTGTTTCTGCTCGTCCAGGGCCGCCAACCGGGCGGTACGCTCGGCCTTGGCCTTCTCGCTGGCCTTGCGCTGGGCGGCGTCCATCTCCAAAATGGCCTGCATCAGGTCGTTGACATCTTTCATGCAATGCACCTCACTCTTTGGGAGCTTTACCTGAACCAATCAGCGTTTCCCTTCCCTTGCATTCTCTGCACCCGGAAGTAGTTCCTATTATGTAAATAGGTAGACCAACTTTTTCAGGTTCAGCCGTAATTATAGCACTATGACCAAATATGGCAAGTGGTTTTTGTGCAGTTTTATTTGTACAAAAATGGGTTTGTGTTTTTTCTGTCGATGTTTTGCGAAATCGATCTCACTGCTTTTTCATGGCGGCCAGCCCTTTGCCGAACACAAACCGCACCAGCGGGCCTGCGCCGCACAACTGCCACAGGAACGCGGCAGGATAGTTCATCGCCGTGGTCTGCACCCACATGGCAAAAAAGTTTGCGTTGTGGCTTTCCTTGAAGAACAGCGTTGCGAAAAAGCTCATCAACGGGCACATCATCCAGGCCGACAGGCAGGAGATGGCCGCTACCAGAAACACCTGCTTATCCTTGCCGGGGGTGAACCAACCCATGGCGATGCGCATGGCCGCGGGGCCGACCAGGAACGTATCCAGCAGGAAGCCGATAACGCCCATAATGGGCAGCTCGCTGAGGGCAGCGGCGAAGATGAAATTCTGCATCCCACCCACATCCAGTGCGATATTGTAGCAGACCATTCCGTAGACCATGACACAGACCATCATGACGGTGTAGACGATTTCCTGTTTCTTTGTTTGCGGCATTGTAATTACTCCTCATATGTACGTTATTTTCTCCAAAACAAAAACAGCCGTAGGGTGTCGCTCAACTCGTTGCGACGCCCTGCGGCTGTTGTCTCACTGCGTTGGAAAGTGGAGCCAGTATACCGCAAATTTTCCGCTTATGTAATACCCCTGCACAAATTTCTGCACTTTGTATAAAATATTTCTCCGTTTTGCGGCGTCACTTTGGTACAAAACGCCGCATGTGTCGCCGTAAACTTTACAGCGGCGGCGCGGTGCGCTATAATGGGCAATGATTGCAGGGGCGGCCGTTGGCCGCCCCTGCACGCGCAATCACATAGAGGGGTCGAAAAATCATGTCACATTCACTATTGCATCACCGCGGGCAGATGTCCGAGGCATTCCGCACGGTCATGTTTCTGTCCGCATCGGGCGGGTTACAGGACGCCTACACCTACATCGGGCGCGGCAAGGTTTTTGCCAACGCCCAGACCGGCAACATCGTCCTGATGAGCCAAAGCCTGTTCGAGGGCGATTTTGCACGGTTCGCCCACTATTTCATCCCGGTGCTGGCCTTTGCGCTGGGCGTGGCGGCGGCTGAGTGTATCCGCCTGCGCTGGCGCGAGGCCAAGCGTATGCACTGGCGGCAGCTTGTGCTGCTGGCCGAGATTGCGCTGCTGTTCGTGGTGGGCTTCTTCCCCGCCGCGTGGGATATCGGTGCCAACGCATTGGTATCCTTTTCCTGCGCCATGCAGGTACAGGCGTTCCGCAAGGTACACGGCTACCCGTTTGCCAGTACCATGTGCATCGGCAACCTGCGCAGCGGTATGGATTCGCTGGTTGGTTTTGGGCATACCCGCGACAAAGAGCTGTTGTGGAAGAGTCTGCACTATTTCGGCGTGATTTTCGTGTTTGCACTGGGTGCAGGCATCGGCACACAGTGCGTCGGCATTTTCGGCGAAAAAACGATCTGGCTTTCCTGCGCACTGCTGCTGGTGAGCTTGTGCTTTATGTTTATCAAAGAGGATCTGCCGGAGATCGAAGAAGAGTTGGAAAAATAAGCAAGCCCCATCCGATTTTACGTCGGATGGGGCTTACTTTTATACTTTTCTTCGTCCTATTTTGTTCCGGGCATCATTCACCATGCCGTTCAGCCGCTCCCCCATAAAGGTCAGCCCCGCCAGGGTCGGGGCGCTGAGGGCCAGCAATACGACCAAGACCAGTATGCCGCCCAAGTCCAGCCGCACCAGCGGCAGCCAGGGGGCCAGCAGGAACGCCCCCGCGACCCCCATCACCGTCATGCCGCCCCAGATGATCCAGTGCAGCGGCGTGAACGGAATGCAGACGCCCCACAAGATCTGCAAGCCTACGCACAAAATCACGAAGGTGCAGATCGTGCCCACCATGTCTGTGGGGATATCAAACGCATAGCCAAACCCCTGGGTGCAGAACACGAGCAGGAAGTCTGTCAGCCCGCCGGGCAGCGCGGCCCGCAGGACGTTGCGCATGAATTTCCCGCGCACCAGCTCGTGGTTTGGCTCCAATGCCAGGAAAAACGCCGGTGCGCCGATGGTGGCAAATGTGACGAGGGACAGCTGCAAAGGCTGGAACGGATAGGCCAGCGGCAGCGCCAATGCCACGATACTGAGCAGGAACGAGAAGATATTTTTGACCAGAAACAGCGATGCTGACCGCTGGATATTGTTGATGACGCGCCGCCCCTCGCCCACAACGCTGGGCAGTGCTGCAAAGTCAGAATCCAACAGCACCAGCTGCGCCACCTGGCTGGCGGCCTGTGCACCGGACGCCATGGCGATGCCGCAGTCGGCATCTTTTAACGCCAATACGTCATTTACGCCATCTCCGGTCATGGCAACCGTGTGTCCTTTCGCCTGCAAGGCGTGGACGAGCTGGCGCTTCTGCTCGGGCGTCACACGGCCAAAGACCGTGCATTTTTCGGCGGCCTCGGCCAGCGCCTGCTCACTGCGCAGCGTCGCGGCGTCCACCCAGCGCTCGGCCCCCGCAATGCCTGCGTTGGCGGCCACATGGCTGACGGCCTGCGGGTCATCGCCCGAAATGACCTTGACCGCCACACCCTGCTTGGCAAAGTAGCGGAAGGTCTTGGGCGCGTTTTCCCGGATGCGGTTTTGCAGCGGCAGCAGCGCCAGAAATTCCAGCTGCGCGGGATCGAGCGCGGCTGGCGGGTCGGGCAGTGCGGCGTTATATTTTGCCAGCAGCAGCACGCGGCGGCCCTGGGCCAGCAGCGGTGCCAGCTTGTCGGCAAACTCCCCTGCCCGCACCCCGGCCAACACATCCGGCGCACCGACGACGTAGCAGCCCTGCGCACCAAAATCCTTGGCGCTGTACTTGTACGCCGTGTTGAAGGGCACGCTGCACTGCGCAAACCAGCCGGTGCCGCCCTGCCCGAAGCGGGCCGCCAGAGCACGGCCGGTGTCATTGTCGGGCTGCTCACCCGCGTAAAAGCTCGCCAAAATCGCGTCCAGCGGTTCATTTTCCGCCAGTGGAAGCGGATCGTCGGCCTGCATGGCGCTTTCGGTGATCGTGCCGGTCTTGTCCACACAGAGAGTGTCCACCCGGGCCAGCGTCTCAATGCAGTTCATATCGCGAGTCAGCACCTTGCGGCGGGCCAGACGCATCATGCTCACGGCCAAGGCTACGCTGGTCAGCAGGTACAGCCCCTCGGGGATCATGCCGATGAGCGCCGCGACCGTCGCGTCCACGGTGTCCTTCATCGGCAGTTCCAGCACCCAATGCTGCTTCCAGATCAGCACCGCGCCGATGGGAACCAACGCGATACCGATGAATTTTATCAGCTTATCCAGGCTGCGCATCATTTCGCCCCGGGCGACTTTGTGGCCGTTGGCCTGGGCCTCGGCGGTCAGGCGGCTGGCGTAGCTCTCGGCCCCGACGCGGGTCAGCCGGGCGACGCAGCGCCCCGCCATTAAAAAGCTGCCGGATTTCAGCTCCGCGCCGCACTCCTTCGGCACAGCCCGGGCCTCGCCGGTGATGAGGGATTCGTTCGCCTGGGCACTGCCGTCCAGCACAACGGCGTCGGCCACAATCTGGTCGCCCGCGCCAAACTCGACCACATCGTCCTGCACAAGGTCGTCGGACAGCACCTCGCACCACCGGCCGTCCCGCAGGCAGCGAATTTTCTGCGCCGAGACAAGGGTCAATTTGTCGATGGTACGTTTAGCGCGCAGCTGCTGCACGATGCCGATGAGGGTATTGCAAAACACGATGCCAAGGAACCCCATGTTCAGCCAGGAGCGCACGAGCGCCAGCATAACGGCCAGCACGAGGAACACAAGGTTGAAGTAGGTGCAGATATTGTCCCGCACGATCTCGCCGGTGGTCTTGGTCTGGGACTTGGGCGGCGTGTTCGTCTGCCCTGCCGCGCGGCGTGCGTTGACCTCGGCAGCGGTCAGCCCGGTGATGGATGGCATGAGAGGGTGGCTCCTTTCAGGTGGTAGAGGTTGTAGGGGCCGGGTATGTCCGGCCCGGTCGCAGAAGGCAAACGACCGTTTATGGGAAAGCTGCGGGCCGCACCTGTGCGGCCTCTACAATAGTAAAACGAACTACATCAGCTTATTATGGCAAGTATACCCGCCAAGTATGAACAAAACAAGTGCCCGGCTGCGTTTTGGGGCAGTCGGGCATTTTTGTCTATATGCGGTTGTCGCGGTTTTATCTTTCCAACGGCTCAAACGCCTCCGCCGGGTCGGCGGCCACGGCTTCCAGGTTCTTTGTCAGCTGGTTCAGCACCCTGTAAAACGTCGCCAGGTCGGCAGGATCTATCCCCTCGTCGGCGCGGCGCTCCACGTCACGCACCACGGCGGTCACACGGGCGGCGCGGTCGCGGCCCGCGTCGGTCAACAGATACAGCGCGTTGTACTTGCCGGGCGCACCGCACTTTTCCACCAGGCCGCTGCGGACCAAATCCGCCAGCACGCGGGAGATCATGGCCGGGTCCAGGTCGCACCGCTCAGTCAGGTCGGAGAAATGCCAGCCCTCGGGGGCGGCTGCCAGCTGGCAGAGCACCAGCGTGTGGCCCGCTTTCAGCGCAATGCGGCCCATACCGCTGGTCTTGATGCGCTGGATGACCTTTTGCAGCCGCGCCAGCGAGACGGACAGTCGGATGAAACGGTCCTGCATATCAATCTTCCTTCAGCTCGCCACGGGAGGCCGCCTTCAGATACGCAAAGATGAAGCCGTCCAGGTCGCCGTCCATGACGGCCTGTACGTTGCTGCTCTCGTAGCCGGTGCGGTTGTCCTTGACCAGCGTGTAGGGCATGAACACATAGCTGCGGATCTGGTGGCCCCAGGCAATCTCGTTCTGCACGCCCTTGATGTCATCGATTTTGTCCTTGTGCTGCTGCAAAGCGATCTGGTACAGCTTGGCCTTCATCATTTCCATGGCGTACTCACGGTTCTGCAGCTGGCTGCGCTGGGTCTGGCAGCTGGTCACAATGCCGGTGGGCTTGTGGATCAGGCGCACGGCCGAGGACGTCTTGTTGATGTGCTGGCCGCCCGCGCCGGAGGAACGGTAGACCTGCATCTCGATATCTGCGGGGTTGATTTCGATATTGATGTTGTTGTCCAGCTCGGGCATGACCTCCAGGCTGGAGAAGCTTGTCTGGCGGCGGGCGTTGGCGTCAAACGGGCTGATGCGCACCAGGCGGTGGACGCCGTGCTCGCTTTTGAGCATACCGTAGGCGTTCGCGCCCTTGACCATCATGGAGGCGGACTTGATGCCGGCCTCGTCGCCGTCCAGCACGTCCAGCACCTCAACGCTGTACCCGTGGGCTTCGGCCCAGCGGGTGTACATACGGTAGAGCATTTCGGCCCAGTCCTGGGCCTCGGTGCCGCCGGTGCCTGCGTGGAAGGTCAGGATGGCGTTGTTGTGGTCGTACTCGCCGTTCAGCATCGTCATGAGCTGCAACTCGTCGATGGACTTCTCGACGCCCTCAACGGCCTCCTCACCCTCGGCGGCCAGGGCGGGATCGTTCTCTTCCTCGATCATTTCCAGCAGCGTCTCGGCTTCCTCATACTGGGTGGCCAGCTTACCGAAGCGCTCGAGCTTGTTCTTCACTTCGCCCATCTCACCGATGATTTTCTGGCTGCGGGCCTGGTCATCGTAGAAGCCGGGCATCGTCATCTGGTGTTCCAGCTCGGCAAGGCGCTTCTCGCTGGCCTCAATGGACAGGGCGTCGCGCAGGTCGTCCACGGCGGTTTTCATGCCGCCGAGTTTTGCTTTCAGTTCGTCAATGGTAATCATATATGGTATCCCTCATCACATAAGTTGGCATAAAATTACATAGTACCATTATAAGCGAATTGGCGGGCGTTGTAAAGAGGGGCAGCCGCATAAAATATTTGTAAAAGAGGGATGTATCCCTCCCGGCAAAAACAATGCCTCCGGGTAGGGACCGGGTATGCCCGGCCCGCAGCCTTCGGGCAAACGACCGCCCGGCCCCTACCCGGTGGCGCAAGGAAAAAAGGCAATAAATTCATTTCTCTTGTAAAGTTTTTATGTTTTCTTTGCATTTATCCATTTGATGCGGTATAATGTCTTTATGTTACTGAAAGAAGAACGAGGACACACCACATGACACGTTACACCGGAAACCACTGTCCTGTCTGCGAACAGGCATTTACCGACGAGGACGATATCGTCGTTTGCCCTGACTGCGGCACACCCTACCACCGGGCCTGCTGGCAAAAAGTTGGCGTATGTATGCACAAATCCGAGCACGCCGCCGGGTTTGAGTGGCAGCCTGAGGTCGGCCCCGACGCCGACAAGGCCGCACACGAGGCCACCTGCCCCAACTGCGGCACCCACAACACGCCGGGCGCGGTGCGCTGCGCCCACTGCGGCTGCCCCCTGCCCAAAGCGCCGGACCCCATCACCGCCAAGACAGACGATGAAAAGTCTGTGCCCATCTACGCCCGCGACCCGTCCGCGGTGAACAACAGCCGCACCGCGCCCGGGCCGCACATTGACACCTTCGGCACCGGCGAGGACGGCGGCATCTACCGCCGCGAGATCGGCCCCGAGGACCCCATTGACGGCATCAAGGCCAAGGACTGGGCCGCCTACGTGGGCCGCAGCCCGATGTACTACCTGATGCAGTTTTTCCGCATGAGCATGACGAAGAAGAATGCCACGGTCTGCCTGTCGGCATTTTTGTTCGGCCCTGCGTACCTTTTCTACCGCAAGATGTGGAAAGAGGGTCTGCTGGCCGCACTTGTGATGCTGCTGCTCAGTGCGCCGGAGCTGATTGCCATTGTGGCGACGTTCAACCCGACGCTGTTCGGCTCGCTGCCGCTGGGGTGGATCCCCACGGCGGCCAACATCTGCGCCGTGGCGGCGTGGGCGTTCAAAATCGTGCTGGGCCTGTTTGCGGTATCGTGGTACCGCAACGATGCCAAGCGCAGCATTGAGAAAATTTATGCCGACTACCCCGAGGGCGACGCCCGCACCGATGCCCTGCTGCAAAAGGGCGGCACGAGCTTTTTGTCGGTGATTTTGTACTACGCCGTCATTCTACTGCTGGCGTCCCTGGTCATCAACCTGGCCGGCCCCGATTTTGTGCAGTACGCCATGGCGATGAGTGGGTATTGATGGCACCGCAAAACAACGCAATACACCAATGGTGTTAAAATAGGAGGAAACTTATGAAAACCGCATTAGTTATTATGGCCGCTGGTATCGGCTCCCGCTTCGGCGGCGGCATCAAGCAGCTGGCAGCCGTCGGCCCCAACGGCGAGATCATCATGGACTATTCCATTCATGACGCCATCGAGGCCGGGTTTGACAAAATCGTCTTTATCATCCGCCACGATATCGAGGACGCTTTCAAAGAGGCCATCGGCGACCGCATCGAGAAAATCTGCGCCGAGCTGGGCGTTGAGATCGACTACGCGTTCCAGGCGTTGGAGAACGTTCCCGCCGGGTACGCCGTGCCCGAGGGCCGCAGCAAACCCTGGGGCACCGGCCAGGCTGTGCTGGCCTGCAAGGGCATCATCAAGGAGCCGTTCGCCGTTATCAACGCCGACGACTACTACGGCAAAGAGGCTTTTGTCCAGCTGCACGACTTTTTGCAGGGCTACACGCCCGACAAGTCCGGCGACCTGGCCATGGCGGGCTTTGTGCTGAAAAACACCCTGAGCGACAACGGCGCTGTCACCCGCGGCATCTGCCAGATGAACGACGCCCACTACCTGACCGGCGTGCTGGAGACCAGCGGCATTGAAAAGACCGCCGACGGCGCAGCAGCGGGCGGCAAGAGCATCGACACGGACAGCCTTGTCTCGATGAATATGTGGGCACTGACCCCGGAGTTTGTGGACCTGCTGGACGCCGGTTTTGTTGAGTTCTTTGAGAAGGCCGAGCCTGCCAACCCGCTGAAAGCCGAGTACCTGCTGCCCATCTACATTGACGAGCTGCTGCACGCGGGCAAGGTCAGCGTCAAGGTCCTGCCCACCCACGACAAGTGGTTCGGCGTGACCTACGCCGAGGACAAGCAGACCGTCATTGACAGCTTCGCCAAGCTGGTCGCCGATGGCGTGTATAAGAAGGATTTGTTCAGCGATTTGAAGAAGTAAGAAAGCAAAGCCTCCCTTTGACAAGGGAGGCTTTAGGCTTCCCCCTTGGGGGAAGGCAAAACCGCCCCATGCACCATCACGGTGCATGGGGCGGTTTGCTTTTGCTATTTCAGAACAGCCTTAGTTCTGCTTTTTCTTCAAATAGGCGATCACACCCAGGCCCAGCAGGGCGGCGATGGAGATAACGACGATCGGGATGATCGGCATATCATCGCTGGTCTGCGGGATGGTGCTGGCCTTGGCAGCTTGGGCTGCACCGGTGGTCTGCGGCGTGTACACGCCCTTGACGTTGGCATAGCCGGAAAGCTGATTCGCGCTTTCCAAATGGCTGCAGGTATCGCACTTGTAGCCCTCTCCCATTGCATTCTGTCAATGCACAGTTGATACATTTGTGTAAATTGTGTGGATTTTTTCCCATGCGCACAAAAATCCCGGGCTGGTTTGTGCAAGTTGATGGATTTTGGCTCCCATGTAGGGGCCGGGCATGCCCGGCCCTCGCGTGAAAGGCAGGCGATCGTCTGCCTAAAAGTCGCGGGCCGCACATGTGCGGCCCCTACATTCTCTGCCCCGGGCA
>OLOS01000593.1_pt1 | contig 36862 bp, 20 predicted proteins | sample 1672631 | NCBI WGS metagenome assembly OLOS01 (sample SAMEA3136707, study PRJEB25190) | human gut metagenome | biome: human gut; feature: human-associated habitat; material: faeces | place: Austria | collected 2013 | reverse complement strand
ATGCAGTAGTGGTTGAAACAAGAATCCCCCTGCTTTAGCTGTGGGGAGTGTCAAGGCGGTGTGTCCGGAAACGCAGACGATGCAGTCGCAGCTTTGCTTAATGGAAATCTTTCATATAACCCGAACATAAAGTGCAATCACCATGGTCAGCATCATGGAGAGAATCATACTTGTGGTGAGCATGGATGCGGCGAACATCATTTTGGAGAGAAACAATAATTCAGGATAAATTACAACAGAAAGTGAATGATATTGGGGATCTCAAAGAATTGCCGGGGCAAAAAGCAGCTAAAAAACTGCCTTACCTGTCTGCAAACAGGTAAGGCAGTGCTCGTAGAAGCATTTTAGCCTGCTTGGGAGCATCCACTTTTGGAATGGATACATAAAACTGATTTAGGTGTCAAAACAGATGAAAGCAATTTGTACTTTACCAGTTCCATGATGACGCACCATAAAACTTGTGATAGAATATCAAAAAAGTGTAGCTGTTCAGAGCCATAGACGAAGGAGGATGAGAGAAATGGATCTGATTATAAAGATAATCGTTACATTTTTTGCCGGAATGGGTGCCGGGCTTGGAACCGGATTTGCAGGCATGAGCGCAGCGGCGGTGGTAAGCCCGATGCTTATCACATTTTTGCATATGGAACCGTACATGGCTGTTGGAATAGCCTTGTCATCGGACGTGCTGGCGAGTGCAGTTTCGGCCTATATCTATGGAAAAAATAAGAATCTTGATATAAAAAACGGCATGGTGATGATGGTCACAGTTTTAGTCTTTACTGTTCTGGGAAGCTATCTGGCGAGCCTGTTACCCTCTGCAACCATGGGGAATTTTTCTGTCTTTATGACATTTTTACTTGGCATTAAATTTATTTTGAAACCCGTGATGACAACAAAGGAAAAGGTAAGTAACATTCCCATGGCCAAAAGAGTCATACGGTCTGTTGCCTGTGGAATGGTGATTGGATTGATCTGCGGCTTTGTAGGCGCTGGCGGAGGCATGATGATGCTGTTGATCCTGACTTCCGTCCTCGGGTATGATCTGAAAACAGCAGTTGGAACCAGTGTTTTCGTTATGGCTTTTACAGCCCTGACCGGTGCGGTTTCACATTTCTCTATCGGAGGAGCCCCGGATTGGCTGGTATTGAGCCTGTGTGTGATTTTCACCTTATTATGGGCAAGAATAGCAGCAAAATTTGCGAATAAAGCTTCTTCAAAAACATTGAACAGAGCAACCGGTGTAGTATTGGTGATCCTGGGCGTGGTAATATTTGCTTTCTCTAAGCTTTAATCCGGCTTTGTTTTCTATTCTATTTGACCTGGTATTCGATTTTGTTTGACAGAAGAGTTGTAAAAGACGTATAATATTGTTAATTCCGATATTCATGTAAAAGAGAACCGCTGTAATTGTCCGGTACGATTTTGATACACCCTTTGTAAGGAAAAACCAGCAGAGATAAGAGACCTGATGTTCGGTCGCTTGTTTTTGCTGGCTTTTTGTTTTTCAGGATGTCCGGAATCGGATACCGTGCATTGAAGGAGGGTTAGTAGAATAGAGGATCTCGGATATACCATTACCTGATTGGAATATTTAGACGAATTGTCACAGGAGCTGAAGGAGGGAAAAAAGAGCTCTGCAAATTTTACTTATGAAAAAGGAGAGAGAATTATGGTTATTACAAATGGATTTACCTACATTGCATTTTTGATGTTTATTGCCGGGGGACTTCTGTTTTTAGAGAAGAAGACGAAGTGGAAAATCTTTAACGTTATTCCACCACTGGTATGGATTTATGTATTGAATATGATCTTTTGTACTGCAGGCTTATATAATTCTGAAGAATGTAGTGTTGCTTATGGATCTATAAAGAATAATATTCTTTATGCGATGATCTTTGTAATGCTGCTGCGTTGTGATTTCAGAAAGCTTGGAAAACTTGGACCGAGAATGATCGCCATCTTTTTGGGAAGTGCAGTCACTCTGGCGATTGGTTTTATCGCACTGTATCCTGTCTTTGTGGGAACCCTGGGCGGCGGTGAGAAGACCTGGGGTGCAGTAGCAGCACTGTACGCTTCCTGGGTTGGCGGTTCTGCTAATATGGCTGCTATGCAGGATGCTCTGCCGGTTGACGGTGGTGCTTACAGCTGTGCTCTGGCACTGGATACGGTATGTTATTCGGTATGGATTGCATTGCTTCTTTTGGCAGTGCGTTATGCGAATAAGTGGAATAAAGCTGTAAAAGCAAATACTTCAGGACTGGATGCAATCGCAGAGGCTGCAAATGCTGAGGTGGCTAAGGAGAAAGCAAAAAAAGCAACAGCAGGCGATTGGATCTTCCTGATTGGTCTGTCTCTTCTTGTTTCTGCTGTTTTCCAGTGGATCGGTGCTTCTGCAAATACCGGATTGAGTGCAATTGGTCTCGGAATGTTCGATAAAGGTACGTGTACGACAGTATTTATTACGATTTTCGGCCTGATCTGTGCGATGACTCCTATGGGAAAACTTCCGGCAGTAGACGAACTTTCCAGCGTTTATCTGTATGCGGTTGTTTCACTGCTTGCATCTACGGCATCTGTTGTTGATCTGATCTCTGCTCCGATGTGGGTAGTTTATGGCGGATTGATCCTTGTGATCCATGTAATATTGATGTTTGTTCTCAGTAAGCTTTTCCGCTGGGATCTGTGTATGTGTTCTACAGCATCCGTTGCCTGTATCGGAGGATCTGCATCTGCACCAATTATTTCTACAGCGTATGATCCGTCTTTTGCCGGTATCGGTGTATTGATGGGTGTGCTGGGAGCTGCGATTGGTAACTTCTGTGGCCTGGGCATGGGAGCAATTTTGCATTTCTTTGTATAAAGAAAAGATGGTTTTTGTTATCTGACACGGTAAGTAAAAATCAGAAACAGGTAATGGTCCAAAGGGCCCCGTTCCCTCAGAAGGGAGGGGCTCTTTCATAATTACAAAGGACAGGGGTGGATAGCTACGAATATTAATGAAAATTTTCGCTATTTGGCAGCAGGACTTCCCGAGGATATCCTGCGCAGGAAGATTTATGGTGATACGGCAGGTGCTGTACGTCTGATTGATCAGAGACTTGCGAGAGAAGATCTGCCACAGGCAATGCGATGTTGTCTCACGGCTCAGCGGGAGATGATCCTTCGCCAGCCGGAGGATTTCCCGTATACAAGAGAGCAGGCGTTAGAGCGGGTCCGGGTTCGGATCCCGGACTTTACAGAGGAAGAATTTGATGCCAGAGTGGATAATGGACAGATCCGCTGGAGTTATGAAAACGGAGAGATGCGTTATTTTGACCGGTTTCTGGACTCCTTGTGCAAAGCGGATCCGGAATTTGCACAGCGTGCCGGTGTATTTCTTTCGGGAAATGAAAGTGCGGGAAAAGATTCTAAGGAGGATGGACGGATTCATCATTGTATCCGGGTGATGCAGGAAAAAGGCGGGATGAGTGTTCGTATCCGGATCCGTGCAACTCTTCGATTGCCGGAAGAACAGTTTACTCCGGGAATGTTTGTCCGGGCACATCTTCCAATCCCGGCGGCCTGTGAACAGCAGAGTGAGATTCAGATAGAGGATATTTCACCGCCCGGTGGAGTGGCAGCACCGGAAGACGCCCTGCAGAGAACGGTCTGCTGGGAAGAGAATATGGAAGAGAACCATGAGTTTACAGTCCAGTATTCCTATGTTCATACTGCACGATATCACGCTATGGAACAAATGCAAGGACAGAATGCGGAACAAATGCAGGGACAGAATGCGGGACAACAGCCGGAGAGGTTTTTGGGGGAAGAAGCACCTCACATTTTGTTTACACCTTATATCCGTTCGCTGACAGAGGAATTGACGAAGGGGATAGAGTCTCCGCTGGAAAAGGCCCGCAGGATCTATGATTTTATTACCTTAAATATGAAGTATACCTTTATGCCCTCTTATTTCAGTCTGGAGGATATTGCTGAAAATTGTGCACGAAGTTACACGGGGGATTGTGGTGTGTTTGCATTGTTGTTTCTGAATCTGTGCAGATGTGCCGGAGTCCCGGCATGCTGGCAAAGTGGTCTGACGGCAGAACCGGATTTTTGCGGTGCACATGACTGGGTAAGATTTTATGCAGAGCCTTATGGATGGCTGTATGCGGATCCTTCTTACGGAGTCGCGGCTGTCCGGATGGGAAGTGAAGAACGGCACCGGTTCTATTTTGGAAATCTTGATCCTTACCGTATGGTGGCGAACCGGGCTTTTCAGGCTCCATTTACCATAGAAAAGCAGAAATGGCGTGCGGATCCCTATGATAATCAGGTCGGTGAGATGGAAACAGAAGACCGCGGGTTACGATATTGTGAATTTCTGCGTACAAAGCAGGTTCTGGAATGTGAGGAAATATAAGGGAGGATAAATGTATTGGATTTTCGAAAATTGATAGAAGAAAAGCAGGACGCTTTGATTTCTGATCTTCAGAAATGTATTCAGATTCCGAGTGTCTATGCGGATGATCAGAGCGGTTTTCCCTATGGAAAAGCTGTGGCAGAGTGTCTGGAATATATGCTGGAAAGAGCTGCGGCGTTTGGCTTTGAAACCTGTAATATGGATCAGCAGCTTGGCTGGTGTGAATATGGTCAGGGAGACGATATGGTGGCAGTGCTGTGTCATTTGGATGTGGTGCCGGAAGGCGATGGCTGGACAGTACCGCCTTATGAGGGACGTATCATGGATGGCAGGATTTATGGCAGAGGTACTATGGATGATAAAGGACCTGCGATGGCTGCACTGTATGGATTACTGGCTTTGAAAGAGTCGGGGGCAAAACTGAGCCGCAGGATTCGTTTGATTTTTGGCTTGAATGAGGAGACCGGAAGCGCTGATATGAAGTACTATATCAGTCATGGCGGCGAGATCCCGGTCATGGGAATTACACCGGATGGGGAATATCCGGTCATTAACGGGGAGAAAGGTCTTGTGACACAATTCTTTTCCCGCCCGCTGAAGCAGACGGGTGCGATCCGTATGGATTCTATTCAGGGTGGAACTGCACACAATATTGTGCCTGCACATGCGTCCGCAAAGTTGATCTGTCCACAGGAAATGGCACAGGAAATCGCCGGGATGGAAGCGGAGAAGATTTCCTGTATCGTCATGGATGATGGTGTACTGGTGGAAGCGGAAGGAATCGGAGCCCATGGAGGAAGTCCGCAAGAAGGGGAAAATGCGATTGGACGTTTGCTGCTTTTCCTGAATCAGCTGGCACTGGAAGGGGATCTGGCACGAGTAGTTCAATTCCTTGCAGAAAAAATAGGAATGGAATATGATGGCCGTTCTTTAGGAATTTCAATGGAAGATGGTGTATCCGGTCCGTTGACTGTAAATATGGGTGTAATCGAAGGTGATTCCGGACAGATTTCGGTAAAATTAAACTATCGTTATCCTGTTACCTGTTGTTTTGAGGCATGTGGTCCGGTGGTGAAAGAGGCTTTTGAAAAGGTGGAATTTCAGGAAAGTTTTCTCCAGCACAAGGCATGTATTTATATGGAGCCGGACAGTCCGCTGGTGAGCAAGCTGTTAAAGGTGTATACAGCTCATACCGGGCAGGAAGCGAAACCAAAATGTATCGGTGGTGGTACTTATGCAAAAATGATACAGAATACATTGGCATTTGGTCCTGTTTTTCCCGGGGATGAGGTACGGGAACATAAGCCGGATGAGTATATGGAGATTGGACGACTGGTAGATAATGCAGTCATTCTGGCAGCTGCAATGTATGAACTGGCGAATGAATAGAATAAACAAAAGAAAGAAGGAATTGATATGAAGATTACAGAAATAAGACTGGGAAGGATTTCCGTTCCCCTGAGAGTCCCGTTTAAGACAGCTTTGCGTTCCGTTTCCAGCGTGGAAGATGTGGTCGTAGAGATTCATACTGACACCGGAGCAGTAGGTTATGGGGAAGCTCCGCCTACGGGTGTAATTACCGGTGATACGACAGGGGCGATCATCGGAGCAATTCAGGATCATATTGCTAAGACAATTATCGGCAGGGATGTGGATGATTTTGAAGATGTGATTCAGAGTGTTCAGAATTGTATTGTGAAGAATACCAGTGCAAAGGCTGCGGTAGACATGGCTTTGTGGGACCTTTATGGTCAGCTGTATAAGATCCCGGTCTATAAGTTGTTAGGCGGCGCGAAAAAGCATATTATTACAGATATCACCATCAGCGTGAATTCACCGGAAGAAATGGCCCGGGATGCCATGGATGCCATTAAAAGAGGGTATGACTGTCTGAAGGTGAAGGTGGGTGCAGATCCGACATTGGATGTGGCTCGTCTGGCAGAAATAAGAAAGGCTGTAGGAAATGATGTGTGTATCCGTATTGATGCCAATCAGGCATGGCAGCCGAAAGAGGCGGTTCGTATTCTGAACCAGATGCAGGAAAAAGGACTGGCGATCGAGTTCGTGGAACAACCTGTTAAGGCACATGATTTTGAAGGATTAAAATATGTTACAGAAAGGTCCTATGTGCCGGTTCTGGCAGATGAAAGTGTATTCAGCCCGGAAGATGCAGTAAAGATCATGCAGACAAGGGCGGCAGATCTTGTGAACATTAAGCTTATGAAGTGTGGTGGCCTGTATAATGCATTGAAAATTGTTTCCGCTGCAGAAGTGTACGGCGTGGAGTGTATGATAGGATGTATGCTGGAAGCAAAGATCAGTGTAAATGCTGCAGTAGAGCTTGCCTGCGCAAAGAAGATCATCACTAAGATCGATCTGGATGGATCGGTATTGTGTAAGGAGGATCCGGTATTGGGCGGTGCGCTGTTTGAGGAACAGAAGATCACAGTATCTGATGAACCGGGCCTGGGAATCCATGGGGTAGAAGGTCTGGTATATCTGGATGAAAAGAGAACCTCTGCAGGTGGCTGAAGAAACAAAAGAGGAAGCGAGTTATGCCGAAGGGAACGAACCAGAAATTCAAGCTGTACCGTCTTGCACAGATCATGATGGAAAAGACAGATGACAGCCATTATATTACCATGCCGGAGATCCTATCCGAACTTGGAAAATACGAGATCACTGCAGACCGTAAGAGCATCTATAATGACCTGCGGGATCTTGAGAAGCTGGGGATCGAGGTGGAGGGTGAACAGATAGGAAAAAGCTATCATTACCATGTGGTGAACCGCCCGTTTGAACTGCCGGAGCTGAAGCTTCTGGTGGATGCGATCCAGGCTTCGAAATTCATCACGGAAACGAAGACAAATGCTCTGATCAAAAAGCTGGAAAAGCTGGTCAGCAATCATGAGGCCACGGAGTTACAGCGTCAGGTTTATGTCTCCGGCAGGATCAAGACGATGAATGAGAGCATCTACTATACTGTCGATGCGATCCATCATGCAATTTCAAAAAACAGGAAAATCCGGTTTCAGTATTTTCAGTGGAATGTGAAAAAGGAAATGGAACTGCGCCATAACGGGGGATGGTATCATATCAGCCCCCTGGGGCTTTCCTGGGACGATGAAAATTATTATCTCGTGGGATATGATGCCCATGCCGGACAGATCAAACATTACCGTGTGGATAAGATGCTGCATATCGGGATGTCTGAAGAACAAAGAGAAGAAGAATGCTGTACAAAGATGGATATGGCTGAATATGCGAAGAAAAGCTTCGGTATGTTCGGCGGAAAGGAACAGGAAGTGAAACTGCTGGTGGAAAACCGCCTGGCAGGTGTGATCATCGACCGCTTCGGAAAAGATGTGATGATGATTCCGAAAGATGCGGATCATTTTACCGTAAATGTGAATGTCCATGTCAGCAGCCAGTTCCTGGGGTGGATCTTCTCTCTCGGAGAAGGGGTAAAGATCCTTGCACCGGATGAGGTGGTGGAGCAGATGAAGAGGGAGATCGAACGGTTAGTGCGGCAGTATAAAAAGGCAGAATGAAGTGACGGTAAAATTGTGTTTTTCTGACGTTAAACAGTGCGTAAAAATGTGATTTTATCAGTTGAATTTTTACGTAAAAAATGGCATACTCTATATTGAGATTGAGAGGTGTTGCTGATGGAACGAACCGCACTGGATAAGCTGGTTGCCTGGAAGACGAGTGAAGAGCGAAAACCCATGATATTAAAAGGTGCAAGGCAGGTCGGAAAGACATGGCTTATGCTGGAATTCGGAAAACGGTACTATAAGAATACGGTTTACTATAACTTCGATGAAGAAGATGAATTAACGTCTATCTTTGAAGCTAATAAAAATCCTCACAGGATTATAGAATTGTTGTCTATGATCTCGGGTGAAAAGATTCTTCCGGGAGAAACCCTGATTTTATTTGATGAAGTACAGGAATGTCCGGAGGCGCTTAACAGTCTGAAATATTTTAATGAAAAAGCAAACAATTATCACATAATTGCAGCAGGCAGTCTTCTCGGTACACTTTTGGCGCAGCCGAAATCCTATCCGGTAGGAAAGGTGAATCTGCTCGAGATTAGTCCGCTGACATTTGAAGAATTTCTGCTTGCCGTGGATGAAGGACTATATCGTTACTATGAGTCCGTACAAAAAGGACAGATTATAGAGGGAATCTTTCATAGCCGGCTGTTGGAATGCTACCATTATTATCTGATTATAGGAGGAATGCCCGAGTGTGTTTCCTCCTGGATCGCCTGGAAAGATCCGGCGAGAGTGCTTCAGATCCAACGGGAACTGATTGAAGTATATGAGAACGATTTTTCCAAACACAATGGAAAGGTAAACAGCGGAAGAATATTAATGGTTTTCCGCAGTATTGTTTCGCAGCTTGCAAAAGAAAATGAAAAATTTGTATATGGAGCTGTACGTAAAGGCGGTCGGGCCAGAGATTTTGAGGAAGCGATTGAATGGCTTGTTTCTGCGGGGATGCTGAATCGGGTTTACAATGTTTCAAAACCGGAGCATCCTCTCCCTGCATTTGATAAATTGGATGCCTTTAAACTCTATCTGTTTGATACAGGGCTGTTGAAATGCATGGCAGGCATAGATAATGGTGCCATTCTGTTAAAATCAGATTTTCAGTTTAAGGGGCCTCTTGCTGAGAATTTTGTTCTTCAGCAGTTAAAGTCACAGTATGATGTTCAGCCGAGATATTATTCTACGAGATATGGAGAAATTGATTTTCTGCTGCAGAATGGCCAGGAAATCATTCCGGTTGAGGTAAAGGGCGGCGAGGATAAGAGTGCACCAACCTTTAAAAAATACATTGCAGAAAAGAAACCACAGACGGCAGTGCGTTTTTCAGAAATGGGTTATCTAAAAAACGGCATGATAACCAATGTTCCTTTGTATCTGGCAAGTGCAGCAAAACGAATCCTGTAGGAAGTCAGGAATCTTTTCGAGAGAGTTTTCCTATCAATGAAGTAAATGAAAGCCATTAGGGAGAAATCCTTAGTGGCTTTTAGAAATTTTCGTAACTATTCAGAGTCCATTCGCAAAATCGCCTCTACGAGGCTTTCCTTTTGCTCATGTAGGGCTCTCGCCCTATAGATTTATAAAATTTGCCTCTGGTGAGCAAGCTCCCCAAGGCAAATGTTTATAAATCTGCATGACTCTGAACAGTTACAAATTTCCCGGAAAAGTTCTGTCAGGAAATTTCATTTTCTGTATGATATATTTCTCATATATGTTATACTAAGAATAGTTTACAAAATATTTTCGAACACTTTTTCGTGGCATTTTTATGGTCCAGCTTTTAGGATATAGTAGAACCGGATAGTGAAGTTTTTTAGGGAGGAAAATCATGAATTACCTGGTTATTGATCTGGAAATGTGCAGAGTTCCGAAGGATTATCGGAGCAAAAATTATAAATATGCAAACGAAATCATTCAGGTCGGGGCGGTTCTTCTGGATGAGGAATATAAACCGGTCGATACCCTTTGCCGGTATGTGCATCCCGAGTATGGCGTCATTGATCACTTCATCGCAAACCTGACGGGCATTCAGAATCATCAGGTAAAGCATGCGCCGAAGCTGAAGGAAGTGACGATCCATATGCTGGACTGGCTGGGGGATCGAGAGTATCAGATTTTTGCCTGGAGTGACAGTGATCATGCACAGATTCAGCATGAAATCAGCAGCAAAAATATTGAGGATGTGAGGATTCATAGGTTCATGGATCCGGAGCGATGGACTGATTATCAAGAAGTTTTCGGACAAAGGTTTCATTTTGAAAGGAATGTCAGTCTTGAGGAAGCATTGATGCTCTGTAATATCACCCCTGATGGAAGGTTACACAATGGTCTGGACGATGCGCTGAATACGGGGAAGATTATCGAAAAGCTGGAAAAGAATCCGGAATATCAGCTGGTATATCGGACGCAGCAGGTAAAGGGGGATTCAGAGCCCCTATTCACCTGCCTGGGAGATCTGTTTGCCGGGTTAAATATACAGTTTGCATGAAGGGCTTGACATAGAAAACAATTCCCTTGCTTCTCAAAACAATAAGAAATTATAAATATTTTCCAAATATTGTGAACAAGATGTTATACTTATATAGACTGAAAAGTGTAAATGTTGTTTCTTTATCTGTAGCAATTTAAGCCAGTACATATGTATGAATGAGTAAATATACAGTATGTTACTTCAAATTGTGAAAATTATTAGTTGATTATAATACAAAAAAGGGATTTGGTGGGGTGTGTGGGAATTGCCAGTAGCACTTTGGCAAAGATGTTAAGAAAAAATCGTATCATTGGCCATCTTGGAAAATCTTTAAAGAGTTGGACTGCGATTTTGAAAATCTAGTAATCTATGATTGAATAACAAAAAGGATGAGTAGCCTCCCAGGAATAAGGAATTCCTTTTGGGAAAATTGAACATATTAAGATACAGAAATGGGAGACTTTGAATGATAAAGTATATTTGCAAACAATGCAATATAAATACAGAAAACTCAATATGTCCGGTATGTGGACAGCGGACGGAGATAAAAGAGGCAACCATATACTGGTGTGATCACTGTAATATACCATTATACGAAGACAATTGCTCGATTTGCGGGGAAAAAGCACATCGTATTGGATCCGATATGAGACCTGTTTTTCCGGAAGAACGTCTTCTTCTAGAGATAATGCTAGGAAGTCCTTTCAAATATAAGAACGATTCTGTCTGGAATGCCATGGGAAATATTTATTATGCAAATGGAAAGAAGATTCCCTTTACAGCAAGCCAGACAAAAATGATGGATGCGGACAAGATTCGTGACCAGCTTGCTGTTCTTTCAAATAAAAATGACTATGATGTTTTTAATCAATATATTGAGTTATTCCTAAAAGCGAACAGAAAGCGATACGACTATATCACACAGGAAGCGATGGAATATATCCGAAATATGTCGGAAGGTATCAATCCTACAGAAATGTTTGTTTCATTTAGTGGAGGCAAGGACAGTACGGTTGTATCGGATTTGGCTATGAGGACATTGGGGATGCAGCAGATTCTCCACATATATGGAGACACAACCCTGGAGTTTCCAGTGTCTGAAGAATATGTAAAACGGTTTAAAAAGGCGCATCCCAAAACTCCTGTTATTACATCTCGAAATAAGAATAAGAATTTTGATGAGTTGTGCGAACAGCTTGGACCACCGTCGAGAGTTATGAGATGGTGCTGTACAATTTTTAAAACAGGAGCAATACAAAGAAAAATACAATCATTGTTTAAAGGAAAGAAACGTATTCTGACTTTTTACGGGATACGAAGGAGTGAGTCAGTATCTAGAAGCAAGTATGATCGGGAATCAGATAGTCCGAAGATTGCAGTTCAAAGAACTATTTCACCGATTATCGACTGGTTCGATTTTGATGTATGGCTGTATATTCTTACAACCGGAATAGATTTTAATGATGCTTACAGACAGGGATATACGAGAGTTGGCTGTTGGTGTTGTCCAAATAATAGTATATGGTCAGAGTTTTTGTCTCAAATATATATGCCTGAACAATATGAAAAATGGCATTTGCTTCTGGTAGAATTTGCAAAACGTGTTGGAAAGAAAGATCCTGAAGAATATGTTGCTGAAGGAGGGTGGAAAGCACGACAGGGAGGAAATGGCCTTGAGTATGCGCAAACCTCTGTACTTACATTTGAGCCATGTGCGCTTCAGGAAAATACATTAAACTTTGAGTTACAGAGACCTATTACAGAAGAATTGTATGAATTATTTAAGCCGTTTGGTAAAATTAATAAAGCTATTGGAAATGAACGACTTGGAGAAGTTTTCATTGTTGGTTCTGATGGGACATTACAGTTAAAAATCCAGGGGAAATTAGGTTCTACTTCCTTAAAGGTTAGTATTTTGAATAAAGCTGCAGGTCATTCTACAAGTATAAAGGCAGTTGGTGACAAAATAAAAAACCAGATAACAAAATATCAGATGTGCATGGGCTGTTTAGGATGTGAGAGTGCATGCAGATTTGGAGCAATAGAGATAGTTACAGATCATACGGGGCTTTTGTCTTATAAAATTGACGATGAGAAGTGTGTAAGATGCGGACATTGCATCAACCATTATGATGGTGGATGTTATATGCGGAAGGTCATGTGCATCAAACGCTAAAGGGTGAAATAAATGGATATAGTAAAGTATAAATTGAAGGGGCATGAGTCTTTTGCCCTTAGAGATGGTTGGCTGACAAAGGGAATGAGAGCGGTTGCAGCAGATAACAGGTTTTATACCGTAAATAGTGGTACTGATATTCTTGGGGTTGGAACAAATATGGCCAAGTCTATTCGATATTGGCTAAAAGCGGTTGGATTTACAAAGGAAAATCCTGGCAAAGGTATTACGTTTACAGATATTGGAGATGTCGTGCATAGTTGTGACGCATATATGGAAGATCTGTTCACTCTTTGGATTGCACATTGTAATATAGCTACAAATTCTGAATTGGCAACTTCTTGGTACTTGTTTTTTAATTATATGAATTTGACTTCTGCATTTAGGAGAGAAGAAATTCAGGAGCTTATGAAAGCACGTTTTATTGAACATACAGGAGTACAGGAACCGTCTGAACGTTCCATTCGAGATGATTGTGCAGTAATCCTTTCCATGTATTGTAAGAGTGGAAACATATCGGATGATCCGGAAGAAAAAAAGATAAGTCCGTTTGAAGAACTGGGGCTTATTTCTAAGATTGGAAATAAATACAAAAAAATGCGTCCGTCGCGGGAAATTCTAGATGAACTGGTTGTACTATATCTGATGATCGACAAGCTGAATGATGAAGGAAGTATCCAGATTGATTATCTGACGGATGGTGTTAATATGCCAGGTAAAATATTAAATCTTAACAGAATTGCGATTAACGATTACTTAGATATGCTTCAAAATCATGGGCATATTGTTGTCAATCGTACGGCGGGGCTTGATATTATTTATCCAAAGGACTGCAAAGGAAAAACACAATATGATGTTGTAAGAAACTATTATGGAAGGTACAGAAGATGACTCGTCTAGATAATCTTGTAAAAGTTGATAACAGATTCGAGAAGTCAGTAAATCTGCTTCTTGATTTGAATGATGAACAAAAATTAAAAAATTATATTCCAACACATTCTTCTGTAAATATTCTTTCTATGTATTTGAAAGAAGTACAGATTTATTCTGGTGGACGGGCAAACATTTTGGTTGGTCCTTATGGAAAAGGAAAAAGCCACCTTTTGCTTGTTTTACTGGCAATTTTATCGGGGAGAAAAAAAGGGGAACTGGACAATCTTATTTCCCGTATAGGAAATGTAGATAAGGAAACTGCCGATTTGGTAAAAGATATGACCAAATCAGAAAAAATATTACCTGTAATAATCAATACAGGGAGCGGTAATCTTGCACATGCGTATATACGTAGTTTGAACCAGGCATTAAAAAGAGAACATCTCGAAGACGTGGTACCTGATAACTACTTTTCAGAGGCGTTAAAAGCGATTAAGAAATGGGAGAAGTTATTTCCGGAGACTTATAAGGCATTTGAAAAAAAAGTAGGATCGGATAATGTGAAGAAATTTATATTAAAGCTAGAGAGGTATGACTATCAAACACTTGATACATTCAGGAAAATATATCCGGAACTAACATCAGGAAGCCAGTTTAATCCGTTGATTGAAGAGGATGTCCTGAATATATATAAGTCTGTAAATCGTGTCCTTTGTAGAAAATATGGATATTCTGGAATATATATTGTTTTTGACGAATTCAGTAAATATATTGAGGGACATAGGGAGAAGGGTTTTGCAGCAGACATGAAAGTTCTGCAGGATATTTGTGAATTATGTAATTCCTCAAAAGAGGAACCGTTTTTCCTTACCTGTGTGGCGCATAAACCAATACGTTCATATGGAAATTCTCTGCTCAAAGAAGTAAAGAATGCCTTTCGTGGAGTGGAAGGCAGAATGAAAGAAATCTTTTTTACGGTATCTTCACAGAACAATTTTGAACTGATTGCTGATGCAATTGAAAAGAAGAAAGAGTTCTATTCATGGATAAGGCAAAATGAAGAATACAAAAATTTTCTGGAGGAGTCTTACTGCATCCCGGATTTTCGTTCGTTATTTGATAAACAGGATTTTGATAAAATTGTTGGTGAAGGATGCTTTCCGTTAACACCACTGACAACCTTACTGTTGCTTAATATTAGTGAAAAGATTGCACAGAATGAAAGAACCATATTTACATTTCTTGCCAGTCAAGATATGTACAGCTTGGCAGCGCTAATAAAAAAAATGCCAGATTCTGCAATGATTTCGACGGCACATATATACGATTATTTTCTTCCATTGTTTATGGAAGAAGGAGAGTCTATGATTCATAATGAATGGCTGAAAACAGATTATGCGTTGTCAAAAACAGAAAACGAAAAAGAAGAAATTGTTATCAAATCACTATCCATTATTCGTATGGTAAATAAAGCTGATGATATACCGGCAAACGTAAATTTTATCAGATTGGCATCAGGGTTGAAGATGATTGATGTGCAAAAAACACTGGAAGATCTTTGTTCAAGAAATATTGTTTCATATAGACGAAGTACTGGCGCATATGAATTTCAGAATAATATTGGTATTGATATAGAAAATGAAGTAGTTGAGTGTGCAATTAAATATTTTCTAAAAATCGATGTAGCGGCTGTATTAAATGAAGTATGTGACAACAGGTATATTCTGCCAAAAAAATATAACCAGGATTATCTGATGACAAGATATTATCGTGTAATTTTTATGAAACCGGAAACGTTTCTTGCCTTGTCATCAGTAAGTTACTTAGATGATGAGAATAGCCCGGACGGATATATATCGATAATTCTTTTATCAGAAGACACAAATACTGATGAATTGAAGCAGCATATCAAAGAAATTGGAGAAAAAAATCTAATACTTGCGATTCCGGAAAAAATATATGATTGTACGGAATCGGCCCGGTTATTGCTTGCAGTCAGAAAACTGTTAAATGATAGAAAATTTATTGAAAATAATGAAGTACTGGTCACTGAGTTAATATCATATGAGAGAAATCTCGTGAAAGAACTAAACCAGATGCTCAGAGAGATCCAACAGCAGCTTACCGCTGTATATACTAGTGAGAAAGTTATTCAGATACAGACAAATGGGTTGAATAGGGTGGTCAGTGACATTTGCGAGCAAACATATTACAAAACTCCGGTGATCAATCATGAGCTAATCAATCGTCACAATATTTCAGCGCAGATTTCAAAAGCCAGAAATATTATCCTGGATGATTTCCTTCACGCAAATCGATTCGAGAAATACGAGAAGGGAACAAGTGCGGAAGCAACGATTTACCGAGCAGTGTTTATGAATACAGCAAAGAATGAAAATTTGCGGGAAGTTACAGATATTATCCTTATGTTTATCCATGAAAGTAAGGGGAAAAAGAACTCATTTGACAGCCTCGTGAATTGTTTGACTTCATCACCGATTGGAATGAGGAAAGGTGTTATTCCATTTTATCTTGTAAAAAAACTCATGGAACTTGAGGATATGCCGGTAGTATATTTGGGTAATAAAGAGCTTCCACTCGATGCTGGACTGTTCACAAATATCATGGCAAAGCCGGCAGATTATTCACTTTACATAGAAGAGGAAACAATAGAAAAGCTGGAATATATTGAGGGATTAGAACAAGTATTTAAAGATTTCGATGGATACTGTAAAGGGGTTGAGGGGAGAAACCGTTTATCTCATTTGACGTGCATCATTCAAACATGGTACCGTTCCTTGCCACAGACATCGAGGGTGTTTAAACTTCCGGATTTTGAGGGACAGGAAATCAGGAAAATTGATGCGTTCCGTAAACTATTTAGTACAGAGACAAATCCGAGAGAAGTGTTGTTTGAACGGATTCCCAAAATCCTGGGAAGCAAAGAACTAACAAGCACGTTACAAGCTGTAAAGATAATAAAAAGTGAGATTGACCAGCATATTTTTGCAATAAAAACAAAAGCTGTTTTAACATTGCGCAACGTATTTGAACTGAATGAATTCGATGATTTGAAAATCACTCTGGCGGAATGGTATGCGCAACTGGATGGTTCAGTAAAGAATAGATTACTCAGCGTTGATTCGCAAAGGCTTTTCAATTGTATTAGAAACAACATAAAAGAAAGCGAAGATACTATCATCGAAAGAGTAGCAAAAGAAGTAACGGGATTTTATGTGGAGGATTGGTCAGATACAACAGTAGAAGTTTTTAAAAGTGGCCTTGAAGAGTTTATAAATGAGATTCGGAGTTACAGTCAAAAGGAAGATGATAAGAATAATCAGAAAATCGTATTTGCCAGTAATAAGGGAATACAGGAATGCTTGTATAATTTCGATGAAGAAAGCATAACGACTTCAGGATATTTCTTCAAAAATATGCTAGATGACCTGCTTGATGAGTATGGGGACTCTTTGGAGAATAATGAAAAAATAGGTATTTTAATGAATACGATTAAGAGACTGATGGAGGAATAAAATGATCTATCTTGATAATGCAGCTACGACATTTCCAAAGCCGGAAGCTGTATACGATGAAATGGACAAAGTGAACAGGACATTAGCTGTTAACGCAGGAAGGGGTTCTTATAAAGTAGCAAAATCGGCTGCTCATATTGTAGATGAGACAAGAGGACGGCTAACTACATTATTCCATTCAAATGGGATAGCTAATGTTGTCTTTACTCCATCGGTAACACATGCGATAAATCAGGTGCTACAAGGGCTAATGCTTGCAGAGGGGCAAGTGGTATACATATCACCATATGAGCATAATGCGGTTGCCAGACCGCTCTATAACCTGCAGAAGAAGAAAGGATTCCATATAGAGTTGCTGCCCGTTAAGGATAATCTTACCATAGATATTGATAGAATTGCTTATCTTTTCACGGTGAAGCCACCGACGGTGGTGATTGTCAATTCACTGAGCAACGTGACCGGATATAAACTTCCGTTTGTAGATATTTTTCTATTGGCAAAAAAGTATAAAGCTGTAACCATCTTAGATGTTGCGCAGACTGCTGGACTGATTGAACTTGATATGAGGAAAATCAATACGGATATCTTATGTTTTGCTGGTCATAAAACACTGTATGGACCCTTTGGGGTTGCAGGATTTGTAATCAAAAATGATGTCACTCTGGATATTTCTTTTGCAGGAGGAACTGGAAGTGATTCTTTAAATTTGCATATGCCAGATAAAATACCGGGAAGATATGAAGCCGCCAGCCAGAATATTTTAGCGATATCGGGGTTAAATGCAGCACTGAAGGAATTAAAACCGGAGGAGCATTTGTCTCATGTACGCATGATAACAGATTATCTGTTAGATGCGCTGGAGGATATGCCAGATGTCCGTATACTGGGAATGCCTGAAAGAAATCAGATTCTCGGAATAGTGTCTTTTGTGGTTGAAGGATATGATTCCAATGATGTAGGGCGGATACTGGATGAAGAATATGATATTGCTGTCAGGACGGGATATCATTGTGCTCCATATGTTCATAAATTACTAAGAGATGAAGCTTACGCTGGTACAATACGTATTGGTGTTGGGATGTTTACACAGAAGAGCGACATAGATGCGTTGGTGGAAGCACTTGAGTCGCTGTAGTTTTAAAGGTGGATTATCATGAATGATTTTATAAAGTACATAAATGGACTTCATAATTATAATGCACAGAATCAGAATGCCTACGTAGAAAAAAACTGTGAAAGCCCATATTATAAAGAAACCATGGTACAAATGCCTGTCAGTGACTTCATTTTGCGTTCGATTCAGGAAAATGAACCACATATCATAATCCTTACCGGACATGCTGGTGATGGAAAAACAAGTGTGATGTACCAGGTAATAGCACATATATATAAAAGCTTTGCATTTAAAAAGGATGCGGAGATGGAATTACAGACAGAAGATGGTAAAACATGTTACTGCATTAAGGATTTTTCAGAACTTCCTGATACAAAAAAACTGGAAAAACTGCAGCAGATTATGGAATTTCCGAAGATGGGGAAGTTTGTATTTATGGTTGCAAATACGGGACCACTTATTAATACATTCGGGAAATTGTATCAGGATTCTGACAAAAGTGAAGCTGCTCGCATGAAATTGATTGAATCGATGGATAGTAACGATGGAAAGATACGGGATATATTTGGGCACAAGCTTACCGTTATTAATATTGCCGCAATAGATAATACCAGGTTTGCAAAGCAGTATCTCTCTAAGATGCTTGATGAGAAGCTATGGAGAGAATGCGAAAACTGTGAAAAACAAAAATATTGTCACATTTACCGAAACCGTTGCCTTTTATACAATAACAGAGACCGTGCGTTTGATTTTATTGAAAAATATTATATCTGGCAGTCGGAATATGGTGTCCGCCTGACAATTCGAAGTATGACAGAACAGCTCGCTTATATGTTGACTGGAGGAATGGAATGTGGGGATATCTGTGAGGGCAGCGAATTTATCTACCTGTTTCCGGATCTGTTCTTTGGATATGTTGATACAGTATCAAATACACATGCGGATAATATTCTCGCAGTTAAATGTGCAAAAAATAGTCAACTCTATACGAAGAGACTACGTGTTGATGAGGAATTATTGATTCGTCGAAACTATAAGAAGCTTTTTGGAAATGATGTTTATGAGATAATCAAATCCGTCGAAAAACATAAAAAGTACTATCCAGGATGGGATGAAGAACTGCGTAGAATTTATTTGTTTCTGAATATTGTTGATGATAAGCAGAACAAACAAGATATTGAGGATGTTTTCTCCAGACAGTTTTTGCCATATCTTGGAGTAAGGAGTCATGCAGCAAAACCGGGACGTCAGCAAAGAGAGCTTGTAATCGATGCGCTTAGAATGATTTATCTCGGTACGGTAATTAATAACAATAAAAGCCATGTGATTCCAATTACGTTTAGCACGGAAAGTGGTGTAACACAGAGTGTACAGCTGATTGCAGGAAGGCTTAGTGTAGGGGATATTGAACTGAAACAGGTACAGGAATCAGAGTTAAATAAGGAAACCTGTGCCATGATATTATCTATTCGGAAAGTAAGAAGGTTTAGACTGACCTTGCCGATGATGGATTATTTTGATGAGCTGCGTAATGGAATTATCTCCACAGATATTGACCCGCAATTGTCTCATGGTATTGAAAATTTAAAGGCAATTCTTCTTGAAATATCCAGTAAGGATGATGATATGTTTGATATTCTTGTAATGAGTAATAATGGATTTATCAATAAATCAATGGCCATTGAAAATGGTATGATCACTATTCAATAAAGGGGGCAGCAAAAAATGCAATTTAAGACTTTTCCGGCGAACGTGTCTTTGGATAATAAAAAGAAAGCTATAGCTGCCGAAATCTATGGCAACCGTTTTCATGCAGACCAGACATTGTATGAGTATCTTATTGAATTTTTGTTGATTTTTGTGTCTGGCGATGATGATGTAGAAAATCCAAAAGAAAAATTAAGGTTTCATAATCCGAACGCAACAGGACCGCTTCATTATACCGTACAGCCGAGAATCGGATTAAAGCGATTTATTTTCTTTGACAAAAATAAGAAAAATGATGCAGTAGAGATTGATAAACTTGCTTATCAGAAAATGATAAATATACTTAAAGAAAAGATTAATGATGACGATGAGGAGAACAAAATAGAACTTATTTCTTGTTTGCAGGATCTTCTCCATGGATATGCTGTTGTATTAAAAAAGCGTACCTGGTGTGCCCAGGCATTATTGCCAATATGTCCGGAGTTGATCTTTTGTGAGGCGATGCCAAACAATGGAAATCGTGCAAAATTAAAATGGAATAAATTGGAAGAAGATATGCATATGGAAGAGGTTGATAATTCTTTTGATTTTTCAAAACATAACTTTCTTGCCAGAGGAGGGGAACTGTATTACCTGCATATCTTACAGGGACTTCAGGGATATCCTGAGAAACAGAAGAAATTAGAGGCTTTGCTATATGAACAGCTTGTTGTAAATGGGAAAAAGATGTCACAGATTGCAAATTTTATTCAGGATACATGGGAAGAGCATATGGGTTATGACAGACATCCAGAAGTCAAGCTACATATGTCATTTATCCCGGAAAATGCATATACGAATATAGCAACAGACAGCGTGGATGAGTTGATTAATTATATGTCTTGCAGGATGCATCCGATTAAGAAAATAGAACTTCTTTCAAAAGGGATTATGATACAGGTTATGCGTATGCTGTCTGTGGCGACGACCAATTATTTGAAAAAAGACAGAGAATGTTGGATTGTCGATATGCATGGCAGTGAGAGCACTACGGTGAAGAGAATTGCGACAGAGGGACTGATTGAGATACAGGATGTATTCTTTACGGCATTTGGAAAAAATGTTTCTGATGATCTGAATGGAGAAAGCCGACAAAAGCAGATAAACAAAATGAGAAAAGATAGTTATGATGTTTTTAAGGCAAAAGGAAAGGAATTGCAGCTCATAATTCCAACATCAGGACCAAATGAAAGATTTTCACTGGCAGAGGATGTTATCCGTTTTCTGGTTCTTTCATTGATTGCCCCGGGACAGAAGATGACTCTGGATATGTTTTTAGAAAAACTATATGACAAATACAGGTTTGTTATTGGTCCGGTACAGTATAAAAAAATGAGTGCCAGTATGCAAAACGATGTCGCGCTTAGCAGTAGTTTTACTGATAATCTGAAATCTTTTCAGAGTTTTTTAAAGGCAACAGGGTTCCTTAGAGAATTATCGGATGCGACATCCATTGTAATCAATCCTTATGAAGAAATAGAGGAAGGAGATATCTAATGCAGTATCTAGTAAATACGATAACAGACATTGTAATTGATAAAGCTCCCGATAATGATGGCGAAGCAATCATTCTAATCAATGGATTTGAGAGTTTGAAATTATATGAAGAAATTGCTGAGAACATTAGCAGGAAGTTAAAGGAAATTGGTACGACCTTTAATATCAAGCTTGCAAAGAACAAATGGGAAGATTTAAAAGAAAAAAGTGATACAACTACCATCCAGCAGATGTTGTCTCATGGATGGGTTGCAGATCAAGAAAGCGTTACATTTTATAGAAATCAGCATAATGTAAATGTACTTATACTTATGGGAACAGAAGGAGAAGAGGATACGGGAGGTTTGTTGAACTGCTTTATGATAACCCCTGACTGGATCTTTAAAAATCTGAGAGGAAAATACTCGCAGGTGTTTTTGCGTTGTTTTTATAATGATGTAAGTGATGATGATAAGACGTGTATTGATATTGCTTACAGGGATCTTTTTGAATGCGTTCCTCCTAATATCTGTAAACTCAGTGATTTTTCTGATATGTGGTTTCACCAGTTTTCGACAATTGAAGAATTCTGTGAGGAATTTTCAAATACTCTTCTTGACTGGGGATTGCCCAATAACAAAGGAAAATTAAAACCATCTGTCATTAAGCGTAAAGGAAATTGTCTAAAAGCACAAAGTGATTTTATCAGCAGAAAGCTATTTAATCGATTGTCTGTTGGACAATATAGGATGCTGGAGAAAAAACTTACTAAATTCCAGAATGAATCTGTGGATTTGGAAGAATGGAATGGATGGAAATATTATGGGTTTACTGATTATGATGATTTTGCCCGTACCATGCTCGAGTTTGCCCGAGGTGAAAATGTTGCAGAAAATAAAAAGCGCTTGTTAAAACTTGATTATGGTGTTGTAGATCAGGTTCTTGGGTTGAAGCCTGATGTTTCAGGGTCTATAAAGAAGTCAGAAACACAGGTTTATGGAAAACCACTGGAAATGATGCTAAATGTACTTCTTACTACATTAAAAACAATACGCGAAGAGGAAAAAGAAGAAGCATCCGAGATCCGATATCGCTTTTTTTCAGCTAGCATCGTAACAGGATATACGGATGTTAATGATAATGAAAAGCAACAAATTTTAGCTGATACCTGGCGTAATATTTGTATCCATGTAAATGGTATATTGGATTATATTAACTTGAATTCCTGGTATTCTTATGGAAAGCCTATCTCCATTTCAATGGCTGAAGACAACTTCTTTGATCCGAGATGTGTGAATCTCCATATTGATGAGGGGATTGTATCTGTCGTATCAAATATTAACACACTAAATAAGGTTGAGTTTTCAGTAGAAGTTCTTGACAAGGATGGAAATGTTCTCGACCGAAGGGAATCCAGAAAGAAAATGAACTACCATTATATCTGGAAGTTTGAAAACGAAGCGGGCTGGCTATATGATTTCAAGGATATTGTAAACAATAGTAAATTAACGGCAGAAAATTCCAGAGTGATCCCGGTGGGAAAAATGAACCATATACAGGGAAGCATGGTGATTAAAAGTGAAGAAGAGTTCTTTGATTTATATGAAGAAAACGGAGTCGATCTTTCCTATGATTTGAATCAGTATGTAGCAAAGCGTGTTAAAAAATGTGGTGAAGATGCCAGAATTTTTGAAATCTATTTTGATAATCTTGCGGAGGCTTTCTGTAATTTTGTCAGGGAAGTAAGACATCTGGGAATTTACAGTTGTTATTGTAGAGATTCATATAAGATCTTTATACAGAAATATAACGAAACTGCAGATGCTATTCTGAAACAGAGATTTGCAGAAAATCAGCAGTGGATTATGGATGCATTTCTACAGTCTTTTAACATCCAGGGGGATTGTGATCTGATTGAAAAGGAAGAGGAACCTGAGTGTGTAATTATTCCGCCATGGCATCCGGCAGCGCTACAAAAGATTGCATCACAGAAACAGTTTCTTATTGACGCTTTGAGTCAAAAATGGGAAGAAGCAGACAATACATCCGGACGGAAAGTAAGTTTTAATATAAAAGATATACTTGAACATTTTATACATGCAACAGAAATCCAGGCTTCTGTAGATGTGTTCCCAACACTTAGAAATAATTATATGGGCGTAATCGGTAGTTATGGTGATTTTTGTGTATATGGAAATGAAGAAAGTCTTGGAAATATTACAACCAGGGTAAAAGATATCCTAAAAAAAGAGGTTATTTATGATGAGGAGTTTAAGAAAAGTGAATTGATCCAGATGAATGATGATGCTGCAATGATTTATGATGTTATTATGGATTACAAAAAAGCAATGCCTTATGCAAAGAATGCCATGAGTCTTGTTTTTATAAATCCTCCGGATCTGCAGCCCATTATTTCGGCAATATCAAAATATACGAAGGATGTCATTAAGGAAACGGATGAGAACGAGATAAATTTAAAACTGACAATTCTCGTTCGACCTGAAAATAAGGGCGGAAAAAATTATCTCACATACTGGATGGATGATTATTTTGTAAAAATGCAAAATGTTACAGTACGTACTTACTTAAATGAATGGTCAAAAAAATCAGAATTAGATAAAATGCTGTCAGAAAATAATGATATTATTTTTAATATGGATCTGATGCGTGTCGAAACATTTTATTTTATTCCTGATCCAGGAGATGCTCTTGCTGTGGCAAATGAGTGCCGATTTCCGATTGTATATAAACCGTCACCGCTGTCAAAGTCATCAAAAAAGCGAAAAATAGAATTATCCCAGCCACAGTTTACTGCATCATTTAAACATACACAGGTGGTAAGATACAGGAAAAATACGGAAGTAATTCCAAAAGGTACATATATTGCTACGCGAGAATCTGGTATTGAACAGGAAACGAAACAAATCATTGATATGCTTCATAAAAAAGCATACTGGGTAGTCTGTGTAGATAAGGTAATGGATGGAGCACTGCTCAAGGAAAAGGAGGCTGATGCATCCTATCAGATTATTGGATTTAGTACGGGAAAAGGGATGTACGGACAATATAATCTGACTATTACAGCAAGACAATCTATCCTTGAAACTGTTGAAGATAGGATGAAAGCGAGACTTTACCAATTATTTAAATGGGATAAAGAATTTCTTTCCAGTGCGATCAAAGACATTATGGACGAGTCCCGCAGCCTTGATGGTATCAGTCTGCTGTCTGCTATCAATCAGAAGGATCGGAATATCAATGAGTATATGGCATATGTAATGACGTCATTGAGGGAAAAGAAGATAGGAACAAAGAGTGCATTGAAAATCATCATTCATCTTGATTCATATCGTCATTGGTTCACAAATACAAAAAATAATGATTCGAAAAGCCGCCCGGATTTTCTCATGCTGTCAGTCGAGGAGTTCGAACAAAAACTTAAGTTAAAAGCAACTATTATAGAATGTAAGATCGCAACATATAAAAACTATGATGTACATATGGAAAAAGCAAAGAAACAGGTGCAGCATGGTTTGGAATGTTTAAAAGAGCTCTTTGATCCAATGTCTCGTTCTATTGAACGCAGATATTGGTTTGCGCAGCTCTACCGTGCTTTGGTATTTGCACAGGTTACGTTTGCGGATAATAGTGACAGGTTTGACGAGCTTTCATCCAAGCTTCGGGCAGTTCTTGATGGGAATTTTGATATTGAGTGGAATGGACAGATACTGGGGTATTGGATAGATAAACCTGGTCAGAAAGAGACAGAATATATAGATGACGAAATACAAGTTATTGAGATTCCGCAGGAGCGAATTCAGGAGATAATTAGTAACAATAAAATACATTCCTATGTTGAAATTGATAGAGAGACTCTGGAAACAGTCGATGAAGAAGATGCAGAATGTGAGGAGAAGGAGCGCAGAGAGAGATTTGATAGAGAGAAGGAGCTTGTATTAAATCCTGTAAGAAGATATAAGGAGCTTGATGAAACATCTAGCTCTATGCGGAAAGATATTGTGGTGCCAAAAGGACAGACAGTTAAACCAGAAGATAGAGATGATGTTCATGCGTTGGATGCAAATAATGAAGAATTACAGAACTCTGCACAGAAGGAATCCGAGAATCAGGATGAAAAAGATGAAGAGAACTCTGGAAAGGTAGAGACTGATCAGAAAGAAAAAGATTCAGATATCCAAAAGGATACGCTTGAAAACATACGCATCAAGATAGGGACAGATCGGCGAGGTGAGGAGATCTATTGGGAATTTGGCAACAAGGGCATGGCGAACAGACATCTTCTTATTACGGGCACATCCGGACAAGGCAAGACATATGGTATTCAGACAATGCTTTATGAAGCATCCAAAGCAAATATTTCCATGGTAGTTTTCGATTATACGGAAGGATTTCGTGAAGATCAGTTAGATGAGAAATTTGTGGCAAAAATGGGCAGCAGGATTGACAGCCGAGTTGTTTATGCAACAGGAGTACCGATTAATCCTTTTAAACGACAGGAGATTGATATTGCCGGATTTAAGATGCTTGAAAAGACATCGGATGTTGCTCAGCGTATAGCGAATACCTTGTCTCATGTATATAATTTTGGAGAGCAGCAGTTTTCAGCTATATACGAAGCCAGCAGGATAGGGCTTGACAAGTACGGAGATCAAATGTCAATGGAAATGCTGGAAAAAGAACTGAATAAAAGTGACAATAAAGCTGCAAAGACAGTTGTTTCAAAAATGGCTCCATTTATTCATAGTGTAGAATTTTCGGAAGACCATGTTGACTGGAATGACATTTTATATTCCGAAGATGGAAAGCTTACTATTTTTCAGTTGACCCAGTACGTAAGAGATATCCAGGTTATCATCACAGAGTTTCTTTTATGGGATATGTGGCACTATACGAAGAAATATGGCAGTAAAAATAAGCCATTTGTTGCTGTCATGGATGAAGCACAGAATCTGTCCCATACACTGGATTCTCCAAGTGGTATGATTCTTACAGAAGGACGAAAATTTGGCTGGTCGGCCTGGTTTGCCACACAGTCAATAAAGATTCTTTCAAATGATGAGATTGTAAGACTCTTGCAGGCAGCGTTTAAACTTTATTTCAAACCAACAGATGAAGAGATTGTTTCGATAGCGAAGCAGTTAAATCCGGTTGAACCAAACGAATGGAGAATGCCACTTTCTAATCTGAAAAAGGGAGAGTGCATTGTAGCCGGGGACAGAATTCAAAGAGATGGAACTTTTAAAGCGGGCCGCCCAACAATTACACATGTCACTTCATTTGAGGAACGATAAGGGAATCTGCAGATAGTTATATTTTTAAGACAGAAATCTATAACAAGATAATTAAGAAAGGAAGCAAAAATTGCTGACATACTTATGATTAATACAAAAAACCTTGATTTTCATGAAACATTTAAACCGGAAAAAAAATATTTGAGTAGTCTCCTTACAGATCTGGAGCAATGCTCTGGACATACAATGCAGGAGATTTCTCAGATAGCGGGAATTCCGACGGGTAAAAATAGTGGTAAGGTAGTTCCAACAATCTATTATTTGAATTATATGGGTCTAATAAATAAATCTTTGTCAAATAAAGTGTTTGAACTGACCTATACCGAGTTAGGAGAATGTGTGCTGAATGAGGAACCGGGATTAATAGAACCATTAACGCTCTTACTGTTGCACTGCATGCTGGTAAGAAAAAATGGCGGGGCTCCTCTTTGGTCGTATATTGTAACTACAGTTATTCCTAGATATCATGGAAAAATAGACAGGGGAAATCTGGAAAAAGAATTGGAGCTTGCATTTAATAAAAAGGTAACTCTCTCGCCGTTCATAGGGACATATAGTGACCTATGCAGTACGCTTCGGTTGATTAATATCAATGACAAGGAATTAGTGATGCATCCACATTTATATAATCCGGAATTTATATATTTATATGGATACATTCTGTATGAATATTGGGATGAATGGTATGAGGAACAAATTGCAGCGAATAGAGGAAATGTATCGAAGTTAGAAATTTCAGCAGATCAGTTAAAAGAAACTGGTTTTCAAAATCCCTTTGGCTGGGATGAGCAGGGCGAATATAAAGTGCTTGAAGCCCTACACGACAAGCATATCATCGAACTAAATAGACAGATGATGCCATTTACATTGCGAAGATTATTTACGAAAGGAGAATTAATAGAGTCATTGTATAGTGAACTCTGTTAGTAAGGTCATGAGATTAGGAAATATTATTGAGTTTAGAAAGGATCTGTATTTTGAAGGTGCTGTTCAGGTAGACTGGTTTTATGATCCGGAAAAGGCCGCAAAGGTAGCAGAAAACTTTGTTTTTCATGGAAAAGACTATTTTGGAGTTGATGCAAAAAGAGATTGTATTGATACGGTAAGTCTTGTTAAAAGTCTTGCTTCAAAGGTCGGAGATGAATCTTCAAATCCGCGGTCACTTGCTATCGCAGATTATGGAACAGGAAAATCACATTTTGCGATTACATTGGCACAGATTTTATCCGGTCCGAAGTATATGCCGGAAACATACAGAAAAATTCTCAATAATATTAGACTAATTGATTCGGAGTCGGCATCTGCAATTGGAGATTCAACGAAGGACCGAAATCTGGTAATTGTATTAAATGGTATCCGTGACTTCAATCTTCATTCAGAAATTTTAAAAGCAACTCAGAAAAGTTTAAGATTATATGGGGTATCGGATAGTGCCTTAAAGAGTCTTAACAAAACAATTGATACCGCATATCGATTTTTCGAACTTAATGCTTCCGCAAGAGTTGATGATTTCGAAAGAGCCGCGGATGCGCGTGGCTGGATAGAAAAAGGAAATCAACTTTTGGACAAAATAAGAGATTCAATCGGAACAGATGATGTTGCGTTTGAAATTATTAATGATGTGTATGAACTCACTACGGGACAGAGGATCCGTTGGGAAGAAGGAATTTCAGCGAAAGCAATTTTGGAGATGCTTCTTTCTAGCTATTGTGGTCTTAACGGACAGTTTGATCATGTGATTTTATTGTTTGATGAATTCGGACGATTTCTGGAGTATGCATCAGGAACAGACGGCGGAAAATGTGGAGACAATGCACTTCAGGAGATTTTCGAGGTTTCACAAAATTCAGCTGGATCTTTGCAGATTATCAATTTTATTCAAACAGATATCAAGACATATCTTTTACGTGTAGACCCGAGTCGTAATTTGAGCCGGTATATCGGACGATACGATGAAAGTGAGAAATACCATATTTCATCAAATCTTGAAACTGTATTTGCAAATTTGATTTCTAGAAAAGACAAACAGGCATTTGCTGATAAAATTGTTTCATGGCAGTCAAAAGAAGAAGAACAGTGGAAGAGTATCTTTGCAAAACTTAACCAATGGGTGCAGACAAAGGGAATATGGTGCAGTTATGAAAAATTCCGGAAAGTTATTGTTGAGGGAGTTTATCCGATGCATCCTGTGTCAATATTTATGCTTACGCAGCTTTCCGATTATTTACAGAACCGCTCATCCATGACGTTGGTAAGTGAATATATATCTGGTGTTGCCGAAAAAGATGTAGACACGGAAATACCGCTTGTGATGCCTACGGATTTGATGGCTGGGGATCTGTTTGTAGAAATGCTTGCTGCCGAAACAAGTGGTCGGCATCGATCTGATAACTGTATTCGATTTGAAAATGTGCTAAAAAAGAATGAGCAGAAATTAAATGCAAATCAGATTGCAGTACTTAGGGCAAACCTGATTACCAGAACTTTGCGTTTTCATACAAGAACATATGAGGAAGCAAAAGAATCCTTGATGCTATGTTCAGGTCTTACTGCCAGTGAAGTAGAGGAAGCTCTTATCATACTGGTAGATGAGTATGCTACCATGGCGTTTGACGAGACAAGTGGTTGCTTTGATTTTACAGAAGATGCAAAGGGTGCTTATGATTATAAGATTATGAAGCGCAGGCTGGTTGCTACTCACACCGTGGATATGCGCGTACTGTTGAGAACTGCGAAGATTCTTGATATTGCCGGTGTATCAGAAAATCAGCCTACTAATTTCGGAACCCAACATAAGATTTCGACTAATGAATGGAATTTTAAACAGGAACTTATTCTGGCAGAAGATTTCACCTCTTCAATTGCACAAAAATGTATTTCAGACTGGAAAAATGCAAGAAGTGTTGTTACACCTAAAGGACAACTCATATGGGTGTATGCAAATAAGGATACGGATTACAGCGAGATTGAGAAACTCCATGCAATAGCAGAAAGTTTTAATGGAATGCCGATTGTGATCATGCTCCTTAATGATGCAGATAACAAGCTGAAAAATATTCTTACAGAATATGATGCGCTTGACCATATGGATGAAAAAACAAAAATTTCGTATCAGTCAATTTTTATTAAGGATCAGGAACGTATTACAGAAAATTTGGGAGCTACTATTGAAACGCTGAAAAAGAACAGGTGTCAGATTACTGCGGACGGAATGAAGAGATGGACAAAGCGTCTGTCAGCAGAACTGACAAATCTTCTTAATGAAATCTATCCCATGGTGATTTCGTATAATTTTGATGCATTATTAACACAGGCTAATAATTTTACTGGGAAAGGTGCTCAGTATTACTGCCAAATTTTAAAGATGCTGCTTTCAAATAAAGTCAATTTCGATACGATTCATGATTTTCAGAGAGAAATCAGAAACCGTATTGAAGCGTTGTTTATGGTAGAGAATAGTTCATCCTGGAAATGTATTACAAAAGAATATGCCATGATTCCTCCATTGAATGAGAATGCACGAAAAATTTATGATTTGGTGTCGGATGAACTGGAAAAAACAGAAGAGTATGACTGTAGTAAGTTTTTTAATACCTTTACAGCACCACCATATGGATTGAGTGAGGAAGCTGCTGTAATGTTTCTGGGTATTGTTATTGTAAACCAGTGGCACAATATCCGAATAGAGGATAATGGTGTACGAAAAACTGTAACAGAATGGAAAGATTCTGTGGTTGATGACAAAAAGCTTCATCTTGAGGCATTTAAGAAAATTCGTATTTTATGGGTAGATACGGGATCGTTAGAGGCGAAGTATCAGAATTTATTTAAGAAGATCAACAACGTAAGGGATCTGGATGAAACATTGCGGCTTAGAGCTCAGCTTGATGAAATGATTCAGTTTTACGGACTTCCAGAAACACAGGAGGTATATAACAAGCTTGCACAGAATCGTTTTCGTGATGTGGATGATGCACGGGTTATTTGGAAAACGCAAATGGATGATGCAGAAAATTCTTTGTATAAAGGAGAAGAGACGGAAAATGTACCAGAAGTTCTTTCGGCTATAGAGGCCCTTGACAGTATTTCGATAGCTACCATTTTTGGAAGCCGTGATATTGATGTTTCTGATACATATACGCAAAGTAAACAGGAATTGCGGCAACAGGCCGAAAAAGTGCTGTCACAGCTCATCGAGCCTTGGGTGGTACGGAAGCTATATTGCAAAAATGTAGATGCAATTATCAATTTTGAAAAATTCTATACATGTTTAAGTGATCGACTTAGTCATCTGGGATATCTGGAAATGTCACGCATGGTCACAACAAAGGGTGAAAAAGAAGTAAGAAATAAAATGGAAGTAAAAAGCCGACAAGAACTTGTTGGTGATGGAGATAGATTTATCCGGGAGTATAAACACTCAAGTAAGATAGATTATATTGAGACAAAGAGGCTTTTAGGAGAAGCTGCAGATTTGATGAAGCGCTTTCAGAAATTTGAGATTGCACTGGGTGATCAGGCAATAAAACTTGGTAAAGAGATTGAGAGTGCTACCGAGCAATTGAAAAAGCGCAAAGATCGAATGGATAAAAATATGGCGGATGTCTATGATCTCGTGTCAGATGCTGATAACATGGAAGCATTAGATGATGCAAAAGAAACGCTTGATGAGGTACTACAGTACAGACTAAATGGTGGAGACAGAAAAGAATTCCTTGAATTAAAAGAGCTGATAAGAAATCTTTTAACAGACATCGCTATGATCAACAGCAAAATTGAAAATCGCCAGGCGCTGGAAGAAACAATAAAATCTATAACAGAAAAATATAGTGATGATAAATGTGAATATGATTTCAGACCAGTAATTGATGACTGTGTTATTCACGCCAGATCAGCCATTGATCAGAAAGATGCTGTATGGAGAAGAGACAATGTTACACTCGGAAAAGAAAGCAGGAAAGAGGTATTTGACTGGAAACGAAAAATAGAAAGACTGCCGGACTTTCTGAGCGATGAAACGCTACAGAAAATAAAAGAGCTTGATAAAAAAGCAGATAAACTCATCAGCGATGGAAAAATTGAAGATGTAGTATATGCTTTTGAAAAGCTAAACAATGAAGAAAAGAGGCAGTGTGTTACGGTTCTTCAGGGTAAGATAGTGTAGTTGTAATATACAGTGGCATATGGAGATATGGAAAAATCATACAATTTTAAACAAAATTTTAACACATTAAATAGAACAAATTTTACAAAATGATACAAAACCGCCTCTTAGAGGATTTCTTTTACAAATGCATGGTTATTGCCATATAGATTTATAATATTTGTCTTTGGTGGGCAAGCTCCCAATGGTAAATATTTATAAATCTGTATAGATCTGAACAGTTACAAATAAGGAAGATAAAGTTGGTATTAGTAAAAAAGATAGGAGAAAAATGACTATAACGTACAAACAGAAGGTAAAACAAGTAGTGAGACACAGGATGATTAGACGAGCTGTGGAAATGCTTACCCAGGAAAGAGCTTCTTTATGTTGTGTCCGTAGAAATTACGTTCGAGATTTACTTGATTATTTTATGGGACTTGAAGAATCTAATGAATTAAAAGAAGCAAAATGTATTGACATATCGTATGTTCAAATGTGGGAAAACATACATTCTCAGTATATAGGAAATAAAAGAGTAGAGGATATTACTGTGTGTTATCTAGCAGGACCCGAACCAGAAAATGATTTTGCTGAACTAATATCAATGGGAGTTCTTCCACATAACATTTGGGCATTTGAATCCGAAAAAAATACATATTTACAAGCACTAAAGTCAATAGACAGTACAAGTTTTTTTCAACCCAAATTGATTAAAACATCTATTGAAAGATTTTTTGAAAATACTCCTAAAGAATTTGATATTGTATATATAGATGCATGTTCTCCCTTAGTTTCAGATCAACATGCTTTGCGGTGTATAGCAACATTGTTTAAGTATCATCGATTAGTATCTCCCGGAATATTAATATCAAATTTTGCTGAAGTAGATTCATCAAATAAAGTACTTTTAGAAGAATATTATGATATGATTACAAAATATAATGTTGTAAAAAATTATCCTAATAGTATTCTTGTTGAAAAACAAAAAATAGTACAGTTTGAAGAGTATTATGATGAAATGTATACTCTAGTAAAGGAGAAATTCCAGAAGTATTATGGTGACTTTATAACAGCAATGATTTGTGATGCTGGAGCAATCACGGTTCCGACGTTGCGTTTTGTTAATTCTACATATCTTACAAATTTTTCTATTACAAAACCAATAATAAATAAAATATACCAATTAGAAGATATAAATTCAATAAAAAACAATACTTTTCTAAAGTTTTTGTGTATTAATAATTTTTTAGAACAAAAAGCATCGACAGATCCTGGTATTTATAGAATAAAAAAATTAGAACAAGAATTGTCGGCTAATTGGAATGGATATACACTTTTACAAAGTTTTCAAAAACTATATGAGATAAGGGAACAAAATATTGATGTAAAACCAAGTTTGCAAGAAGATTTAAAATTCTTCGAGACATCAGTTAATATGTATCAATTTTTAGACAAACCAACCCCAAAATTGTTTTTGGATTCTGTAATTAATCAATTATCTTGTCCAATGCATTATTGTACTGATAAGATTGAAAGGCTATCATATGTGGCAAAAGAAACCCGTATGTATATGGATCTTATTCCGTTTGATGAGTGTAGATATATTTATGATTGGTTGCCTGCTATAGATCAGATGAAAAACGCATTTTCAAATAAAAGTTGGCAGTATGTATTTAGGTTTGCTTTAGATGGTTTGGTCAAGAAAAGAATTAATTATAATAATGAGTTCTTCTTTCAAGGAACAGTAGTTACTCAAAAAAATTCCAGATTTGAGGCAGCGATTATCAAAGAGAGGGAAGAAATACACGAAGGAGAATAAAAATGGCATTAGAATTAGATTGTTCAGATATTATTGGTATTTTTAAAAATCATTTAAAAATTGAAAATTCAGTAAAATCAATTTCACACACATTTTTAAATCAGCGTTATGCTGGACGCATTAACTATGCTCCATATTTTCAACGCAATTATGTGTGGGATTCTGAAAAGGCAACGTATTTTATAGAAAGCATATTGCTAGGAACGGAGATACCACCAATCGTTTTGTTTGATAATGGACAAGTCAACGAAGTTATTGATGGACGGCAGCGTTATGAAACAATTAAGAAATTCTTGGAGAATGCGACAACATTAGATTCTAAAGGATTAAAAGTGTTAAGTAATTTAGCTGGTTTACATTTTGATGAATTACCGGATGAAATAAGGAATAGCTTCACTAATACAAAAATACGAGTGTTACAATTTAGTATAGTAAATGAACCGGTTTTAAGTGCAGAAAGGGAAGATAAGGTAAAAAAAGAAATATTTACTAGATACAATTCGGGAATTATTGCATTAAAACCTCAGGAAATAGAGCGAGCAATATATATTGATGATGTTTTGGTACATACTTTAAAAGATTGTTTAGAGCAGGATGAGGAATTCTTAAAAAAATGTCAGGTGATTTTAATGCCAAAACGTAAACAGAGCATGGCAAAGCGAGATAGAATAAATTATATATTATCCCGTGCACGAAATGTTTTAGCAATGGAGTATGTTCCCATCCAAAGTTATGCAGGAGCAAGCTCGAAATCTGAAGTAGTTCATTCTTTTTATATGGTGGAAGTGTTAAAAAAATCTGTTGATAATAACATTAGAGACTTCAGATATTTAGTAGATATTATAAACCTAATTCGGGATCAGTTGATGATAAATAATTCACCATTAAAAGAAAATAATTTATTTTATGAAGTACTTTATTGGGGGTTAGCTGTTGCTTTAAAGAAAAATCGTAAAAAACTAGAATCAGTTAGTGTACGGAAGATTGCAAGTGACTTATGTAACTGTGAAAAGATAAGTAGTTTTTGGAAAAATATTGATGTCGAAAAAAGAGATACAGAATTAATATTTTTTGCGACAGGTAGTCATTACTATATGTCGATTATAAATCGATATACCTTTATTGCTAATTATTTTTCAAACATTTTGCGCATGGATTTTTCACAACATTTAAAGAATAAGAATTATTTTGAAACAATAATGGGAACAGAAATAAAACAAGAACAATTTAGAGAGTTTAGGTTATCTAAGCCAGATCCCGTATCTGCAACGGTATATGATATATTGATGGATGTCCAAAATTCTAATTTTATTATTCGACCAGATTATCAACGTTCAGAAGTTCCTAATGCAATACAAAAAGCATCATATCTTTTGGAAAGTATTTTACTAGGGTTAAGAATACCACCTATTTTTATCTATAGAAAGAAAAATGGTGTGACAGAAGTTATTGATGGTCAACAACGTTTATTGTCAATTCTTGGTTTTTTACGAGAATCATATAAAGACGTAGATGGAAAAAAGCAATTATCAGATAAAAATGGATTTAAATTGACTAAACTAAGATTTTTAAAAGAATTAAATGGTAAAGATATTGATGGAATTGAAGAAATAAATAGTAAATATAAGGATCGTATTTTAGACTTTCAAATTGATATTGTGGAAATTAATGAGGAACAGAATCCTAATTTTAATCCTATTGATTTGTTTTTAAGACTTAACTCGAAGCCATTTCCAATTGAACCAAATACTTTTGAAATGTGGAACGCATATGTAAAGAAAGAATATGTAGAAAGTATAAAAAAGATTGCAAAAGAGTATTCTGGTGTTTTATTCAAAGCAAAAGATACAAGAATGAAGAATGAAGAGCTGATTACAATGCTAGCGTATTTGGCATACAAAAAAAGGAAAAATAGTATTGAACCAAGAGAATGCTTAAATATATATGTTCGTAATCAAAGAATTAATGCGAGATTTACTCAAAAAGGTCAAATAACAAATGTTTTGGGAGAAATTTCAAGAAATAAAGACAGTGTTTTTGGAGATGCTATAGAAGATGTAAAACGTTTTATTCGGATATTATCTATATTGACAGGTGAGAATTTTGAAGAGTTTAATAGACTTTTAGCACATACAAAGAAAAATACACAAAGTAAGACAAACCAGAATTTCTATTTGCTCTGGATAGCTTTGGAGTCTATGAAAGAGGAGAGGGTAAAAAATAATAAAATTGAGATTTTCAATAAAATAAGTGGTCTTTTTGGAGAGTGTCAGGATATTAAAGAAGAAGAGTTTAATGTAGTTGAGTTTGTAAATAGACTTTCAACTATTTAACTCGAACATTCCACACAGATAAGGTTATTAAACCTTTAAAAGTTAATTTCTTAAACAATAAATGGCAAATATTACCATAAAATGTGTGGATCCCCAGATAAAAATGTGGAAAACCAACATCATTCCCTCACCAAATGTGGAAAGTGCAGATGAAGTGATATGAAAGAGGACAAAAACGAAACAAGATGGGACAAACTTTTACAGATCCGAACGATGGGCCGGGATGATTCCAGTGCGGATCAGTACCGGTATCCTTATGAGCCGACGCCTTATTCGGTGCTGGAGCGTCTGGCAGATAGCGGGAGGATCCGGAAGGGTAATACGCTTCTGGATTATGGATGTGGAAAGGGGCGCGTGGATTTTTTCCTGTCGTACCAGACCAGATGCCGGTCCATCGGTATCGAATATGACAGGCGGATCTATGAGAAGGCGATGCAGAATAAAGAAACGGCAGTCGGTTCCGCAAGAGTGTCTTTTGAGCTGGCCAATGCGGAGCATTTTTCTGTGCCGGGAACCGTGGATCGGTTTTATTTCTTCAATCCGTTTTCCGTGGAGATTCTGAAAAAAGTGATTTCCAGAATCCTGGATTCCTGGTATGATAATGAGAGATCCATGCAGCTCTTTTTTTACTATCCGTCGGATGAGTATATCTCCTGGCTGATGACGGTGGATGAGCTGCTGTTTTCTGATGAGATTGACTGCAGGGATTTATTCCCGGGAAATGATCCGCGGGAGAAGATTGTCATATTCGAATGTGGTTAAGCGTCCCCCGCTTCAAGTGTGCAGAGCACGAAGCGGTGCGTAAGGGGGATGCGACAGGCATTTCCCGATTCAGGTTTACATTGCGAAAGGAGCTTCTTGTATAATACAAATATAAGGAATTCCGAGAAAGAAGGTTGAGA
>OLOS01000585.1_pt1 | contig 37029 bp, 41 predicted proteins | sample 1672631 | NCBI WGS metagenome assembly OLOS01 (sample SAMEA3136707, study PRJEB25190) | human gut metagenome | biome: human gut; feature: human-associated habitat; material: faeces | place: Austria | collected 2013 | reverse complement strand
AAGGTCAATACCATAACTACTAAGAGCAATGCTCAGACGCAAGGCGCAACTGTTATAGTAATTGGTATCGCCGGAAATGTGGCTATCGTTTAGCCATCCCCCAATGTGCTTCCACACTTCATCTGTAGTCATGGTGGGATAATCCACCACATTGTAGCATCCCAGCAAACGTTGTGCATTGGCAATATTCCACAGATTTTTTGGGGCGTCAATTTCCCAAAGTTCCAGTTCGGTATCTCCCATCTTGGGAACAAATTCCTCAGCATTCGGGTAGGGAGCAATTGCTTCCGGTACGGCAAGGTTTTCATGATGCAGCTTGACGTAATGGAACCCTCGTGTGAGTTCCTTGCTACCTGAAGCGGAAGTGGACGAATGGGAGCCGGTCAGCTCGACTACCTTTTGTTCGGCGATTTCCAGGTAGCCGCAGTCGTCAATCTGGATCGTGAAGTTATACGTTCCATCTTCCGGAATGCGGATATAACCTTCCCAGTCGTGGGCACCAGTCTCTTCGGTCTTGTGCCAGGCGATCTTGGGAGCTGCTTTCTTTGTCACTCGGTAACGGCGGTTGTTTTCTGCGTCCAACGGGTGGAACGGTTTGGTCGATATAGCCATAATGTTATTTAATGTATATATGTTTTAGTGACGGGACGGCGGCTGGTTCTTCCCGGTCTCCGCACGGAGGGGGCCGCTGCCGTCCCATCGGCAACAAGGTAACAGGAAGACCTCCGCCCATGGAGTGCTCATGGAATGAGGGGGGGGGGAGGAAGAACCGGGGCATCAAAAAACCCGGCAGGTGCAAGCTCTGCCGGGCATGGGAAAACAACGGGAAACTAACTACTCTTTAGAAAATCTTTTGCCGGTAGGTTTCCATGATCCTCTCCGACAGATCCTCATGCGCCCCGTTCCAGACGGAGGGTTTCTTTTCCCGCACCCTCCTTAAAATCTCCACATACGTTTCCGCCTGCCTCCGGGAACGCGTACCGTCCATGTTATTGAGCATGTCGCACAGTTTGATCGTCAGGGCGTCCGGTGGAAGGGCCGCAAGCTTCTTGCTCATGTAGCGGGCCTTGCCCAGCCTCTCCTTTTCCTTCTCGTCATTGGTCAGCAAATACACGAGAGTCGCCACATACGGGCCGAACTCGGCGGAAAGCTCCCCATACGTCACGCCGCAATCCTCCATCGTATCGTGCAGCCACGCGGCGGCCAGCAAGCGTTCGTCATCCGTGTACTCCGATAAAAGGCCAACGACCGCCTCCGGATGGTTCGCGTAGGGGTCGTTGGTGTACTTTCTCGTTTGTCCCTCGTGCTTGTGCCGGGCAAAATCCTCCGCCCGTTCCACCAGGCGGATGCGGTTTTCCCGTTTCAGGGCTTCCATGAGTAAAAGACTCGTCTTGCTGGGATTCACTTTTCCGGAGATCCATGTAAAAATATTCGTCCGGCTCACACCAAGGAGGGGCACCAGGAACGTGACCGTCTGCGTCTTGGGAAAGGGATCGCCAAAGGGCTTGTGCCGGGCCCATGCCAGAAATTCTTCAGGAGTCATGTCAGTTATCCAATCTCTGGACAATATAGGCTGTTTTTATCTTTTTGCGAATGGTTTTTTCCCGGCCTTCCCGCAGGAGGCATTCCCTGCCGGGTTCCTCCTGCGGGAGCACGCCCTCCCTCAAAGCTACGGAATCGGTTTCATTTCAGCGACATCATCATCTCTACCATGCGACGCAGACGCATCACCTCCTCCTCCCGGGCTTCCATCAAAACCAGGGCGGCGGTCTTCCATCCTCCCCAGCACTTCCGCGACAGGGAATCCGCATGGTAAACTACCGCAGGCACGCCCCACATGCTGAGATTGACGTAAGCGATCTTGCATGCGACCAAATCAATCTCTTCACAGGTGACGCGCAGCCCCATGCGGAGCTCTCCCAGCAATTCCGCCACAGCCAGCACCATCCGCGCCGCCCCGCAGGCGGGTTCGTACAGGGAAACCGTTTCCCCCCGCCTGATACGGGCCCTGACAAGTTCAATGTCCATTCCCATCCCGGCAGTCATCTTGCAGATGGCATCGGGCGTATAAACTGCGGAAAGAGCTCTTTTCCCCGCCGTTCCGGCAACATCCTGGTACACCCTGCCCAGCAAATCCCGGTACGGCTCCCGTTCCATTTCCTCCCCCAGCAGGAGCATGGCGCGCTGGAAGACTCCAATCTTCCGGTCACGGTCTTTCTGGAACATCGCGCGCCCCTTGTACTCCACCTTTCCAGCACTCAGAGTACAGAACATAACGTCCACAAACTCCTCGAACACCAGGGAGCAGGACTTCCCGTCCCAGTCCGCTGAGTTCAACTCCCGCCAGAAAGCCTCTCCTTTCCGTTCGCCAGGGGAGGGGAGGTTCTTTTTCCTGCTGCTCATGCTCCCTCCTTTCCATGGAAGGAAGCCCCCGTGCTCTCCTCAGAAGCAATCAAACCCATCAGCAACTTCTCCGTTTTTCGGATATAACGCCTGCTTCTGGCAAGCCCTTCCGGGGAAAAGCCCACACGCCCCCGTACGTCCGGAAGCAGCAGCGGCTCCATCTCCGCTTCGGAAAGCCCCATGGCTCTCAATTCCTCTTCCCGCTTTCTCCAGTCGCCCTTCGCCCTGTTCAGCGCGGCGTTGACGTCGAGCATGTAATGGTGCATCCGCTTGAGTACGGCAAGCTTGTACTCCAGCTCCCTCCTCTCTTCCCCTCCGGAAGGCTCCAGCCACGCATAAGGCCTGTTATGGTACTTGTCGAAAACCTCGTCGTGCTTTCGCTCCATGTAATCCAGAATCTCCCTGCGTTTTGCTTCCGCAATACGCAGCTTGCGGCTTTCCTTCTCGTGATCCGGTGAGTCGGAAATCACAAAATGCCTGCATCTGGCATTCGCATGGATGTAATCAAGATGCCTCTTTTTCAATCCCTGCCGGAAAACCTCCAGCTCGTACTGAATCCGGGAGGCGTTCTTCCCTACCATCCATTTCTTGATGGAGGCAAGGAAGAATTCCAGATCCTCCACATACGCCCTCCTCAGCCCTTCCCCGAACCGTTCGGGGTTGGAACTGTTGCGGACGAATGCGGAACGCGCCTCCTCCTGGCTGATGTCGTCAAGGTACGGAGAATCCGGAGTCTTCCGCTCACCATCCCCGCACGGTTTTTCCAAAACAATATCCTGCATGGTTCATCCTCCGTTAATTGTTCACGTCCACATGGAAAATGTGGAAGCTGGCTCCCTGGATAAACATGAAATCCAGTCCTCCCTCTTCACCTTCCCGGCATCCCTCATAGGCTGCCCCTTCCCCGAAGACTTCCGCCTTCTCCCGCATCCTCCGGTCAAGCTGTTCCTTCATTTCCTGAAAGGAGCCTTCCAACACCAGTTCTTCCCAGCCGAAAAGAACCGTCGCCCCGGCACGCGTCTTCCTTTCCGGCTCGCAGCTCTCCAGCCGTACCGTGGCTACGCAATAGAGATCCCACAGCTTCAACTCCCAGCGCATCGGTGCAGTCCGGAGAAGTTCAGTCTTGAAGGCGGCATGGTCCGGCAAGATGGCAGCGATCCTCTTCTCCTCAAGGTCGAACTGGATAAAACATCCTTCGTAACCGGCAATCGGGCGTATGATTTCCGCCAGGCCTATGAGCAAAGCTTCAATCTCCCTTTTGGTTTCCAGAGTCGTGAGCGGATAGGAGACGTACAAGGCATTGGTTTCCCCCACCGTTTCCGGGGAGGGAAAGCCCGTGAAATTCCTCCGTTGCCAAATGCGCCGTTTGCGCATGCGCCCCACATCGGCAACTCCCGATGTTTTGACTCTCTCATCTAGTCTGGCGACAATCGCGCCATGAGGTGTTTGATAATTCATATACTTCTTATACTTAGTTTTTTTAATCAATCCGCACAAGGCGTCCAATCTTGTGTGAACAATTCCTTTTTAGTAAACATACTTTACTAGTTCAAGAAAAATAAAAAAGTTCTCTCCACGATATGACACATTGCCTTTCTTCCAGTTGGGAATTTATCAGTTAAAGTACCGCCGCTTGTTATACTTAGTAATAAGCGTCCAGGAGCGCCGCGGGCGGGTTCCGGCCCGCCTGCGGTGTCTCTTGACTAAGCGGCCTTCCTTCCGAAAAATCAGGACTTCTTGAAAAAGGAACTCATCACGTCCCTGTCCTTCCTGCGCCTTTCTCCCCGTTGCTCTTCGGCCTGTTCAATGAGCCATTTCTCCAGCTCCTCCACAATAAACAGAGGGTGGCATCCCCTTCCGGGGCGGAGTTTTCTACCCGTATAAAAAACCGGGCATCCTTCCTGCATCCAGTAGGAAACCGTTCTTACTCCCACCCCGAATATGTCCGCAATCTCCTTGCGCGTCTTGTATCGTTCCTTGTTCATCGGATTCAATCGTCTTGTTTTTCTGCTTCGGGAGGCTTTCGGAAAACCTTTGTGGCCTTCCTGCCTTCCACGCAGTTCCATTGAAGCCGTTTTCCCCCCATCCGGGAACGGTTCGCGGAATGAGGGAAGAGGAGCATTCCAGACAGACATGGAAGCGCTCCCATAAGGTGAAAACAGGGATGATGCAAAACAAAAGCAGCTCAGGGACTCTGCCTGCATGGAAGAGACAGGTACAAGTCTTCATTCGGAACAAAAAGGAGACGATTCCTGTCTTGATTCAAGTCTTGTTCTAATATGATTTTGACTTGAATGAAGTCAGAAATGAAAATAAGGCTTTATCCCTGCCGAGAAATCATACATCATCATGCTATGAATACGGGACTTCAGGAATTGCTCAAGGACATCATCATGGACGGACAGTCAAGAATCCTTGAACCGGGGAGCCCCCGGGATTTGATCATCGAAACGCTTCCCCGAAAAGCAAGCATTTGCATGGGGGTAAGGCGTTGCGGCAAGTCCACATTCATGGAAGGCATTATGCAGCAGCTGGCGGAAGGCGGCGTAAGCCGGGAAAACATGGTCTGGATCAATTTTGCCGACGACCGCCTCTCTCCCCTCGCTCTGGAAGGCTTGGGCGGCATCCATGAGGCCTATTACGGGATGTTCCCTGAAAAGAGGCACAGGGAGAAGGTATATTTCTTTTTTGACGAAATCCAGATATTTCCCCAGTGGGAGCTTTTCGTGGAGCGTCTGCGGAGGGAAGAAGAATGTGATATATACATTACGGGTTCTTCCGCGCGCATGCTTTCCCGTGAGATCGGAACGGAGATGAGAGGGCGCTCCCTTTCCTGGGAATTGTTTCCCTTTTCCTTCGGCGAATACCTGACCTACCGGGATATTCCCCGTAACCTCAAAGGAGGAAGCACTCAAAAACTGCTGATTCGGAAGGCGTGGACAGACTACCGTGAGACGGGGGGATTTCCGGAGACCTTCAACGCCTCTCCGGCATTGCGCCTCTCCCTGCATCAGGAGTATTTCAACGCCTTGTTGTTCCGCGACGTAGTGGAACGCAACGATGTCAAGCAACCGCGTGTTTTGCGGCAGCTGGCGGGGCGCGTCGTCAACCAGGTGGGTTCCCTCTTTTCCATCAGCAAAACGTGCCGTGATTTCACGTCCGCAGGCATGAAGGTGGGAAGAGAAACCCTCTCCCAATACATGGAGTGGATGCAGGACGCCTATTTCTTTTTTTCCGTTCCCGCCTATGACTCTTCATTCTCGGAACGTGAAAGGATGATGCAGAAGGTGTACTGCGTGGACCATGCCATGGCCGCCTCCCTGGGGGCGCACATTCTCAAAAACAAGGGACAGATGCTGGAGAATATGGTCTTTACGGGGCTGAGGCGGGTGACAAGAGAGATTTATTATTACAAAACAAAACAGGGGTATGAGGTGGATTTCCTGGCTATCCGCCCCGATGGAGGAAAGATGCTGGTGCAGGCTTGCGAGCTGTTGGACGACCAAACGACAAAAGCCCGCGAAGTCCGGGCGCTTGCCGCCGCCATGGAGGAAACGGGCGTGCGCCATGGCTGGATTCTTGCCGACAGCCATCAGGAGGAAATCAAGGTATCCGCCGGAACGATCCATTGCGTGCCTGCTCCTCATTTCCTGATGGAGAGGGAATTACCCTCCGCCTGATCTCCCACTCGCCTCCGGGAAAAGAACCCATCATTTGTTGCCATTGCTTTCGTATGACCGTAACTCAGTACATTGAAAATCTGTATGATCGCTTAAAAGATCATCTTCATGAGGATTATCTGGATCTATATCCCGTTCCCACAACGAGTAGTTTGAGGCTGGGGAGTGTATTCTCCACCTTGCATCACAATTTCCTTGAATCATTCAAACTGATGAACAGCAGGCTTCCAACGGGCGAGACCTGCGGAGTTCATTTTTGGGCCGATGCCAGCCGGGATCTTATTGCTTTGATTGATCAAACCGAGGAGTTGCAGACAACGTTGAAGAGTACTGAACTGGCCTTTTCACTGGAACCTTACTATTTGAATGTCATTGAGCAATGCAAAGATTTTCTGAGTCCCAGCGGGGGGAGTACGATTCCGCCTCAAATGCGGAAAATAGAGTTGTATTACACTCAGCCGATTTTTTTGCTCAAAAACACCATTTCTCTTGGAAGAGGAATGGAGCAGACTGCCTGCGAATTGAAGTTGATAGGGGAAGGGTCCTATGCACAGGTATTTAGATACCGTGACTTGAATTACGACAAATATTTTGTTCTAAAGAGAGCAAAGGCAAATCTCAATGACAAGGAACTTGAGCGTTTCAAGAGGGAGTTTGAACAAATGAAGGGGCTCAATTCTCCGTATGTTGTAGAAGTATATCGGTATGACGATGAGAAAAAAGAATATCTCATGGAGTCCATGGATGATACGTTGTTTCATTACATTCAGAAAAACAATACGAAGCTGCCTGAAGAAAAAAGAAAGAATCTTTGCCGCCAGGTTTTAAGAGCTTTTTCCCATATTCACGCGAAGGGGCTATTACATCGAGACATCAGTCCTACGAATATTCTTATCAAAGAGTACGAGCACCTTGTGGTAGCCAAAGTATCTGATTTTGGCCTGGTTCATTTGCCGGACAGCAATCTCACCACCTGCCATACGGAATTTAAAGGATACTTCAATGATCCCGTATTGAGACTGGATGGCTTTGATAGCTATGACATTCAGCATGAAACGTATGCTCTAACGCGATTGATTTTCTATATCATGACGGGAAAAACAAATACCGACAGGATTTCGGAGGGAGCCATGAAAGCGTTTTTGCAGAAAGGGCTTCATTCAAACAGGAAGGAACGGTTCCAGAATGTGGGAGAGCTTCAACAAGCTTTGAAAACCCTTTGAATATTAATCCTTCTTTTGTCCTTTTCGTCAGCTCACTTTGGAGAGAGAACTGGCATCGCCATATTTATACCTCTTGATTCGGTTTCATGATAAACAAAACGGTTCCTCTGGCATGATGGGAAAAGAAAAAGAGAAGCCAAACACTCCTTTACTCTTTCTGTTCCTTAATAAGTCCGGAGCTCTTCAGATCCTTGAGCAAACTGCTGAAACTCCATTCCGTCGTCACCTTCACCTCTTCCGGAGTGTACGCCCCGTCCATTTTGTTAAGTTCCTGCACGGCTCGGAGCTTGTCGGGCATCCGGCATTTTACGCCGAACTCGCTCGTCGTCATCTCCTGGCACAGGTCGGATTCCCCGTCCACCGCATTGGGAGCCGTCGTCACCACCCGGCTCAACCATTCCATCCGGGCGCGCTTGGTCAGCACGGCGTCGCTCTGCGCCTGCTGGCGCAATTCTTCCAGGTACTCCTGCACCTTAACATTTTTTAACAGCCTGCTTGCCTGCACGTCGCAGGAGGCATCCTTCAACTTCTTGTTGGGAAAAGCCTTGCGGTAGGCTTCCCGCTGGCTCATGCCGCTGAAGCAATACCTGGCGAACGCACGCTGTTTTTCCGTTAATCCTCGCTGGGCCATGCCGTTATCAAGGGAACTTGTAAAGTTGGGAAGAATCGTTCTCCTTCACGATGCGGAACCGGTTGATCTCCCCCCAGCCCAGGTGATGCACCAGCTTCTTCACCGTGCCCACCCCTTCCGGTGTAATGTAGAAATGTCGCCGGGTGGAAGGATAATCCGGCCTTGGCGGCTCTTCCCGTACAAAGGTCACGTCCCCCACCTCCGCCAGGTAATTGAGGATGCGCCCGGTGTTGGGCACGCTCAATCCGGTCATTCGGACGATAGGGCCGGAGGTAATCGCCGGGTTTTTGGCAATCGCCGTCAACACCGCCACCTGCGATGCCATCATCCGTTGCTGGGTGAAACAACAGGCCAACTGATGGATCATGCCCACCGGGTCCAGTTCTTCCATGTCTTCATTCTGGTTCATTGTGTGTAGTCTCCTTGTCTTATTTTTTCCAGTTCTTTATCTGTCAATGGTTTTACGCCATGCGCCAGGCGCAGGGCGGTTAATTCTTCGATAAGTTCTTCCGGTCCGCTGCGGAACCTTTCCGCCCGTTGCCTGACGGAGCGTTCCTCCTCCTTCCACCGTCGTTCCGCGGCCTGTTTCCGGGCAAATTCCTTCTCGGCGGGCGTTTTACGTCCCGTAGGCGGAACCACGCCATCGCCTTCTGCACGACCTCCTGAAAAATCGTGAAAAACAACTCACGGTCAGGTGGATAGTCAAACTTGCTGCTCCGCTCGGGTTCGTGGCTCAAATACTCCTTCAGGGCGGTCTTTTCCGTATCGCTCACGGGCCTTCTCAACCCACCAAACGCCCTCAAGGCGGCCTGCCGCTCCCTGGCGTTGAGGCCTCCCACGTCCCAGCCGGGCCGCAGGCTCTGAACCCACCGGACAAATGCGTCAAAATCCGGGAGATCTTCTCTTGCCTCCCATTCCTGAACATCCGGGGGTGGGGGGGCAATCCCTCCCGGAGCCACCTTCTCCCTAAACGGTGGAATTCTCCCCCCACCTCCTTTATTCCTATTAAATTCTATTTCTCCCTCTGTTTGCGCTTTTCGTTGCGCTTTTAGCGCAACATTTTTCGCACAGCCGTTCCCGTTTTCCGTCACATCCGTTGCGTCCTGCGCCCCATTCCTGTTGCCGTTCTGTTGCTCTTTGTCCGCACGGGATTTTGCCATCCTCCTGGCGGACTCCGCCCTGGCCTTGGCCGTCTCTCCGTTATGGCGGGCAAAATTGAAGAATTGTAAAGCGCCATCCTCTCCCCCGAGCCATCCCACTGACATTAAAGCCTTTGCAAATCCCTTGCAGAAAGTGAGCCGGTCGATGTACGCGCAAGTAATCCCCACGCAATCGCCGCTTACAGTCTGCTGGTCCGCCCATGCCCACAGCCGGATCAACTTGCCCACCACCGTGTCCGGGTCCTTCATTTTGAGCAGGTGCGCCATCGTAACAACCTCCTGTTTATCGGGAAGAATCACCTCAATTTTAATCCACGGCACCGGCATGCTTTTTCCTCGCTTTCCATTCAGATTTCCTTCTCTTTTTTCTCACAATTCCGTGCCGGTTTTTCATGAAAAACCGTTCCGTCCCCTTCCTCGTACCAGAATACCAGTTCCAGCTCCTTCCATCGTTTCATATCCTTGACACGTTCCACTCCTCTCAAGCGCAGCACCACGTCATTGATGCCCATGGCGCTGGCCGCCCCATCCAGGTAGGCCTTGCATCGTGCCACGGCATTGTCATCGTCCGGTGGCTCGCCGTATTTGTAAAACCAGCGGATCAGGTAGCGGTTCGGGCGGAACTTGCGTCCTCCCAAACATTGCAGGGTCAGGGCCCAGGCCAGGGTCAGGGCCGCCCGTTTCGCCTTCTGTTTTTTCCGGGCAGCCACCTGGAGTCCTCTGGCCGTCTTAGGAACGGAAGCGTTAGCGGAAAGGACTTTCGGCCCATGGGGCAGAACTACGGTCAAATACTCGTTATTCATCGTCGTCCTGCTCCGCGTGAGAGTTCATGTATTCATCCAAGGACTTTTTTGAAATTCGGATAAACGGTCTCCTGCGCGTCGTCTCGGAACCGTTTTGAAAAGGTAGTCTGCTTACCTTGATCGGCTTTCCTTCATCTTTGGCATTCTTCCGGATGCGCTCCAGGGTCTTGCGGGAAATCCCATACACGTCCTCTACATCCTTGGTTGAATACCACTCCCTGCGTTCTGTCGGCTGTAACCTTCTGCTCATCGTTTCATGCTGGTTGTCTTTCCTGGCGGGATGCGGGAATCCACGCATCCTCCGCCCCTCTTCAGAAATGATGTTTCTGGCGTATTTCAAACACGCTCCCTGAAAGATCTTCCGGATCAGGAAACGCGACATGATTCGGATGAAACGTCCGCTGAAAAAAGCGCAATCCTTGTATTTGTCAGGTGGAACAGGTGCCTGTTGCATACTTCTCGCATTATTTTTCCTTGAAGAAGAAACGGTCAATAAAAAATCCAAATTAACAATATAGACTCAAAAAACATTGAGAAATCATTTAGAAATTACTAAATTTTTTTCCCGTGGATTCTCCAATAACACCCAACGATCTGAAAAACCTGCTCTCCTCTCTCGCCCTTTCCAGAGGGGAACTGGCCGATCTCCTCGGCGTCTCCAAAAGCACGGTGGACGGCTGGTGCTCCAACAAGTCAATCGGGAAAAAGCGCCAGCAGCAACTCCGCGTGCTCATTCTGGAACACCGCCTCGCGGCGGCCTCCGAACCATCAGATCCATCCCTGGAATTCTTTAACGGCTTCAAGCTCGGCCCCTCCTCCTTCACGCCCCGGCAGTGGGAAACCATCCGCCTGGCGGCCAGCATCCGCGACATGACGCCTGGTTCCTTTTTGAAATGGGCCGTGTTTTCTGTTTGCAATGAAATATGCGACGATCTGGAAAAAGTGAAAGAATAGTGTTTTCCCCAGCCCCCTTCATTTCATAAGCACCTCCCGCATCCTCCTCTTCCTGCTACCGTGTCCCCCTGATGGACAAGGTAACACTCTTTGAACAATCCCTGCATATCCTCGGGGACCGGGAATACAAGCGGGAGAGCCCCACGGGCCGCGAATGCGACCTCTGGTTCCCCATCGTCCTGGCGGAAGCCCTCAACTTCGGCTCCTGGTCTTTCGCCACCCTGCGCCGCATCCTCCCTCCCGTCTCCCCCGGCGTCTACCGCCTGCCGGAGGACTGCCTGCGCCCCCTGAAAATCAACCACTCCTCCTTTGAGCTGATCGGGCGGGACATCCTCCTCCACACGACCTACCAGCCGGAGCCGGACAACGGGCTGGAACTCACCTACATCACCAATGCCCTCGGCAAGGCTGAAATCCTGTCGGACTCCCAGCCCCTCTTCCTGCGGGGGGTGTCTCTTCTGCTGGCTGCCCGCATGGCCCCCAAAATCACCGGACAGCCCCAGCTCTCCTTCACGCTGGAGGAGGCGGCCAACTCCGCCCTGGCGGAAGCTCTCCACAAGGACGCCCTCGCCCAGCACTCCAATGACCAGCACCCCCTGGAGCGCATCCTCGGCCTCTCCATCGTCGGATAACCCTTTTCCTTCTTTTTTTATGGGACAAATCATCGGCAACGCCCTTTCCTCCGGCAACTACAGGACCATGGCTTCCGTGGCCCGCTCCCAGGGCCGCGCCCAGCAGGCCGCCTACAATCTCAAGGCCAACAACCTGGAGGAGGAAGCCCGGGCTGACTCCCGCCTGGCCGCCCTCAACATGTCCCGCATGAGGGAAAACCAGGCTTCCAACCAGGCATCGGCCCGTGCCCGGCAAGCCTGCTCCGGCTTCGCGGCGGAAGGTTCCTCCATGCAGAACGAACTCGCCCTGGCGGATGTCTTTGAAAAATCCATTGCTGACATGGCCCTCTCCAACGCCCTCTCCGATTCCGGTAAACGCACCGCAGCCATGGCCTCCCGCCAGCAGGGACGCCTCTCCATGATGCAGGCGGACGCCCAGGCCGGGCAATACAACCGTCTGGCGAAATCCGCCCGGAACGCCGCATGGATTCAGGGGGCTTCCACCCTCCTTTCCACCGCCGCCGGAGGCATCGCGGCCACTCCGGAGGAAACGGCAGCCCCCACCGCCACGGCGGGAACAAGCGGGAAGGCGACGGCTGGAGGCGGAGCTTCGGGTGCTTCGGCAGGGGCGGCCACGGCTGGCACCACGCTCCCCTCCTGGCTCACAGGCGCCCTCTCCTCGGGCCAGTCCGCCTATGACCTTTCCGGGAACTTCCTCCAATGGTCTCCGGGCACCATCTCCTCCAGCAGGGCATCTTCCACCAACGCGGGCAGCGCCCTGAACGATCTTCTCGTGGCCCTCCTCGGCCAGTCCGCCTCTCCTTCCAGCACCACACCTCCCCGCCGCCAATGACCGACAACCGCACTACCCTGGCCTACGAGTACCTGGAGCAAATCGCCCCCGGTTCCTACGCCTCCCTCATCCGCTACACCCTGGAACACGACGGGATCATCCACGCCGCTCCGGACTGCTTCTGCCTGGCCGTTCCGGATGAGGAATCCCCCCGTACCGTCCACATCATCTTCCAGTGTTCCCGCCTCTCCGCCCTCTGGCGCCTGGCCCGCATGTACCGCCCTCAGTTCACCTACGTCCGCTTCCGCCGAGACTTCAAAAACAACTACGGGGAACACTGCTTTCCCATCGACCGCTTCCTTGCCAAATCCTCCCTCGTCCGGAGGCTTTCCTGACAGCCCCTTTCACTTTTCCCCCTCTCCCCCGCATGGACTCTCCCCTCTACCAGGGCGCGCGCGCCAGCCTTTCCCAGCCCCAGCCCGTTCCCGTGCCCACCCTTGCCGGAGAGGCTTCCCGGCAAGCCATTCAGCGCGGAGCACAAGCTCTGGACGCAGCCATCGGCAAATTCGAGGCCATCCAGGACTTCGGGGAAGACCAGCGCATCGAAGGACTGATCCATCAGACAACCTCTGACTTCGATGTAGAATTCACCCGCCGCGCCTCCCTGGCGCCGGGAACGGAAGAAGCCCTGTACGATGAAAACGGCCGCCTCCACCGCGGCCACCTGGACTCCCTGGTAAAAGACTACTCCAACCAGCTCGCAGACATCCGTCCCGGCTACATCAGCCCGGACTCCCGCCTCCGGACGGAAGCCCTCCTGCAACACACCCGCCAGCAGCTCGGCATCCGCGCCTTCGGCAAGGCGGCGGAACATGAAATCCAGACCTCCCGCCAGGCCTACCAGAACAACCTCCAGACCGCCCTGGACCGCAAGGACTACGCCTCGGCCCGCGACATCACACGCCGCGCCCGCCAGAACCAGGTCATCTCCCAGAACCAGTACGAATATGAGGATTGGAAATACAACCAGCTTGACCGCATCGAGCAGTTCAAGTCCAACCTCCAGGAAAACCCTCTCGCCACCGCCGCCCAGTACGAGGACGGCCTCTACGACGACATCACCCCGGACACCCGCCGCAAGCTGGAACGGGAACTGCAAACCGCCCTGCGCCAGCAAGTGCGCCAAATCCCCTTCACCGAAGAGGAAAGGAAACTTCTGGAAAAAGGCGTCTCCGTCCGTCCCAAATTCGACCGCCAGCCCGGAGACACCGAGCAAATGGTCGCCTGGCGCCAGGCAAAAAACCTCGGGATGCTCCACAAGTACAAGCCGGAAATCGACGCCGCCTGGCAGGAGGATGTCTACAACGCCCCCGTCCTTAAAACCGCCGCGCAGTATAACGCATGGAAGAACAACCTCATCCATACATGGTGCGATGAAAAGACGGGCTTTGACGTCAATCCGGAGCTCCTGTCCCTGGCTGCGGAAGAGAGGATTGCCAGCATGCTCTCCCTTTCCTCCGCTCAGGACAACCTCAACGCCTCCGAATTCTTTCAGGCCGTTGACCCGAAGGACATCGCCCCCGCCTTCTACCAACGTTGGCGGGACAAGGCGGAAACCTGGTACTGGACGGACAAGGGACGCCAGGAAAAAGAAGACTCCGCCGCCCAGGAATACCTTGCCAGGGCCGGACAAATCCGCCATGACGCCTACACGGCCTACCTTTTCTGGCGCCAGAGCCACCCGAAGAGCACCTACTATGAGCAATACCGCCAGGCATGCGCCCTGATCGCTTCCAGCGCCTCCCGCCTGGACGATGAAAACGCCGTCTCCCGGGACGATCTCATGTTCAAGTATATGGAGCACACCTACGGGGACGGAACGCGGGAAAAAGCCAACAAGGCGCTCCAACTCCAGGCGGAACGCAACAAAACCCACCGCGAAAAACGCGCTCAGTCCATCTCTACCGCCCAGCAGGCAAAAACAGAGACAGTCTCTCCCACTCTCCCCGCCGTCATGGCGACGGACATCCGCCCGCACCCGAACCACTCTTCCTCCCTCCCCCGGACGAACGGGAAGGCGTCGCTGTGGAAGTACGGCTTAAACGTCATGAACCGGACGGACGGGTCCGCGTTCAGCCCTTGCAGGAGGGGCATGTTCTTCTGCCTCACCTCCTCGTTCTGGTAGAGGAACATGGCAATCAGCCCTTCCTTCATCAATTCCTTCTCCTTGTCGAAGAGCCATGTCATGCAGTTCACAAAGACGGTGCGCTTCGTATGTTTACGGATCTCCGGGATGGCGTCCAGAAACTCGCTGTTGCAGAACCCCATCACCGGGTCTCCCGGCTCCAGAGCCGTCCAGTCGTCCGCCGCGTGGATGACCACCCCCAGCCGCAGCAGTTCCACATAGAGGCCTTCCGGGTAGAAACCGTCCCCGGTCGGGATGAGGTGGACCTCCATCCCCATCTTCCGCCACACGATCATCTGGTGGTGCAGCTCCGTCCCCGCCCCGCCGTAAAGCGACGGGAACCCATGCACGAAAATCCTTTTTAACGCCCTGCTCATGGTTCGTCTCTTCCCATACTCAACTTCTTTTTCCCTCTACTAAATTCATCGTTTGTTATTCTCTTAATAAAACTTCCTCCTTTGTAGAAACCGCTATCAGAATGTTGTTCAACACGTCTGCCGCCTTCTCCCTGTCCTCCCACACCTCGGAGTGCATCATCTCCTTGAGCATATCCAAGCGCCTCTTCTTGACCGCTCTCCGCCGCTCCCTTTCCTCCACCTTCATCTGTCCCCATTTATCTTCTGGCATGAATTCTTGGATCAAAAACCGATATTTCCCTTTAAGTTTTTTAGGGGCAAGTTTAATTATTTTCCTTAAAACCACAAACCAAAACTGGTCGTCCTCGTCAACAGCCACCTGTAGTTCATTTTGAGAGCAATCTATAATAATTAGAGCTTCAACTATAATACTGCAAAGTTGCGTGTTATTCGTTTTCAGATGTTCCATAAATTTAGGAATGGCTTCCTTTGCCTGCAATTTACCGAGGGATCGAGCACAAGCTATTTTAACTTGTAGGTCAATATCATCTAGAGATAAAATCAAAGAGGGTATGGATTGGGTGGCTTTTAGCCTGCCAAGAGATCTTGCACTTTCACAACAAACGGAAGAATAGGGATCTTTAAGGCAGTCAATAAGAGTACCGACAGCCTTCGACGCATTTAAACGCCCCAACGATTCTGCACACGCAGCTCGCACAAAAGGATCATCGTGTTGTTGAAGAACTTGTTCTAGTACATCAATAGAATTAAATTTTTCAAGCATCATAATGGATTCCATATGTTTTGGAGAATCCTTGTCATTGAGATCTAACAAATAACTTTTTAATACATTTGGTGGAATCTTGCGTAATTTAGCCAAAGCTTCTGCACAAGCTAACCTGACAGTAAAAATTTTATCATTTAGTTTTTTACGCAAGGACCTATATGCTTTTTCATCGCTTGGTCGCAATTTCCCCAGTGCCTCCGCACTGGCACGCCGTATTTCCGGGTTTGTACTATTGAGGGACTTTGTAATGGAAGAAATGGCTTTTTTAGCTCTTAGCTTACCAAAAGCTTCGATGCAGGCCTTCTTGGTATATTCCAATTTAATAGCCTTGAGTAATGGAGTAATTGCTTTTTTTTCTTTAAGTCTGCCCAAAGATTTAATGCATGCCAGTCCTACACATTTATCATTATCATTTATTTTACTGATAAGCGCATCAGCAACATCAGACCTTGAAGCCATTTCAATATTTCCAAGGGCTTCGGCGCAGGCCATCCTTATGGTGCCGTCAGGATCGGTTTTCAGATGAGAAACGAGCCTGTCAATTCCCTCTACAATACCCAATTTTCCAATGGCTTCGGCACAAGCTTGCCTTACAAAGGGATTTCTATTATCTAATTCCTCAACGAATAACTTATAAAAATAGTTCGTGAACAGAGGGTTTCCTATTCCGGCCAGTGAAAAGCATATGTAATATGGCAATTCTTCCTGACCGTATTTTATTCTTTCAAATAATTTTGTTAACAACCCAGTACTTATTATTTTATTTTTTATATTACCTGAATTGAGATTGTCTACATTTTGATCATCCCAGAAAATGACGGGCAGCAATCTGTGTATTAAAAACATGAAAGACAACACTTTCACATCATTTTCATCGGAATTTTTATTCCGAGCAGTTTTTTTAAATAATGAATCTAAAATTCTTATGATCTCTTGATTTGATTTTTGGGAAATCTTCAAATAATCAATAAGTGAATTCTCAAAAATAAATCGAGCCCGAAAGGGAATATGATGGACACATTTTGCGTCAAATACATACTCTATATTGTCGTAGATATACTTACCAATGGATTCCTTAAATTTTTTGAAAAATAAATTTGTCAAGGATTTTTCAACATCATAAATAAATCTGATTTTTTCTTTATCATCTGAATAATGAAAAAACGGCAGCTTGGCAATACTCGTTATGGCCGAATGAATATTATTCTCATACACATGATCTGCGTTTAAAAGGCATTGCACGAGAAAATTATTGAATGTAAACACATTCTTTATTCGATTATTGAAAGAAATAAATTGACCTATAGCATAATTGATTATATAATTATTCTTTTTTCTTTGTTTTTCTTTTTCACTTCCTTCTTCAAGTTTTTTGTTATCATTTTTGTATATGCAAATACTCATGCGAACAATATTCTGCCACATGCCAGCCTTATTTGATTCTATTAAATTTTCATGTTCTTCCGCAATCTGCGCGAGATTTAATATTCTTTTATTCTCCTCTTTCTCTTCCTCCTCCCACCAGTATTGGTCAACGATAGCTCGGGCAGACAAGTATTCCTGATACCCCAAATGTCGAAATTCCCATATGCGCTCGCTGTTTTTTTCTCCGAAATTTCTTCTTTTAGAAGAAACAATGAAGAGCTGTATTTTAATTTCGATAGAAAATCTTTTGCATCATTTATTATATAAGATGATTCTTTATACCTCACAGATTCTCTTATTTTAATATTAGATCCATTCCCAACAGGTATATATTCATATTTTGTTTGTTTTAAATTCCTGTGAAAATCATCGAATAATTTAATAATTTCCGACTCTTCAATTTGCAATCGCTCTTTTCGAGACATGACTAAAGCCAAATATTCTAATAATGGAAATATTTCTGACTTTGTGAAGCTTGCATCATGAGGGTGCTCCTTTCTCTCTTCCAGTAATTTAGTAAGAGCTTTATCATATAGTTCTGCTTTATTTTGCGGAAGAGACATTTCTGACTCTTGGAAAATTAAAAGGAGCAATGAAAACATAAGCGGAGTATCAGTTATAAGATTTATCTCGCAATTCTCTGTCAAGAGATTAAGAAGCTTCTCTCCTTTTTTCTTCATGTTCTTTTTGCCAGCCCATACTTCAATCAATTTTTTCTTGTCCTGGATCTTTAATCCTTGGAACTGGGCTTTTTTGACGCGGGGAATAAACTCCGGCTTCACACATTCACATATCTCCTGATAAGCTGCTGTGCGTGAAGTCATCACGATTTTTGAATGGGGACATCTCCGGCTCAATTCAATGGCGTTCTCAAAAAATTTTCTTCGTGTTTCCCGGTCATTCTTCAATTCGTCCAGTCCATCCAATAATAGCAGAACCTTGCCTTCTTCCAGTCTGTTGCGGGAATAAAGGGCCAACATCTCCGCTTCCTTGCTAGAAAACAGCCTTCCAAAATGGCTTTTTAAAATATCTTCCATGCTACCCTGTTGCACGCGCTGGTCTAGTTCACGGCAACGGATCAGCACTACCCCATCCGGGAAGTTCATGTAAGGAACGATGTTTACATAAGCTAGCCAATTGAGCAGCGTACTCTTTCCTGTGCCAGAATTACCCAGAATGGCAATGCAGTTCGATTCCTGTAACAAGTCTTTGGTGTCAACTCTCCTCGTGGCTTTTCCCTCTTGCATATCTCCCTCCCCTGTAAATAGCAAAGGGCGTTCCTCCACCTCAAGCGGGAGCTCCACATAAAAATCCTCCAACGACATAGTAATAGGGGAAATAATATTACTGCATTCCTTCAGCAGGTAGCACTGGTATCTCTCCATAATGGAATGGATTGTCTTTTGTGGAACCTTCCCATACATGAGATAGTGCAACATTCCGTTTATTTTCCGGAGTCCTGCTTCCTGTTCTCCTAACACAGACACCATGTAGTCAATCTGGAGCGGCACTTTCCATCCTCGCAAAACGGAGTTGTCGTCAAACTCCCGGGCAAATTGTTCCAGCAAGATGTCTATTGCCCGCTCGGCGGGGTTTCTATCGACCCCAACCCCTTCCAAAGATTTTACCAATTCGTCAATAACTTCGGCCTTTGCCTCTTCACGCTTCTCGGGGGTAACACTGATAATCCACTTGGCGAGTAGATCGTGAAAAACCCAGTCTCCCAATAGTTGAACAAGGGCTTCCGGGTTTGTCAAATCTTTGGAAGGGGTACGGGTAATCTTCGACGCTAGGTCATTGCATACTTTTGCCAAAGTTTTTTTAAACCCCTCATAATTGGCTATGTCGGGGTGTACTTGTTTAAACTGTTCATACTCATCAAGAGAAAAAGAGTCCTGGTCATTAATACATTTTTGCCAAAGATACCGACTTCCTAGTACAATTCCTTTTGAAGCTACAATGTTGATGAGATCTCTTCCAAAGGTTTTAGCTAACTCCGAAGTCAACAATTCGCTGATCAAAAAAACAATATAATTAGGGTCCATAACTGTATTATAATAAAATCTAATCGTTGCTTTCGTCTCCCTCATGCGAGAGTCATCCCTTTCCGGGTCACGGCAAGCCAACGTTTCTTATATCCTCATCCTACCAAAAAAACAATAAAAAACCGAGCATTCCTCCCCTCGGTCCGCCACCTAATCCCCCCTCATTCCACGAGCCCTCCCCGTTTTTTCCGGATGGTTTTAGCATGCGCCCATGCTCAACTTTTTGGGAACCACGGAGAACTTCGCCGTTATCGAAAACATCCCGTATTCGATGACATGGAAGTTTTTTGATGCCTGGACCGGGGAACCGATACCGCTGGACGGCGTTACCTTCTCCGGGCGCATCTTCGTGGGGGAAAACGGGCGCGAACTGGAGCTGGACATCGCCAAGGGTGAAGAGTCCCACCTCCTTGTCGTCGGCTGTTCGGGCCTCCCGGAAGGCCGCTGGCCGTATGAAGTTTTCTGCGTATCGGACGAGGGGCTGCAGGAGCGCATGCTATCGGGCTGCATCGGCGTGATCGGTTCGCTGGAGGCCAAAACTGTTCTGGATGCACGTCCCACGGCGGACCGGACGCTCTCCGTCCGCCTCCCAGGAGACACGGCCCGCGCCCTCAAGCTTGAATGGCTCTCCTCCTCGCTGGCCCAGACTGCCGCCGCTTCCGCCTGGAATGCCTGGGAGAAGACGAAGGAAACCGCCGACAAACTGGAGGAAGCGGACCGGAAACTGGACGGCCTCATGGAAACCACCCAGGAAGCCATGGACCGGCTCGGCCAGGTGGACGGCCTCATGGAAGGCATCCACGCTGAAGTGGAAAGCGCCCACCAGGCCGCCCAAAAAGCGCAGGACATCCTTGAAAGCGGCATCCTGCAAGGGAAAAAGGGAGACACCCCCGTCATCGGGGAAAACGGCCACTGGTGGATTTCCGGCCAGGACACCGGCATCCGGGCGGAGGGCCGGGATGGCCTCACTCCGCATATCGGCGCCAACGGTCACTGGTGGATCGGGGAGGAGGACACGCAGGTCCAGGCGGAAGGGACAGACGGCATGGACGCCGACTTCATCCGCCGCATTTATATTTCTTCCGCGGAGGAACTGCCGGAGGAAGGAGAACACGGGGTTTTCTACTACATCCCCAGTCCGGACGGCAATTACGACGTGTACGCCTGGGTGGACTTCCCGGACGGGGACTCTGCCTGGACGCCCATCAGTGAATCCACCCTCCAGCAGGCTACCGTCCGCGCCCACGGCACGGTCCGTCTCAGTACGGGCACCACCCTGACGGACGGCGGCATTGTCGGCGTCAATGAGGCCGGGCAGCTTCTGGTGCGAGAAGCCCGGACGGACGTTCCCGGCACAGTCAAGCTCTCCTCCTCCAAGCCTTCCCTGATCTCCCCCGGCCTGGTGGGAGTCAATGCCAGCGGCCAGCTCATCGTGCCGGAGGCCACAGTCAACCAGGCGGGAACCATCAAGATCAACAACTCCAAATCGGTCGAACGCGGAGCCCAGGTCCAGACGAACAAGAACAATCTCGCCATGGTCCCCATCGCGGGAAACCGCTCTTACGGAGTCGTCGCCACGGGTACCCAGTTTCCCGTCATCCCGCATGAACGACCCTATATCGTCTCCCTTCCCATTGCTTCGGATGACACGCGCCTCAATTCCGCCGCCCTCTACGGCACACTCACCATCAACCTCCACCGCAGGGGATTTCTACGTTATACCTCTGGAGCCAATGTTGAAAACGGACTGGACTTTGCCACGGGCCGCTATCTGTCGCTGGATTACGGCACAGGCCTGGAATCGGAAGAATACACCTCCACCATCGAGGGGGTGACTGACACCCGCTGCCGCCTGGCCGTCCATCGGTACGGAGATATCGTTTTCCATGACTCCTACGCCACTCCGGACAAGGGCGGCTCCGTCAAGCCCGGCCCCTCCTTCACCATGTCCGGTAAAGGTGTCCTCTCCCTCCTTCCTGCTGCGCCCGGCACGCTGGGAGGCATCAAGGTAGGAACGACGCTCTCCATCGCCAAGGATGGCACGCTCGACATTCAACTGGACACGGAGACCTTCCACGAAGCCAGCCCCCGCCCGGCCAGTTCCGCCGCCACCGCCGCCTGGATCAGAGGGAAGAACTTCGTCTCCCAGTCCGATTTGCAGGGCAAGGGCTTTGTTTCGGAAACCCGCGTCAAGGAACTGCTGGGCGGCTATCAGCCCCGCATGGGCATAGACGACCTCCTCCCCGTCACCCAGGAACAATACGAAGCCCTCCCCTCCCGGAGCTCCAAAACCCTTTACATCATTTACTGATCCCGCATGAAAATTTCCTATCACTCCATCACAGCCAGGCAGGTCTATGACGCCCGCCTGGGCGAGGGCAAGGTAAAGGCCATCTACCGGGGCGACGTGAAAATCTATCCGGACAACGCGGCACGCATCAGCCAGATCAGGCTGGACATCTCAGCCTGGTCGGGCACACCGGACGGCTCCTTCTGGGAGCAGGCCATCGAGGCCGTCTCCGTCTACGCTTCTACTTCCCGCTACATTAAAATGACGGCGGACCGCACCTACATGGTCGGCAGCACGTGGGGGAGTTACCCGCTTGCCTCCTACCGAGGAGCGGGACTATTCGAATTCGCATACAACGAAGGCCCTCTGCTCCAGAACGTCCGTCTGGGAGATAGCGCATCCCTCCAGATCAAACTGCCTTCGCTGAAAAGTTTTTCGATTGGCGGCACGCAGGAGTTCGACCAGCCGGTCAGCCGCGTCTATCCGGCATGCCCTTCCGGCACGGAAGTCCGGGGGTATTTCGGCAAAGGCCAGAAGCGCGTTTCCACGGGCGTGCGCATCGTGATCGTGAGCCTCCCCTCCGGACAAGTCCTTCTGGACCGCCATCAGCAGCAAAACGGCCACTGCCGGGGCAGCTATGACTGGAACTACGGCTGGGTCGGCTCCGTCGCCGGGGACACGCAGGCCCGGTTGGAGGTCTACCCCCACCAGCCGCGCGGAGGCTGGGGCGGGTACTTTATCTATCCTGCCGCTTCCTGTTCCCTCACTGCCCGCATCATCCAGATCGTCCCGGAAGCCTGAAACTTATTCCCCCCTCCATCTACGATTAACTCCTCACTTTTGATGACCTCTGCCATGCAAATAGCCACCATCCCCGGAGAAACCTATGCCGTTACGGTCACCTCCCCCTGTACGGTCTGTGCCGTCATGCCCAAATCCTCTCCCCTTCTTTTGATTACCATTGAGGACCCCGGCCAGTATCTCGTTGTGGCTCCTACCACAGCCCTGTACATCGACGACGATTCCGCCCTTGTCACCCGGTCTTTTAAGTCCGCCCCCGTGGGGATGTTTTCCCGCAAGGTTCCCTCCGGGGGCGCCATCGGCCAGGAATCCATCGAACTTTCCCTGGCTCCGGACGGTCCCAGGGACAACCTCAACTCCTGCGGCTTCGCGTTCGCCGTGGAAGAAGCGGGCACTCTCCGCTCCATCGCCATTGACGGCCGCACGGGCTACGAATTCCACAAGAATCCAGTGTGGATGAAGCTCTGGCGCGCCGTTCCGGGGGCGGTTCCGGAGTGGCTGGCCGTTTCCCTTAACTCCGTCATCCAGCAAAACAACGCCATCAACACCTGGGACTTTGAAGAAGGAGTGCCGCTCCGTGCCGGAGACCGCCTCGTTGCCACCACCCACCGGGAGGAGGGGAAGGAGAGCCGGGAGTTTTCCGTGGACGGGACGGACGGCAAGCTTCTTGCCCGCGTGTGCGCCATCCCCGCCACAGAAGGTATCGGCTGCCTGGATGATTCCGGCAGCGTCGCCTGGAACTACCTTCCATCGGGAACCATCACCCTATCCAGGAAAGCCAACCTGGCGGATTACGCGCAGGTGGCCGTTCTTGATGAGTCCGTATTCGGCTCCACCCGCAAACGCCCCCAGACACTTTATGTCCTCCGGGAGGCCTCATCCCCTTCCAACTACCCGTAACCGCTAACCAAAACCATATAACACCATGGCTTCAACAACAACAAAACTCTATTTGGGCTCTACCCTCCTCGTGGACCTGACGGCCTTTGCCCTGGCAAGCAGCCTCACGGCTCACGCGGACAACGGTTCCATCCATGTGACTGACGGGGAGCGTTCTTCCTGGAACGCCAAGCTCGACGCTTCGGCCCTGGCTTCCTACGTCCAGTCAAGCACCCTCACAACCACCCTTTCTTCTTACGCCACGCAGGACTGGGTAACCCAACAAATCGCGGCAAAATCCCATATCCGCATCACGCCGGTGGAAACACTTCCCGCCGAAGGCGTACCGGATGTCATCTATCTGGTTCCCCCTGCCGGTGCGGGAGACTCCCATCTCCGGGAGCAATACGTCTACCTGAACGGAGAGTGGATCAAGGTGGGGGACACAGGAGTTTCCCTGGACGGCTACGCCACCGAGTCGTGGGTGAAGGGCCAGCTCGAACCCTACGCCAAATCTTCCGACGTGACGGACTCCATCGCTACGGCGAAGGAGGAAGCCGTTTCGGAGGCTGCCACCCATGCCGAGGGCATCTACGCCAAAATCACCTCCATCACTCAGAGCGCCTATAACGCCCTGGCGGCAAAGGACATTCACACCCTCTACGCCATTACCGACTAACGATACTCCCTTTCCCCCCTTCCATGATCCGTGAACTCAAACTGGGAGACATCCCCCTGCTGCAACTCGCCTCCGGCATCACCGCTTCGGAGCCGGGTCTCGTCTCCGGCCAGCAGGTTGTTTCCTATGTCGAGGGGAGGCTTTCCTCCCTCGGCACCGGAACATGGAATGGGGGCACCGTTTCCAACGCCACCACCTTTGACGCCCCTGTCTGCATCAACTACGGAAACTGGCTGACTTACGGCAACTCCTCTATCCCGTGGTCTTCCATCCCTGCCGCCGCCGCGCCCAGCAAGCGCCAGATTGAGAGCTACACAAGCGCGGCTGCTCTCGCGCGTCCGGCCACCGGCCAAATCGGACAGGTTCTCCACCTTACCGCCAGCGGTCCCGCCTGGACGGATCTTCAACCCTCCGGAAGCACATCTTCTGCCGGGCCCAGCGTTCACCAGAACAGTCTTTTTCTGCTTACGGACTGGCACAGGTCGGAGAGCCTGCCTCCCGGATGGTACAAAGTGGAACTCGTTCTTTTTGCTTCCAGGGCTGCCACGACTCTCGGCTTGCTTGACTCGCAGGCCGTCCAAACAGGCCGCGTCAAAAACGTGATGGGCATGGCGTGGCACAACGAGTCCATCTCTTACCTCTCCCTGACGGGGACCTCCTGGCTTGGCTACCAGGGCTCCCCGCAAGAGGGCATCTTCGCCTACGTCCTTCAGATGAGCTTCTTGTATGAGCACATCCCGGGTGAGGCGGCATGGATGGGCTCCGGCCTGGTTGAGGGCAAGGCCGGATGGATAAACGGCTCCCTGCGCTACACCTCAATCCAGAAACCGGAGGAAGTACACAATGCCACCACCCTTTTTCCGGACGACCCTCCCACGGAACCGCCTACGGAAGGTCCTACCGATCCTCCTACGGAAGGCCCCACCGAAATACCTACGGAAATACCTACGGAAATGCCTTCGGAAATACCGGAAGGCTTCTCCCATAATCTTCTTCGCCCAGCCACTGACGCGCCATGATTTACCTGCATTATTTCACTTACCGCGGCCACGCCGACCTGCTGACCTGGACGTGCCGTGCCACCCTGGAAGCTCTTGCCCATTCCCCTTATGTCCTTGGCAGGGATATTTCCATCGTTGTCGTTGACGATGCCAGCAATCCGTGTCCGGAAGCAGCCGTCTCGGAACTCAAGGCCATGGGTGCAACCTACCGCACCTCCACCTTTAAACGCAGAGGCAATCTCAACGGCCAGGACTGCATCATGGGGATTCTTTCCGAATTCAAACGCTCCATGCACCGCAAAAAGGATATTGCCGTCAAGCTGGACTGCGACACATTGCTCCTCGGCACCACCTGGCTGGAACGATTTGTGAAGGACAGCTCCGCCCTCGTCACCGGCGCGGATGACCGGGGGTGCATTTACGGCATGTGCTATGGGCTCAAGGCCGTCCTCATAGACGCCCTCATCGACCTCTTCACTCGCTGCCCCGTCGGGGATAGGTCTCAGGAAGACATCTACCTCGGCTACCGCGCCCGCAGGCTTGCCCAATCCCTTTCCGGGGACGGAAGCTTCCTGCCCATCCCCATCTGGCTCAACAGTCCCGACACTCCCGGCGATAACGGTCCTCACGGCCAGCTCATCATCTACAACTGGTCGCGCGGCCTGGACATCGCCCCTCTCTATACAGGCTTCCAAGTCATCAACGTCTGTAACGGCATGCACCAGGGCAAAACTGCCATGGCGGATGTGCAGAAGCTGGTTGAGCGCCTCGTCTCCGGCAAATTCTCCGTTTCCTGATCCCATCTCCACCTGTGTCTTTGACCATGAAAATTGCGACGCTTACCGGCCACTCCTACGCCATTACCGCTTCCCGGCCCTGCACGGTTTCCGCCGTAGCGGGGGACGGTTCCCTCATCCCGCTGTTCTCCATCACCGTTCCCGGCCAGTACGTGCTGGTGGCCCCTTCCACCATGCTGGACATCAACGAGGATCACACTCTGGTGACTCCCATGAAGGGCCGCACCGGCATCACGGGGGGATTGCTCCAGGCCTCTCTGGGCATGCTGCAATCCCATTTTGAGGATAACTACATTCACGTCAACCGGGGAGACCGCAACAAATGGGACGACACGATCAGCTCACAGAATTTCGCCGACCATAAATACAACATGGACCTCCACCTCTATTCAGAAGAACACGCGTCCCTCAAGCAGCTCCTCGCAAACAAGGATGCCCTTCTGGCCCTCCTCAACCCGGACCAGACGCAAACGGCCTGACCTCTCCCTTTCCCCTTCTCCTGATTAACCCAAACCAAAAACAAAACCATGAATAATGCAACCAATACATGCAACCACACGGAAGAAATCGCCCACGCGATTTACAGCCAGCACCACAACGAACTCAATCCCGGCATTCCGCTGGACTGGGACGCCTTGCCTGAAGAAGAAAAACAGGCATGGCGCAAGGTTGCGGGCAATATCCTGCCCACGCTCGGGCAGCACGCCTTGGGCGACCTTCTGGCTTACGCCAAAAGGAAAATAAAAGAATCCTCCTCTACAGGGAAAAAAATCCTCTGGGGCCTTGTCAGCGCCGCCGTCCTGGCCGCCTTGAGCTGGCTGGCCTCCCTCGGGCTTACTTCCTGCGGTCACACGGTGGATATTTCCCAAGAAGGAGCCGCCATTTGCAAAGACGGAATCTGCCTGATCGTCAAGGACGGCCACGTCATCTTCAGGCCCGCGCCGGAAAAGGCTTCCCCCCGGGAGGAAGAAACTGCCGTCATCCGCCAGCAGAAATAATAACCTCCGAACCCAAATAACCGCCGCGATATGTGCCAGCCCTACGATTGGATTATCCGCCTCGTCAACACCCTCAAAGTCGTCTTTGCGACCAAGGACGGCGTGTTCGCTGTTCTTATTGCCGTGATGCTCGTGAGCATGGGCGTCCTCTACCACGACATGCGCCAGTACATGACCGAGCAAACCCGCGCCCAGGTGGAAACCGTCCGCGTGCTCACAGAACTCAAGGCGGAAATCTCCTCACTCAAACAAGCAGCCAAATAACCATGACCTCGACAGAACAAAAAATCGCCGCCCAGATCCTCTATCTGGAGGACAACCGCGCCACCGGGCCGGACTCGCTGCGCGTCACCCGCCTCCCCGCCGCCGACAAAGGCGGCGACTGGGAGATCTGCGGCATCTGCGACGGCATCGAACCCGCCGTATTCCGCCATCTCAAGTCCTTGCTTGACGCCGGGAAAAAGGAAGAAGCCTGGGAAGCCTCCCTCCAGTACGTACTGGACAATACGCAGGCCGTCCGCACCTGGCTCGGGGCGCAGGACTGCCCCGCCGTGGAATTCTTCCTGCGCGACTTCTTCTTCAATGCGGGGGTCAAATCCGCCTCGCTTGCCGTCCAGCGGGCCGTCAACGCCCGCAACGGCTCATTAAAGGAAGACGGCATCGCAGGCCCCGCCACGCGCTCCGCGTTCCAGGCGGCTCTCACCGTCAATGGGGAAACCGTCATGCTGATGCTCCTCCACCGGTTCCGCGAACGGCACTGCCGTTCCTGCAAGCAATGGGGCGCCTTCGGCAAGGGCTGGATCAACCGCTTGGACGCCGCCGCGAGCTTCGCTGCCGGTCTTCTCCGCTAACCATTCGTTCCCGCCATGGCTACCGGAGCTCTCATCGCTGGCACTCTCGCCTCCATCGGTTCGTCTTTCTACCAACAAAAAAAGGCGGCTAAGGAACAAAAGCAGGCGGCGGCAGCCATGGCCTCGGCCATGGAAAAACAATCCACCGTCCAGGCTGCGGACATAGCCGCCCAGCAAACGCAGGACACCCGGGAACAAAGCGAGCAGGCCGTCAACACGGCGGCTAAACGCCGCTTCTCGCTGAACCGCACCGTCAATCCCTCCGCCGCGTCCTCCCTGATGGGAGGGCGCAAGACGCTGGGCTGATAGCAAGCCTTCTCGTACCACCACGCACCGCTGCATCCTCATGGTCCGTCCCAATACACGCCTTGCCACCCGCTACATCGACACAGCAGAAGCCCTCCTTGGCGACATGAGGGGGTACAGCGGAGACTGGGACTGGCTGCGCAAGCACATCATGCCCCGCACACAGGCCGGGGCGGACCGTGAGGAACGACCGTCCCCCACCGCCAAGCGGCTGCATTCTACTGTCGCTATCAAATCCCTGCGCATCCTGACGGGTGCGCACATCATGTACATTACCCCGTCCAACCAGCGCTGGTTCTCCCTTCAGAGCGGGCTTCGCGGAAAGGAGAAATCCTCCCGCGTGGACGAATGGTTTGCGGAATCCACGGAAATCATGTTTGCGGAGCTGGGACGCTCCAACTTCTATACAGAAATCCATGAAACATTTTTGGACCGCTGCCTGACGGGAACCGGGTGCCTCTTCTGTGATACTTTGCCGGATGGCCGGTTGAACTTCCGGCATATCCCCTCCGGTACGTATGCCATCGCGGAGGGGGAAAACGGCCAGGTCAACACGCTCGTGCGCCAGTTCAAGCTCACACCCCACCAGGCGGCGGAAAAGTTCGGCTACAAAAAACTCCCGGAAAGCGTCCGCAAGGACTTTGACGACCCCCGGAAGCGCTTCACCGTGCGGCATGAATTCCTCCACCTGGTCTCCCCCCGGCAGAACTGCGACTTCGGGCATGATCTCGTGAATGCCAAGCGCATGAAATGGGCCTCCGTCTACCTCGCCTGGGGAGTGGAAAAACAAGTCATCCGGGAGGAGGGCTACAACGAATTTCCTTTTCTTGTTACTCGTTTTTTGCGCTATGGCGACGGCCCCTACGGCTACGCTCCCGGCCTGGATGTCATGGAAGAAATCACAGCCACCCTCAAGCTGGAACGCGTCATGGACGTACTGGCGGAAGTGGCCGCTTTCCCGCGGATTATTCAACTGGCCGAACAGGTCGGGGAAGTAGACTTGCGGGCAGGGGGCGTCACCACCGTCAAGGCGCAGGCGGCCCGTGAAAAACTCCCCCGCGAATGGGCTACTTCGGGCCGTTACGATGTCGGCAAAGACCGCATTGCCGACAAGGAGGGAAAAATCCGGGAGGCCTTCTTTGTGGACATGCTGATGCCTCTAGCCAACGTGGATCGGCAGATGACGGCAACCGAGATTAACGCCCGCCAGGAAGAACGCGTCCTCTCCTTTTCCCCCTCCCTGACCCTCTTTATCAGCGACTGCAATGTTCTCATGCACCGCATCTTCTCCATCCTGTTCAGGCAGGGCAAATTCCCCAAGGACGACGTGCCCGCGGAACTCATCGTGCCGGACATGGGAGGGAGTGAAAACTATGAAATTGAAATCCCCAACGTCCAGTACCTCGGACGCATCTCACAAGCCATCGCCAACGCCCAGCAGCAGGGACTCGAATACTTCATGCAGGTGGCTTTGAACTACACGCAGATTACCAAAGACACCTCGATGATCGAATACGTCAATCCGAGAAAATTCGCGCAATTCCTCTACGAACGCACCGGGGCTCCCACCAGTTGCCGCCGCACCGCCCGGGAACTTTCCGAGCTCGACAAGCAGAAGGAGCGAGACGCCGAGATGCAGCGCAAGCTGGCTGCCGCAGAGGGCGCACGGAATCTTGCCGGAGCCCAGAAAGACCTGACTCCCGCCTGACGCACCGGTACGCGCGCCATTCCATTTTCTTATGCAACCCATAGAACAACACATAACAACCGAACAGGAGCTGGCCTACAAACGCTATGTAGAACGCCGCCGTTCCCACCTGGCCCGCCAGATTACGTCGGAAACCCTCTCCTACATGGAGGAGGAGTTCCAAACGGAGCTTCCATGCTACCAGACCCGCGATCCCATGACCGGCCAAACGCTCAAGCCCGATCCCATCCTCGCCGCCATCAGGGACGGACAGAGGGAAGTCGTCCTTTGGCTGCGGCGTGAAATCGCCCTGGGCCTCCAAGCCGCGGAACAAAACGATGAAGACGCCTGAACAACCGCCACGATGGGGGAGCGGTCCCCCTTTTCCCCGAACCGGGAAAAAGCTCTCCTACCTCTCCGTCTGCTCCGGCATTGAAGCCGCCAGTGTCGCCTGGGAACCCTTCGGCTTCCAGCCGGTCGCTTTTTCTGAAATTGAACCTTTCCCTTCCGCTGTGCTGGCCCGGCACTATCCGGATGTACCCAACATGGGCGACATGACTCAATATGCAACCTGGAACATCCCAGCAATCGACATTCTGGCCGGAGGAACGCCCTGCCAGTCCTTCTCCGTCGCGGGCAAACGCGGCGGCCTCTCCGACGAACGCGGCAACTTATGCCTCACTTTCTGCCAAATGGCCGATCACTTCGATCCAGCCTGGGTACTCTGGGAAAACGTACCCGGTGTCCTTAGTTCAGTGGATAATGCGTTCGGATGCCTGTTGGGAAAACTATGTGGCTTTGGTTCCCCCGTCCAACCGGCAGCAGGACGGAAACACCAGCCTTGCGGCGTGGTGGCCGGACCCAGGCGAACCGTGGCATGGAGGATCATGGACGCCCAATGGCACGGAGTACCCCAACGCCGCAGACGTGTCTTTGTCCTTGCTTCAAGAGGTTCTGGAAACTGGGCCGCTGCCGACACTTCCTCTCGGAGACCGCCTGCCAAGGCATCTTGAGGCGCGCCGCAAAGCGCGGCAAAAAGCTTCCTCCGGCTCTCGAACGCGCCCTGAAGGCTCGCATTGGGACGGCGGCCCCCATCCCACCCTCGGAGCCATCGCCACCGGCATCGGCATGAGCGACCAGGAACTCTTCGCCCAGCGCGGAGCCAACCTCGTCCCCGGCATCTCCCTTGTAAAAGACAAAAGAGTCTCTCCCACGATTTGCTTTGGCCTTTATGAAAACCAGCGCGCGGAAATGAGGCTCTGCGAAGGCGTCCAGCCGACCATTTCATGCGGAGGCGGTAAAGCCGGACAGGGAAGCAACGTCGTCCTTTCGGAGGCTCTGGAAGAGGAGGGTTCCGCCTTCCTCTATGAAAACCATCCGCAGGATTCTCGCGTTACCGGTCCCCGTGAGGTAAGTCCAGCCTGTACGGCCCAGTGGGGAACGGGAGGGTGTAACACCCCGCTCGTTCTCCAGTCCGAAGCCCCGGAAACCTTCCTTTCCCAATCGTCCAACACCGTCCAGTCCTGCTGGTGCATGCCCATCGACATGCGTTCTCTCTGCCGCAGGGATTCCGCTCCCAATGCGGGGCACGGCCTGGGGGATGACGGAGATCCGTCCTGCACCCTTACGGCACAGGGTCACACGCCCGGCGTCTGCTATGCCATCCAGGGGGAAATGGCGGACGGTCGCCGCCTTTCCCAGAATGGCTTGGGCATTTCGGAAAACCTCTCCTACACCCTTGCCACCTCATCGCCTCCCGCCGTCTCCTGGACAGGAGCCGTCCGCAGGCTCATCCCCGTGGAGTGCGAACGCCTGCAAGGTTTCCCGGACGGCTGGACCGCCATAGAAAAATCCCCCGGCAAGCCCTATGCCGACTCCCACCGCTACAAGGCGGTAGGCAACTCCATGGCCGTCCCCGTCATGTGCTGGCTGGGCCGCCGAATCCTGGAAGTAACCGCCGACCGTGAACTCCGCCAGGAAGAAGAAGACGCCTTGCGGGCACTCCAGTCATAACATACCTCCCAACACCAACCCACTCCAATCCCATGCTGAACTTCAACACTAACACCATCAACAAAGACGAATGGCTGACCCCTCCCTGGCTTCTCTCCAGGCTCGGTTCCTTCGACCTTGATCCCTGCGCGTCTGTCAACAGGCCCTGGCCCACCGCCTCCCGCCACTACACCGTTCTGGACGACGGCCTTTCCCGGCCCTGGAAGGGCCGCATCTGGCTGAATCCTCCCTACGGCAGGGAAACCTTCCGCTGGATGGACAGGCTCGCCACCCATGACGGGGGCGGCATGGCACTCGTCTTTGCCCGGACGGAGACGCGCGGATTCGCCCGCTCCGTCTGGAACCGTGCGGAATACGTCTTCTTCTTCCACGGCAGGCTTCGTTTCTGGACTGTGGAGGGGAAAGAGGCCGACGCGGCCAACGCTCCTTCCTGCCTGGTTGCCTACCGCAGGGAAGAACGCCCCTTTCTGGCCGCCTTGCAACAGGAGGGGAAAGGAATTCTTGTGGAACGTGCCCGTCCCGGCCTGATGTCCATGGAAACCGACACCTTGTTCCAGTACCAGGCTTCGGCGGCCTGACCACCACTTCCAACCAACAAAAATAACAACAACAAACATGGACACTACATTATTCAATCCATTCATGCGCATCTGCCGCGCCGCCGCTGAAGAAACGCCGGAGGGGGGCGGACCTCCCGCCCCCCAGCAACCGGAAGACACGCCTCCGGCCCAACCGCTCGCGCCTGGAGAAGAACAGGCTCCGCCCAATCCTGACAATCCGGGGGAGGCCGCTCCGGAATCCGGCGAGGTTGACTTCTCCCTGGATGCTCCACCTCCGGACGGAAAAGAGCAACCCGGGGACGAAACTGAACCAGGCGATCCGGAGGACAGCAAGGAGCCGGAAAAGCCCTATGAACTCGAATTACCAGATGATCTGGACGTAACGGACGACTTCAAGGCTACCCTCAAGGAACACGCCAAGGCTTCCGGTCTGGAAGGCAAGGCGGCGGGGAAATTCGTTTCCGACGTCATCAAATCCATGCAGGAGGCGGAACAGGCCAACATTGCCGCCACCACGAAAGAACTCCGGGAAGACTGGGGCAAAAATTTCAACGCAAACATGAAATCGGTGAAGGAATTTGCGGGCAAACTCAAACAAAAGTCCGGTCTCACCACGGAGGACCTGGCGCCCCTTCAGTCGCCCAAGGGCTACCGCCTTCTCTACGCCTTGATGAAATCCGTAGGGGAAGACGCCTTTGTTTCCGGAAAGGAAGCGCAGCCGGAAGACCCGCAGAAGGAGGCCCAGCGCATGCTCACCGACCCGTCTCACCGTTACTTCCGAGCAATTCAGAACCCCAACGACCCCCTCTTCAAGGAAGCCAACCAGGAGTACAACCGCCTTGTCGGGTTTTCGCAATAAAGCAGGAGGAAAACACAGCAGGCTCCGCTTCTTCAATCCCTTTCCGGCATCTTCCGGAAAGGGATTTTTTGATGCCTTTTTTCCCCGAAACGGACCGACAAAAGACTTACTTTCCGGAAACCGGAGTGCTAACATCCTGCCCATGCCCTCCTTCTCCATGTCCAACTCCGATGCCGATTCCCTGGAAGCGGAACGGCTGATGGAAGCCTTCGTTCCTTACGTCCGGGAAGAACAGGAACGCCGCCATCCGGGATGGGCGGCCCTGGTGGAGAAAGTCAAAAAGGCAACATCCCTCCTCAAGCACTACGAAAACCGCACGACCTGGAGCGGCCTTGGCGTCGTGGAATATGCGGACTGGTGTTTTTACCCGGAAGAGAACGGGGACATTTGCCGACTAGTGATTCATGTGGACTTGCTCCCGGCCCGCACCCCATCGGACCGGGCTTCCCATGACAGGATGCTTCAAGAGCTACAAGAAATTCTTCGTCCTCTCCAGTACACCATGAGCCAGGAAGAATACACCCTCACCATCCTGATTCCCCTTTCTGAAAATTGATCGGAAAATCATAAAAAGATAAATTTTCACCGTGTCACATTGCACGAGAAAAGACTTTTTCGTTGTTTCTCATTGCACCCCATTGTTTATATGACACATTTTTCTTTCTCCTCCTCAATCTCCATAATTGCTATACATATTGAAAAGCATACTTACTTTAATTATTTAAGTATAAATCATTAAAATCCTGTCAGCTCGACCAATTTCCAAGCCGCCTCCGGGCGGCTTTTTGATTACTTATTTACTGATATAAAACAATTTTACTCATTAATAACTCTGCACTTCCCCTATTTTGCGCCAAGGCAAATAAACAGCATCATGCTGATTGAATTTACTCTCCTCACAGGAACAAAATCAAACGGGCAAATCTTCTCAATTAAGCCTGGAGGATGTCGGGGGGGTATTTACCGATGCAGAGGAAAAATTATCTATGCCCAATTCTCACCCCTGTGCCAGGCAGCATCACAGCCGCTGCGGAAGTACTCTATAACATCCCCCTAAACAAAGGAGAATGAACCTTCTCCACAAAAAAGCCCCGTTCATATTTCATGAGCGGGGATGACTCAAATGAAGTCGAAACAGGAAGGGAAGACCGAATTACTCGCCGGATTCCGGCTGGAAACGGGCAGCTTCCGATTCTTCAGTAATACGACCTTCTTCTACACGCACCAGCTTTTTAAAAGCCGCTAGCCCCTCCTGGTCAGACCAGGAGAGAGGGTTGAGCCACATCGTATCCAGAGAATATTCACAGCTGTTGTTTCCCAAGTTCTTCAGCTTACGCGAATCCAGGAATACATACCACAACGTTCCCGGCATCAGGGCGGATATAAAACGATTATCCCCCTCTGTCCTCACTACTCCGGTGTCAGGCAGACTCTCCGCCTTCTTGTGCAGAACCAGCAGGCCCCCCATGGGCACCTTCCCCCGCAAGGTCTGGACAATGCGGCACTGATAATCCTTGTCCCATAGAACGCCTTTCCCGACAGCTCTCGGAGAAAATTGCGCTTCATATACACACACCAGCAACACAGTATCCGCCCGCTTCAAGTAAGCGGTCAGCACATCTTCGCAGGATTCTGGTGCAATATCTACCGTTTTCAATACCTCGGAGCGGGCGGAAGCTCCGCACAACAAAAAAGCCGTTAAAAGAGGAAACAATAAAAATTTTTGAAACATAAAAAAATACCTACCCCATAAATAAAGAAAATGCAAACGAATGTTTCGCCATTTCCAGACATCTCTTCACCACTTCACGCTAATAAAAAAGGGAGCAGGTCACCCTGCTCCCCGAAAACAAGCGGGATGCCCGCTTATTCCTTATCGTCCAATGTGCTTCGGTACAGCAACCAGACTCCTCCGGACAGGAATGATCCCACACTCTCATCGTCGCCGGGGCACATCCCTACATGCAGGGAATCGCCGAAAATCACAATATCCCCCTGCTGCGGAGTACTGTAATCTTCCGGAGAAATGTAATCCGGACCGTCGCATCCCATGTTCTTCATGATAATGTCGTTCAGATGTCCGGCCATGACCTCGGCGCTGATAATAATATGCTTACCTAAACTGGACGGATCGCTCTCCGGCGTCATACCGGGATTCAGAATGCCGATGTCACCTCCCATGTTCAGCACATTATTGGATGCCTGGGAGCCATTAGGGTACTTAGCTCCGTTCAGCCGGAATCCGTAGCGGTTCAGCGCAATGCTCAGACGCGTAGCACAGGTTTGTTCTCCTGCCATATCCGCAGCAACCTTCTCTCCGAACTTCTCCCAGACCTTATCACTCTGATGAGAAGGAATCGTCTTGTAATCCACCAGACCTTGGTAATGTCCCAACAATTTCTGAGTATCCACAGCCTGCATCAGGTTCCTAGGAGCGTCGATTTCCCAAAGTTCCAGATCAGTTTCTCCCATCTTGGGAACGAATTCCTCTGCATTGGGATATGGGGCGATGGCTTCCGGGACTTCCTCGTTCCGGTGCTGAAGCTTGGTATAGTGGAATCCTTTCTTGAGGTGTACGGGGTCTCCTGTCTTGGATTTGGATGAGTTCGTGCCCGTGATTTCCACGACCTTCTGGCCGTTGATTTCAATGTAGCCGTTATCATCCAAAGTGACGGAGAAGGTATAATCTCCTTCTTCCGCGATGCGGATATAGCCTTCCCAGTTATGGGCGCCGGTTTCTTCCGTCTTGTGCCATGCGATCTTGGGGGCGGCTTTTTTCGTCACCTTGTAACGGCGGTTGTTCTCAGCATCCAGCGGGTGAAATGGTTTAGTTGATATAGCCATAATGTTATGTTTTCTAATCGTTTATTGTTGAATGAACTGAACATTCAGTTCATGAATACCTTGAAAAATTTCTCGTTTCTTATCAACACGTTTAACGCGTAGTTCACCCCTCATTCTCCACGTAGGGGAAGGTTAAAACGACACGATAATCAAGCGGAAAATAGAGTGTATGAAAGGGGTGTAAAAAGTATAACCATTGATTATCAATAGCCAAAAATTGAATTCTCTTCATTCGGGACGAAGAGGTCGCAGGTTCGAATCCTGTCAGCTCGACCAATTTCCAAGCCGCCTCCGGGCGGCTTTTTGATTACTTATTTACTGATATAAAACAATTTTACTCATTAATAACTCTGCACTTCCCCTATTTTGCGCCAAGGCAAATAAACAGCATCATGCTGATTGAATTTACTCTCCTCACAGGAACAAAATCAAACGGGCAAATCTTCTCAATTAAGCCTGGAGGATGTCGGGGGGGTATTTACCGATGCAGAGGAAAAATTATCTATGCCCAATTCTCACCCCTGTGCCAGGCAGCATCACAGCCGCTGCGGAAGTACTCTATAACATCCCCCTAAACAAAGGAGAATGAACCTTCTCCACAAAAAAGCCCCGTTCATATTTCATGAACGGGGATGACTCAAATGAAGTCGAAGCAGGGAGATAAAACCGGGTTACTTGCCGGATTCCGGTTTGAAACGAGCTGCTTCCGATTCGGCGGTGATTTTTGCAGGCTCGATATGCAGGAGCTTTTTCATGGCACGGCCCGGGTCGCTCTCCGTCATCGGAAAATATCTGACGTGGTCGCCCAGGCTGTAGGAATCCAGTCCATAAATGCTGTCAGCCGGAGTAAAATCTTCCGGTGTGTTCAGCAGTTTTTTTACCTCCTTTGAAGACGCAAGGACATAACTCAGATTACAACTGGAATACAATTCCGTTTTAGGAGCGCTTCCCTTGGGAAGCTTATTGGCGTGCCCGTTCCACTTGACCAGAGCTTCTACAGGAATATCTCCCCGCAGCGACTGAACGACGCGGGCATAGTGCGTCGTTCCCTGGTCAGTGGAGACTATTTTGTAAATGATAACAGACAGGACCACATCGCTTTTTTCTAAATTTCGGGCTGTACCCCTGAGAAAACTATCCTGTTCTACTTCGGCCTGCGTAGCAACATGGGAATAACGGTCCGGCTCTCCAAGGGCTACGGTTGAAAGTAATCCTGAAAACAGAACGCAAAGAAAAGAAACATACTTCATATGTATATATTAGATACTGATTTTTTGGTTTATATTCAATAAAAATAGGGCAAACACAAAAAATGTCCACCCTATGAATATATTATTTAATATCAGTTATTAATCATCCAGTGTCGATCTTTGGAGCAGCCACACGGGGCCGGAAATAAAACTGCCCA
>OLOS01000583.1_pt1 | contig 37171 bp, 35 predicted proteins | sample 1672631 | NCBI WGS metagenome assembly OLOS01 (sample SAMEA3136707, study PRJEB25190) | human gut metagenome | biome: human gut; feature: human-associated habitat; material: faeces | place: Austria | collected 2013 | reverse complement strand
AAACGTGCGCGCCGTCCGCCTTGGGCGGACGGCGCGTGCGCTGCAGTCAGGCCGCAAACCCCTTTGTCAAAAAAGCGGCGCTTTTTTGACAGCCTCACCCCATGGGTCTGTGCATACTGCACAGGCTCATGGGGTTTTTCGTTGTTTCGGGCGCTTGCGGCACAGGAAAAAGATCAGCAGCGTCAGCAGCGCACCGGTGAGATAGCCCGCCGTGTCGAGCCAGACGTCCGTGATCTGCCCGCTGCGGCCGGGGACGAAGAGCTGGATCGTCTCGTCGCACAGCGCGGCGAACGTGCCGGGCAGCAGCGCAGCCGGCCATGAAAAGCGCGCCCCCGTGCGCAGTGCGGCGGCGGTGAACACGCCAAGGAGCGCATACTCGCCGAAGTGCGCGCATTTGCGCAGGATGTGGTCGGTCATGTGCGGCAGGAACGCCTGCACGAGCGTCAGCAGTGCGCCGCTCTCGGCGCCGCTGTGCGTGGCGGGCATACACGATTGCCCCCAGATGACCAGCAGCCACGCACCGGCGCAGACGGTCAGGATGCGGTTGGCGCGGCGATTCATGCTTTTTCCGCTTCCTTCTGCGCGCGGATCTTATCCACCCAGCACTTGTGGCACATGGCAACGTAGCTGTCGTTGCCGCCGAGCAGGATCTGCCCGCCCTCGGTGATGACGCGGCCGCGCTCGTCGATGCGGGCGTTGACGGTCGCCTTGCGGCCGCAGGCACACACGGTCTTGATCTCTGTGATGGAATCGGCCAGCTCCATGAGCCGCCGTGCGCCGGGGAAAAAGTGCGTGAGAAAATCCGTCCGCAGACCGAAGCACAGCACGGGGATGTTCTGCTCGTCGACGATGCGGCGCAGCTGGTCGATCTGCTCCGGGGAGAAAAACTGCGCCTCGTCGGCGATGATGACGTCGGCGTGCCCGGTGCGGGCAAACGTGTCCGCGATGTCCTCATCCGGGCGGATGACCTGCGCCTCGCGCTGCAGACCGATGCGCGAGCGGATGATGTTTGCCCCATCGCGGTCGTCGACCGAGGGCTTGATGAGCCAGACGGTCATGCCGAGCTCCTCGTAGTTGAACTGCGTGATGAGCGCCTGCGCGGACTTCGACGAGCCCATGGCGCCGTATTTGAAGTAGAGTTTGGCCATTTAATCCCGCTCCTTTACGTAGGCCCGGATGCGCTCCATGACGAAATCGAGCGCCACCCGGTTGTGCCCGCCCTCGGGGATGATGATGTCGGCATAGCGCTTGGACGGCTCGACGAACATCTCGTGCATGGGCTTGACCGTGGTCAGATACTGCGTCACGATCGACTCCAGATCGCGGCCGCGGTCGCGCACGTCGCGCACGATGCGCCGCAGGATGCGCACATCGGCGTCGGTGTCGACAAAGATCTTGATGTCCAGCCGTTCGCGCAGCGCGGGCTCGGCAAAGATGAGGATGCCTTCGACGACGACGACCTTGGCCGGGACGACCGTGATCGTTTCGGCGGCGCGGTTGTGCACCGTGTAGTCATACGTCGGGCACGCGACCGGCTGCCCGGCGCGCAGCGCGTCGAGATGCTGCACGAGCAGCGGCGTGTCGAACGCGTTCGGGTGGTCGTAATTGAGCTTCTTGCGCTCGTCAAATGGGATGTCGTCGTGCCGCTTATAGTAGTTGTCGTGATACAGCACGCTCACATCGCCGCCGAATTCGTCGAGGATGCGCCGCGTGATGGTGGTCTTGCCGCTGCCGGTACCGCCGGCAATGCCGATCGTGATGACGTCGCTCATGGTGCCGCCTCCCGTGGGTCAATAGTTTTCCCCAACATTCTACCACACGCGCGGGTGCGTTGCAATTTGACTTTTGCCTTTTTTGCGGTTAAAATGAAGCTGTCCGCGCCGCTGCGGCCGGATCTGAAAATTCTGAGATAAACGGAGGTATCCTTATGCCTGTTCCTACGCCGCATATTGAAGCCAAAGCCGGTCAGATCGCCAAGACCGTGCTCATGCCCGGTGACCCGCTGCGCTCGAAGTTCATTGCCGAGACCTTCCTTGAAAATCCCGTGCTCGTCAACAACGTCCGCGGCGTGCAGGGCTACACCGGCACGTGGAAGGGCGTGCCCGTGACCGTGATGGCCTCCGGTATGGGCATCCCGTCGATCGGCATCTACAGCTGGGAGCTGTATAATTTCTACGATGTGGACAATATCATCCGCGTCGGCTCTGCCGGTGCGCTCGCCGACGATCTGAAGCTGATGGACGTCGTCGCCGGTGCGGGCGCGTGCACGGACTCCAACTTCGCGCACCAGTTCGGCATCAACGGCACGTTCGCCCCCATTGCGGACTACACGCTGCTCAGTCAGGCCGTCGCCGCGGCGGCAGCCAACGGCGTCGAGCTGCACGTGGGCAATGTGCTCTCGTCGGACAACTTCTATGACGACGGCAGCGACGGTCCCGACCAGTGGAAGAAGATGGGCGTGCTCGCCATCGAGATGGAGGCCGCCGGTCTGTACATGAACGCCGCCCGCGCCGGAAAGCGCGCGCTTGGCCTGTTCACGATCTCCGACCATATCTACCGCGCCGAGGAGCTCACCTCCGAGCAGCGGCAAAACTCCTTCGTACAGATGATCACGATCGCGCTCGACACCGCCGTCAACATGGCGAATCTTTGACACAGCGCCACCTGTCCGCAGCACGCGGACGGGTGGCGCTTTTGTTTATAAAAACGTTATATTTCCGAAACAAATGGGATTGCTTGCTATTCGCGTCCGTGTTATACTGAAAGCGGCTGCGAGAGCACGCCAAATATCGCCTGAACATCAGGCAACACTTTATAATGGAGGAAAAATAGCATGAACATGAAGAAGCTTGTTGCTCTGCTCCTTGCGCTCGTCATGGTCTTCGCGCTTTGCGCCTGCGGCGGCGACAAGGACAACGGCGGCAAAGATTCCGCTACGTACAAGGTCGCCATGATCACGGACTACGGTGACATCACCGACCAGTCCTTCAACCAGACCACGTATGAAGCCTGCAAGGCCTTCTGCACGGAAAACAACATTGAGTTCACCTACTACAAGCCCGCCGGCGACAGCACGCCGGATCGTATCGCCATGGTCGAGAAGGCCGTTGACGAGGGCTACAACGTCATCGTGATGCCCGGCTATGCTTTCGCCGGCACCATCACCGGCACGCAGGACAAGTATCCGGACGTGAAGTTCATCGCGCTCGACGTGTCCGAGTTCGACATCAACAGCTCCTTCTATAAGACCGACGACAAGGGCAATACCACGGAAGAGCTGCTCGACCCCAACAACAAGCCGCACGTTGCCAGCAACGTCTACAGTGCGGTCTATCAGGAAGAGCTCTGCGGCTACATGGCCGGCTACGCGGCTGTGAAGCTTGGCTACACCGAGCTCGGCTTCCTGGGCGGCATGGCTGTCCCGGCCGTGCAGCGCTACGGCTACGGCTTCCTGCAGGGTGCTGACGCGGCGGCCGGCGAGATCAAGGCCAAGGTCAACGTCAAGTACGCTTACGGCAACCAGTTCAACGGTGATCCGGACATCACCGCCGCCATGGACACCTGGTACGCCGGCGGCACGCAGGTCGTGTTCGCCTGCGGCGGCGGCATCTTCACCTCTGCTGCCGACGCTGCCAAGAAGGTCAGCGGCGCCAAGATGATCGGCGTTGACGTCGATCAGGCCGGCGTCATCAACGGCTACTCCGGCGTGGAAGACATGACCGTCACCTCCGCCATGAAGGGTCTGGCCGCCACGGTCAAGACCATGCTCACCGAGACCATCCTCAACAACAACTGGGAGAAGTTCGGCGGCAAGGTCGAGAGCCTCGGCCTCGTCTCCGGCGACGATCCGGAGCTGAACTACGTGCAGATCCCGATGACCAGCACGCAGTGGGCGGACGGCAAGTTCACTCAGGATGACTACAAGACCCTCGTGAAGGCCATGTTCGATGGCACAATCAAGGTCTCCAACGACATCACTGCGATGCCGAAGACCACGACCATCAAGGTCGAGAATCTGGGCAACCTGAAGTAAGGTCCTGCGGGCACAGCCTGCAAAAAGTGAATCACGGCGCAGGGGCGCGGCATTTGCCGCGCCCCTGTTTTGCGCGCGCATTCGGCGCAAATGACCGCAATGCCGTGAAAATTGCCAAAATTCCTTTGCTTTCACCCGGACACTATAGTATACTGAGAGCAAATAGATTCCGTACCCGCTTTTGTGCGCGCGGGCTCTATGCATACGGAAGGAGGGCATTCCCTTTGGACACACCCTATGCCATTGAAATGCTGCACATCACGAAGCGCTTCCCGGGCATCGTGGCCAATGACGACATCACGCTCCAGCTGCGCAAGGGGGAGATCCATGCGCTGCTCGGCGAAAACGGCGCCGGCAAGTCCACGCTCATGTCCGTCCTGTTCGGTCTGTATCAGGCCGAGGAGGGCGAGATCCGCAAGGACGGCAAGGTCGTCTCCATCAAAAACCCGAACGATGCCAACAGTCTCGGCATCGGCATGGTGCACCAGCACTTCAAGCTGGTCGAGTGCTTTACGGTGCTGGACAATATCATCATGGGCGTTGAGCCGACGAAGCACGGCTTCCTGCAAAAGGGCGAGGCGCGCAAGAAGGTGCTCGCGCTGTCGGAGAAATACGGCCTGCAGGTCGATCCGGATGCGCGCATCGAGGATATCACCGTCGGTATGCAGCAGCGCACCGAGATCCTCAAGATGCTCTACCGCGACAATGAGATCCTCATCTTCGACGAGCCGACCGCCGTGCTCACCCCGCAGGAGATCAGCGAGCTGATGCAGATCATGCGCGGGCTCGCGGCCGAGGGCAAGTCGATCCTGTTCATCTCGCACAAGCTGCAGGAGATCATGGCCGTGGCCGACCGCTGCACCGTCCTGCGCAAGGGCAAGTGCATCGGCACGGTCGAGACGAAAACCACCACCGCCGAGCAGCTCTCGGCCATGATGGTCGGGCGCAGCGTCAACTTCCACGTGGAGAAAAAGGCGAGCGCGCCGGGTGACGTGCTGCTCGACGTGCAGCACCTGACGGTCGCCTCCCGGCAGCACAAGAACGACGCCGTGCACGACGTGTCGTTTCAGGTGCGCGCGGGTGAGATCGTCTGCATCGCCGGCATCGACGGCAACGGTCAGACGGAGCTGGTCTACGGCCTGACGGGGCTTGAGCCGGTCAAGGACGGGAAGATCCTGTTTCGCGGCGAGGACATCACGCATATGTCCATCCGCAAGCGCTCCCTGCTCGGCATGAGCCACATCCCAGAGGACCGGCACAAGCACGGTCTCGTGCTCGACTATCCGCTGGAGTACAACATGATCCTCCAGCGCTATTTCGAGCCCCGCTTCACCGACAAGGCGGGCTTCCTGCGCCGCAAGAACATCCGCGCCTACGCCGAGCGCCTGATTGAGCAGTACGACGTGCGCTCCGGTCAGGGCGCGGCCACCATCGCGCGCAGTATGTCCGGCGGCAACCAGCAGAAGGCCATCATCGCCCGCGAGATCGATGACGATCCGCAGCTGCTTGTCGCCGTGCAGCCGACGCGCGGTCTCGATGTCGGCGCGATCGAATACATCCACAAGCAGCTCGTCGCCCAGCGCGACGCCGGCAAGGCCGTGCTTCTGGTCTCGCTGGAGCTTGACGAGGTGCTCGACGTGCCGGACCGCATCCTCGTCATGTATGAGGGGGAGATCGTCGGCGAGCTCGATCCCAAGACGACCTCGGAAAACGAGCTCGGTCTGTACATGGCCGGCGCCAAGAGAGATGAGGTGCGCGCATGAAGAAAAAGAACCTGCTCAAAAACGACGCCGTCCAGTCGCTGCTGGCATCGCTGGGCTGCATCGTGTTCGGTCTGCTCGTGGGCTACATCGTGCTGCTGTTCATCCAGCCGAAGGGCGCGGGCAAGGCCATTCTGACGATTATCGAAAACTTCTTCACCTATAACCGCACGGAGACGCAGATGAAATACCTCGGCAGCACGCTCATCAAGACGGCGCCGCTGCTCATGTGCTCGCTGTCGATCCTGTTTGCGTATAAGGTCGGCCTGTTCAACATCGGCGCGGCCGGGCAGTACGTGGTCGGCTCGTGTGCGAGCCTGTACGCGGCGCTCGCGTGGGGCTGGAGCTGGCTGCCGTGTATGCTCCTTGCCATCGCGGCCGGCATGGCCGCCGGCGCGATCGTCGGCCTGCTCAAGACGTTCTGCAACGTCAACGAGGTCATCTCCGGCATCATGCTCAACTGGATCTTCCTGTACGCCACCAACATGATCCTTACAAACGTCAAGGAGGTGGCGAGCCCCTATACCTACCAGATGCACAGCGCGGCGCAGCAGGCGCTGCTGCCGTCGCTCGGTCTGGACAAGCTCTTCAGCGGCAACCAGTACGTCACCATTGCGATACCGCTGTCGGTCATCATGGCCATCCTCGTGTGGGTCGTGCTGGAAAAGACCCGCTTCGGCTATGAGCTCAAGGCGACCGGCTTCAACAAGCACGCCGCCAAATACTGCGGCATGGCCGAGCGGCGCAACACCGTGCTCACGCTTGCCATCGCGGGCGGCCTTGCGGCGCTCGGCGGCTCGCTGCTGTACCAGACCGGCTATGAGCAGTGGCAGTGCACGCATTCCTCCGTGCCGAACATGGGCTTCAACGGCATCTGCGCCGCGTTCCTCGGCGGTCTGAACCCGATCGGCGCGATCTTCTCGTCGTTCTTCATCCAGCACATCACCTCCGGCGGCGCGTACGTGGACAAGAGCCTCTACTGCTCGCAGATCTCGGATCTGATCACGTCGATCATCATCTATATGTGCGGCTTCGTGCTCTTCCTGAAAACGGCCATGAACAACAGCGCCGCCCGCCGCGAGGAGCGGCAGCGGCTGGCGGCCGGGTCTGCGCACGCCGCAGCAGAGACGGAGGCGGCCTCCGATCCGGAACGGGAGGCTGCGCCTGCGCAAGCACCGGCCGATTCTGAGAAAGGGGGCGAGGCACAATGACCCTGCTGCTGCAATACACCCTCATCTTCGCCGCCGTTTTGATGCTCGTCGCGCTCGGCGGCTGCTTCTCGGAACACTCCGGCGTCATCAACCTCGGTCTCGAGGGCATCATGGTCATCGGCGCACTCGGCGGCGCGCTCGTCATGCGCTACCTGCCGAGCGGCACGTCCGCATTCGTGACCATCCTGCTCACGCTGCTGGGCAGCGTCGCGCTCGGCGTGCTCTTTTCCACGCTGCTGGCTGTGGCGTGCATCAACTTCAAGGCGGATCAGACCATCGTCGGCACGGCGATGAATATGCTCAGCGTCGCCGCGGCGACCGTCATCGTCAAGGCGCTCAACACGGCCGCCAACCCCGACGACGTGTCCGCGACCATCCAGTACATCGAGCCGAGAAAGGCGTTCTCGTTCCAGATCGGCGCCTTTGAGGGCAACTGGTTCATGGTCATTGCGCTCGTCGCGCTGATCGTGGCCTACGTCACGCTCTATAAGACCCGGTTCGGTCTGCGCCTGATGGCCTGCGGCGAGCATCCGCAGGCGGCGGATTCCGTGGGCATCAACGTCTACAAGATGCGCTGGGCAGGCGTTCTGATCTCCGGCGTGCTCGGCGGTCTGGGCGGCATCTGCTACATCCTCGCCGGCGTCTCGGAGTGGAAGTTTGAAAACGGCGTCGCCGGCTTCGGCTTCCTTGCGCTCGCCGTCATGATCTTCGGTCAGTGGAAGCCGGGGCGCATCGCGCTCGCGGCGCTGCTGTTCGGCCTGTTCCGCGCGCTGTCGAACGTGTACTTCGGCTTCGGCTTCCTCATGTCGTTGGGCATCCCCGGGTCGGTGTACAATATGCTGCCGTACATCATCTCCCTGCTCGTGCTCGCCTTTACGTCCAAGAGCTCCCGCGCCCCCAAGGCCGAGGGCATCCCGTACGACAAGGGCAGCCGCTGAGCGCCCGTGCAAGCTTCCGCACCCCCGTCAAACAGGACGGGGGTGCTTTTTTTGTGTGGGGTGCATAAAGCCGGCACTTGGAATTTGGCACAAATGCAAAAAAGCGCAAAATTTGCAAAAGTTGTTGACATTCTGTGTACACGAACGTATACTGAGCCTAATTGAACAAAGCATGATAGAGGCGCGGACGTCATCAGTACCCTCGCTCACCGGCAGGAAACCGGGAGGGGAAAGGGGCAGCCGCCGAAGGGTCCCGCAGGTTCCTGCCGCGGGATTGCCTGGGTCGTCGGAGAATATCCGCCGGACTGCCGCAATTTGCGGAGCGCTGTCATTGACCAAGGGTTTCAGGTGTCATGAACAGTATGCTCTGTTCATGACATTTTTTTATGGGAGGAATTTCAACATGAATTCCAGACGCAAGCTTTTGGCTGTTTTGCTGCTCGTCGTGATGGCGGTCTCGCTTTTGAGCGTGTGCGCCTTCGCTGCCGATGGGGAAGAAGCGGCCAAGTCCATCACCTGCACCACGTGCAACGGTACCGGCATTTCGCAGGGCGCGGAGTGTGACGTCTGCGAGGGCACCGGCGTCATCACGTCCACCAGCCGCATGGCGTTCTCGTTCTGGGCGCTCGTGCCGCCGATCGTCGCCATCATCCTCGCACTCATCACGAAGGAAGTTTACTCGTCGCTGTTCGTGGGCATCCTGCTCGGCGCACTGTTTTTCTCCAACTTCAACCCGATCACCGGCCTTGACGCCATCATCAACGACGGCATGGTGCCCGCCGTTGCCGACAACGCCGGCATCATGCTCTTCCTTGTCATCCTCGGCGCCATGGTCGCGCTTATCAACCGCGCCGGCGGCTCCGCCGCTTTCGGCCGCTGGGCTGAGACCCACATCAAGACCCGCGTCGGCGCGATGCTCGCCACCTTCCTGCTCGGCGTGCTCATCTTCGTCGACGACTACTTCAACTGCCTGACCGTCGGCTCGGTCATGCTGCCCGTCACCGACCAGCACAAGATCTCCCGCGCCAAGCTCGCCTATCTCATCGACGCCACGGCCGCGCCCGTGTGCATGATCGCGCCGATCTCCTCCTGGGCGGCCGCCGTGTCCGGCGTCGTCGAGGACTACAACGGCTTTGACCTGTTCGTGCGCGCCATCCCCTACAATTTCTACTCGCTGCTCACGTTCGTGTTCATCATCGCGCTCATCCTCATGAAGTTCGATTACGGCCCGATGCGCCTGCACGAGATGAACGCCCGCTTCAAGGACGATCTCTACACCACCGGCGACCGCGCCGATGCCAACAGCGATGCCATTGAATGCAACCAGAACGGCCGCGTCATCGACCTGATCCTGCCCGTCGCCGTGCTGATCGTGACTTGCTTTGCCGGTCTGGTCTATGTCGGCGGTTACTGGGACGCTGCCGGTGATTACTACCACGACTTTGTCGGCGCTTTCGGCAACACCGACGCCTTTGCCGCGCTGCCCTGGGGCTCGCTGATCGCGCTCGTGTTCACGATCATCTACTTCCTGTGCCGCCGCCTCATTAGCTTCAAGGCCGCCATGGACTGCCTGCCGAAGGGCTTTATCAACATGGTCCCCGCCATCATGATCCTGACCTTCGCCACCTCGCTCAAGAACATGACCGGTCTGCTCGGCGGCAAGTACTTCGTCGCCTCCGTCATGAACTCCGCCGCGGGCTCGCTGTTCAGCTTCCTGCCGGCGATCATCTTCATCGTCGCCGGTGTGCTGAGCTTCTCCACCGGCACGAGCTGGGGCACGTTCGGCATCCTGCTGCCGATCGTCACCTACGTGTTCGACCCGGCGAGCGAGCTGTTTATCATCGGCGTGTCCGCGTGCCTGGCCGGCGCCGTGTTCGGCGACCACTGCTCGCCCATCTCCGACACGACCATCATGGCCTCTGCCGGTGCGATGTGCAACCACGTCAACCACGTGTCCACGCAGCTGCCGTATGCCGCAACGCTCGGCATCATCTGCTTTGTCAACTACATTCTGGCGGGCTTCATCCAGAACGTCTACATCTGCCTCGCCATCGGCGTCGTGCTCGTGCTCGCGGTCCTGTTTGTCATCCGCGCCGTCACCGCCAGAAAGCCGGTCCCCGGCTTCGAGGACGCGGCCTGAGCGCCCGCTCAGCCCGGATTTTCCCCCTGTCTCCGCTTTGCCGGAGGCAGGGGTTTTTGCTGCAATTTTTTGCGGTCATCGCCCCGGAAAAAGGCTTGACCTTTGACAGACGGTGTGGTATAGTGAATCTACCTGTCAGTCGAGAGGTTCCCTTTTTATGCCCTTTCGGCTCATACAGGGAGGCAATCACGCCCCGACAGGGGCGAAATCAATAAGGAGGTGCCGAACAATATGGCTAAAGCAGGATCCCGTGTCAAGGTGACGCTCAGATGTGCAGAGTGCAAGCAGCGCAACTACAACACCATGAAGAACAAGAAGAACACTACCGAAAAGCTGGAACTGAGTAAGTATTGCCCCTTCTGCCGCAAGCACACCAAGCACGTTGAAACCAAATAAGGCTTTCGAAAGGACGGAATGATTCATGGCTGATAAGAAACCTGAAAAGAAAGAAACTTCCACCGAAGCCGTCAAGAAAGTCGATAAGAAACTCCCGTTTTTCAAGCGTATCGGCAAATGGTTCCGCGACATGAAGAGCGAGCTCAAAAAAGTCGTGTGGCCGACGCCGAAGCAGACGGCAAACAACACCGCGGTTTGCCTGGTGGTCATGTTCGTGTCCGCACTCGTGCTGTGGGGCTTCGATTCTCTGGCCGACCAGGGCGTGCAGCTTCTTCTGAAGCTGGGTGGGTAATATGTCTGAACTCGCAAAATGGTATGTCGTGCATACCTACTCGGGCTACGAAAACAGCGTGGCCGCAAACATCCTCAAGGCTGCGGAAAACCGCAGAATGCAGGATCTGATCCAGGAAGTCAACATCCCGATGGAGACGGTCAAGGAGATCACCGATTCCGGTGAGAAGATCGTCGAGCGTAAGGTCTTTCCGGGCTATGTGCTCGTGAAGATGGTGCTGACCGATGAGAGCTGGCATCTCGTGCACAACGTGCGCGGCGCCGCGGGCTTCGTCGGCTCCGACGGGAAGGCGATCCCCCTGACAGAACAGGAAATCTACGACCTCGGCGTTGAGCACCATGAAGTGGTGGTCGGCTATGAGCTCGGCGACTCCGTCAAGATCACCGACGGCCCGCTCGAGGGCTTCATCGGCACGGTGGACGAGCTTGAGCCCGATAAGGACCGTGTGCGTGTCGTTGTTTCCATGTTCGGCAGAGAGACGCCGGTCGACCTCGAGCTCGATCAGGTCGAAGCAATCAAGGATTAAAATCTTACAAGAAAGAGGTGCTTTCAAGTGGCACAGAAAATAGTTGGATACGTCAGATTCCAGGTTCCCGCCGGCAAGGCAACGCCGGCTCCCCCGGTCGGCCCCGCGCTTGGCCAGTATGGCATCAACATTGGCCAGTTCACCAAGGACTTTAACGAGCGCACCAAGGGCGACATGGGCATGATGATCCCGGTCGTCATCACCGTGTACTCCGACCGTAGCTTCTCCTTCATCACCAAGACGCCCCCGGCAGCTCTGCTCATCAAGAAGGCCTGCGGCATCGATCACGCCTCCGGCGTGCCCCAGAGAGATAAGGTCGCGACCATCAGCAAGGAAGATCTGCGCAAGATCGCAGAGCAGAAGATGCCCGATCTCAACTGCTCCAGCATCGAGTCTGCCATGAGCATGATCGCCGGCACTTGCCGCAGCATGGGCGTTCTGGTCGGCGAATAAGCCGTCAGATTCCGCTCCCTGATCGTGGGAGGATCATCCATCCGACGAACCACTTTATTAGGAGGAAACTGAATTGTTCAGAGGTAAAAATTATAAAGAGAGCGCTAAGCTCATTGATAAGCAGGCTCAGTACGAGCCGCAGGAAGCCTTCGAGCTCATCACCAAGACCGCTAAGGCCAAGTTCGACGAGACCGTCGAGCTGCACGTGAAGCTGGGCGTTGACTCCCGTCACGCTGACCAGCAGGTCCGCGGCGCCATCGTCCTGCCCCACGGCACCGGCAAAACGACCCGCGTGCTCGTCTTCTGCAAGGAAGAGCAGGTTCAGGAGGCGCTGGACGCCGGTGCGGATTACGCCGGCGGTCAGGATCTCGTGGCCAAGATCCAGGGTGAGAACTGGTTCGAGTTCGACACCGTCATCGCCTCTCCCAACATGATGGGCGTTGTCGGCCGTCTCGGTAAGGTGCTCGGCCCCAAGGGCCTCATGCCGTCCCCGAAGGCCGGCACGGTCACGCCGAACATTGCCAACGCCATCAAGGAAGCCAAAGCCGGTAAGATCGAGTACCGTCTCGATAAGACCAACATCATCCACTGCCCGATCGGCAAGGTCAGCTTTGGCGCTGAGAAGCTCACCGAGAACTACAACGCGCTCATCGGCGCGATCATCAAGGCCAAGCCGGCCGCCTCGAAGGGCCAGTACATCAAGTCCTGCGTCACGGCGTCCACCATGGGCCCCGGCATCAAGATCGTCACGAAGATCTGATCGCCAGATACGAAACCACCCCGCCTCCCGGCGAGGTGGTTTTGCGTCCGGCGGCGGAATGTGGTAACATGGAGCAAAAACGGCGGAGGTGAGCGCATGGCGCGAGAGCAAGATCCCACCGCAGCGGATATCGCGTATGCGCAATATCTGGCGGCGGCGGAAAAGACGCGGACGGTCGGCGGCTGCGTGTACCATAGAATCATTTGCAAAACGCCGCTGCCGGCGCCGGCCGGCGGGGTGGAGCTGATCGTGCCGCGGGCGATGTTTTGCGGTGCGCGAACCGGACGTGTCGAGGACGAGCGCGGCCGGGTGTTCCGGCTTTCAGACCCGGTAATGCTGCACGTTCCGGGCGCGGAGCCGCCGTGGTATGCGCAGTCACTTGTGTTCGTGGTGCACGGCTGCACGGCAGACGGCATCGGCGCGTTTTTGCGCGCGCTGTAAACGCCAAGCACACACTGCTGCCAAACAGTGCAGGGCGGCGGGGTTTACAAGCGGCGGCAAATGGCGTATCCTGTTTTCGAGCCGCGCCGCAGCCAATGCCGGGCATCAGCCGGGGCGCGGTACAAAAGGAGGCTTTCCCATGCACAACGAACGTTATTCCATCCTCTACAGCAGCGCCACCGGCAACACCCGCCTGCTTGCGGACACGATCCGCGCGGCGCTCCCGCCGGAGCTGTGCGACGCATTCGGCGCGGCGGGGGAGACGGCAGCGGAGTCGGAGCTGCTCTACGTCGGCTTCTGGACGGACAAGGGCAACGCGGACGCGGACACGCTGGCGCTGCTGCGGACACTGAAAAATAAGCGGCTTTTCCTCTTCGGTACGGCGGGCTTCGGCATCGACACCGCGTACTTTGACGCGATCCTTGCGCGTGTACAGGCGGTGCTGGACGGCAGCAACACCGTCATCGGCACATATATGTGTCAGGGCAAGATGCCGCCGTCGGTGCGTGCACGCTATGAGGCGATGCGCACCCTGCCGGCGCCGCCGGCAAATCTGGACGCGATGATCGAAAACTTCGACCGCGCGCGCTCGCACCCCGATGCGGACGATCTTGACCGCCTGCGGGCGGCGGTGCTGCGCGCGTGACCCGCGCGGGAAACGGAGGGATAGGTATGTGGTTCGTATTTGCCCTGCTCTCGGCCGTGTTCGCGGCGCTGACGTCCATTCTGGCCAAGGTGGGCATCGAGGGCGTGAACTCCAACCTTGCGACCGCCATCCGCACGGTGGTCGTGCTGGTGATGGCGTGGGGCATGGTGTTTGTGACCAACACGCAGGGCGGACTTACGGACATCAGCAAGAAGAGCTGGCTGTTTCTGATCCTCTCGGGTCTGGCGACGGGGGCATCGTGGCTGTGCTACTACCGCGCGCTGCAGATCGGGGAGGCGTCGAAGGTCGTGCCGATCGATAAGCTCAGCGTGGTCATCACGCTCGTGCTGGCGTTCGTGTTTTTGCATGAGCGCTTCACGCCCAAGTCCCTGATCGGCTGCCTGCTCATCGGCGCGGGGACGCTGCTGATGGTTTTGTGATAAGTGGTTAAAAAGACCGCCGGCCTGCAGGCCGGCGGTTTTCTGTTTTGGGTTTGGTTATGCCGCTTCCGCGTTTTTATGCGTGAACTCGTTTGCGATGGCAAAGCCGAGAAACAGCACCATGCCGACAATCTGGATCGGTGCGAGCGGCTCGCCGAGCAGCAGCACCGATATGAGCACCGACACGATGGGATCCAGATAGCTCAGCAGCGACGACTCCTGCCCCGGCAGCGCGCGGATGGCGGCGAAGTAGATGCAGTACGTCACCCCGGTGTGCACAAAGCCGACGATGAGCAGATTCACCCAGCCGGTCGCAGACAGCACCTCCGGGTGAAAGCCCGACGTGAGCGCGACATACGGCGCGAGCACCAGAATGGCCGCGAGAAACTGCACGAACGTGCGCTCGAGCGCCGGAACGCCGGTGATATACTTGTTGAGCAGGATGACGGCGGCATAAAACACCGCGGCGCTCACGCCGAAGCAGATGCCGCGCACGTCCGACGCGCCGCCATGCACGCTGCCGGAGCCGATGATGAGTGCGACGCCGAGCGTGGACATGAGAAAACAGAGCACCTGCGTGCGCGTCATTTTCTCGTGAAACAGCAGCGGGCACAGCGCCGTGACGATCACGGGTGCGAGATAGTAGCTGAGCGTAGCCAGCGAAATGGTCGTGTATTGATACGCCTCGAACAGCAGCATCCAGTTGATGCCCATGGCCGCGCCCGAGGCCAGCAGCAGCCAGAGCGACTTTTTGATTTCGCTCAGGCACAGCCGTCTGCGCGTGACGAGAAAAGACAGCAGCAGAAACACGGCTGCGAGCCCCGCGCGGCAGAGCGCGAGCTCGGCCGACGTGATCTCGATCCGGCGCACGAACAGGCCGATCGTGCCGAACACGGTCATGGATACGATCAGGCCCAGCCGCGCGCGGGCGGTCGCAGAAGGAGTGGCGGATGTTTTCATAAGTGCCTCCGTGGGAAAAACTGAGGACAAGTTTAGCGGAAAAACCCGCCCGCGTCAATGCCTTGCGCGCGCAAATGCTTGACGCGCGGCGCCAATGCGGTAAAATAAAGGTGTACGAAGCAAACACCGGGGTGCTGCGCCCCTTGCACCCCATGTTCAGGAAAGGAGCGATACCTGTGGAGATGAAATTGGCCTATGACACGCCGGAGACGGTGCACGAGCTGTTTGCGGAATACACGCGGATGCTGGTGGAAAACGAGCCGGCGTTCCAGACCTATCTCGACCTGCAGGATTATGCGGCGGAGCTGGCCGACCTCACGAAAAAGTACGGCCTGCCGCACGGGCGGCTCTATATTGCCTGGTGCGATGACCGGCCGGCCGGCTGCATCGGTCTGCGGCGGCTGGACGATGAGACGTGCGAGCTCAAGCGGCTGTATGTGCGCCCGGCGTACCGCGGGCAGGGCATCGCGGGGCAGATGATGCAGCGCATTCTGGCAGACGCGCGCGCCATCGGCTACACCGCCATGCAGCTCGATACCGAGCCGTTTTTGCGCAGCGCGCTCAAGATGTACCGCGGTCTCGGCTTTTATGAGATCCCGCGCTACAACGACAGCCCGCTCGACACGACGATCTTTCTGCGGCTGGAGCTGTGACTTTACAAAAAATTGACGCGCTGTCCGCTTGTCGTGCGGCGCGCCGCGTGGTAAACTACGCGCAGAAGCATGAAGAAGGAGAGAGGATCGTATGATCGATTTTAACGCCAAAAAGGGTTTCCTGTGCGACATGGACGGTGTCATCTACCACGGCAATCATATCCTGCCCGGCGCGGCGGAGTTTATCCACTGGCTGCAGGATACGCACAAGGAATACCTGTTTTTGACCAACAACAGCGGCATGACCCCACGCGAGCTGCACCAGAAGCTCCAGCGCATGGGGCTCAACGTGCCGGAGGAGCATTTTTACACGAGCGCACTGGCCACGGCGGCCTTTCTGGCCGATCAGGCGCCCGGCTGCTCGGTGTACGCCCTCGGTGAGGCGGGTCTGCTCAACGCGCTCTATGACCGCGGCATCACCATGAACGACGTCAATCCCGACTATGTCGTCATCGGAGAGGCGCGGGCGTATTCGCTCGATACGCTCACGAAGGCGACGAATCTCGTGCTCGCGGGCGCAAAGCTCATCGGCGCGAATTCCGACACCTGCGGTCCGACGGACGAGGGCATCGCCCCCGCGTGCCGCGCACTCACCGCGCCCGTGGAGATCGCCACCGGCAAGCTGGCATATTTCTGCGGCAAGCCGAATCCGCTCATGATGCGCACCGGTCTGCGCATCCTCGGCTGCCATTCCGGCGAGGCCGTCATGATCGGCGACCGCATGGACACCGACGTCATCTCCGGCATGGAGAGCGGTATGTCCACCGTGCTCGTGCTCAGCGGCGTGTCTACGCGCGCGACGCTCGACGAGTTTGCCTACCGGCCGAGCGTGGTGCTCGACGGTGTGGGCGATATCCCGCGGCTGGCGCAGCAGGCGTAAAGAAAGCAATCTCCCGGAGCCTCTGGCTCCGGGAGATCTGCATCCGGTAAAAAATCGGGACGGTTTTCGGCTCGCTGCGCGCGCTCACGCCTCCAGCTCACCGGCGGTGCGCGTCACGTCGTGGATCCACTTGCCGGAGCGCAGGCGCGGGATGACCAAAAACAGCTGCACGAACATATCGATCGACATGAACGGGTACACATAGCGGATGTCCAGCTTCCAGACGAGCGCCGTGAGCGCCGCCAGCGGCAGGCACACCGCGTACAGCGGCCCGACGTCGCACAGCATCGCATAGCGCACGTCGCCGCCGCCGCGCAGCACGCCGACGATGTTCGTCAGGCTCACGCTCGACACCGGCTGCACGAGCATCAGCACGCCCATCATATACATGGCGATGTCGCACGCCGCACCCTCCATGTGCATCAGCGGCAGGATGTACGGCCGCAGCAGCACGTTGCGCACGAGCGCGATGATGCCCATGCACACGAGGCCGACGACGAGCGCCAGAGCGTCGAGCACCCACGCCTTGCGCTGCACCTGATCGCGGTTGCCGCGGCCGATCTCCCGCCCGATGAGCACGGCGGCCGCGCCGCCCGCGGCGAACGACGCCGGGGTGATCATGCGCTGCAGGTTCCCGGCGATCGTGTAGGCCGAGAGGATGGGGGCGTTGTTGTCCATGTGTCCCATGATAACCGTGTAGAGCGAAAACGCCAGCGACCACAGGCACTCGTTGCACACGACGGGCAGGGCGTACTTGGCAAAGTCCTTTGCGATCACGCGGCCGGGGTGCAGCAGCGCGCGCGGCATCAGCGGCAGGCGCTTGCTCACACAGGCGTACACGCACAGCACCGCGACCTCGAACGCGCGGCTGATGAGCGTGGCAACGGCCGCGCCCGCGCAGCCGAGCATGGGCGCGCCGAGCTTGCCGTAGATGAGCACCCAGTTGAGGAAAATGTTCAGCACGCCCGACACCGTCAGCAGCACCGCGCCGAGCAGCGGATTTTCCGTGCTGCGCTGCGCGGCGATGTATACGCCGCTGATGGCGGCGAAGAAGTACGAAAAGCCGACATAGCGCGTATATGCAGCGCCGGGCTTGACGAGATCGGCGTTGTTGGTGAGCACGCGCATGATCTGCTCCGGGATGCAGAATGCCGTGACGGCGAGCAGGCCCGTGATCGTCGTGGAAACAAAGAGCGCGATGCCCATGACGCGGTTGATGGCCTCCTGATCGCCGCGGCCGTGGTATTGCGCCACGAGTACGCTCATGCCGCTCTGCACGCCGAAGATCATCAGCTGCATGACGTAAAACGGACTGTTTGCCATCGTCACGGCGGCGAGCGCCGTCTCGCCGAGCACGCCGACCATGAACGTATCGGCCATGGACATGGAAAATGTCACGAAATTTTGCAAGATCATCGGGAGCATGAGCAAAACGGCCTCCCGGATGAAGGCTTTTTCCTCGCGGATGAGACGCATGGGGCAACCTCCTTTGTGCGCAGTCTGATTATGATACCATAATCTGCACAGGTGTGCAACCGTGCGCCGCAAACCGTTGACACCCGCCGCTCTTTGCGCTAAAATAACGCTGTTGTGCCCCCGTAGCTCAGTTGGATAGAGCGGCCGCCTCCTAAGCGGCAGGCCACTGGTTCGAATCCAGCCGGGGGTGCCAGATTTTCTGTCAAAAGCCCTTGCTGCAAGGGCTTTTGTTTTTTACCCTTTTTGGTGTTTCCTTGCAGCATACTCCATGCCTTCTCGCGGTTGCCGCCCTCTTTTTGCGCGCAGATGGGCCGCCGCTGCAAGCAACGCATGTTCTCCTCGGCGGTTTTCCGCCATAGAACGCAGGGCGCTTGACAGGTCTCGCACCGCCGGGTATCATGATGGTATCACATACCATTTCAACTACGGCGGCGGGAATGGCTGCGCGCAGAGAATACCGCAGGCGCCGATCTTTTTTCTGCGAATGGTATAGGAACGCTTTTAGGAAATATCGGCCAGCATGGTCACGGAGATGAGGGGCGATAGATATGAAAGTCAATATTAACTTTCAATTCTTTTCCCAAAGTGTAAGTGTTGGTTTTTGCCTGATTTTATTGGGCATGACCATTGCAGGTGTGTATGCTGCAGTGATTCGGCCAGACGCACGCTGGATTATAATTTTGGTGGTGTTCTTTACCGACGTGTTTAGCGTGTTCGGCATCGGAAGAATATGCAGGTCTTATGACATCCGCACAGATGGGGTAGTGGCGATCTGGTTTGGCATCTTTCGGCGGTTTTACCCGTGGTCGTCTTTCTGCAGCGTCAGTCGGGAGAACGTCAATCTTGGCTGCCGGGTGGTGACAGATGTGCTGTGCACGCAGATACCCCTTAAGCGTCAGCGCAACGGCATGGTTGACAAGGATTTTTTGGGGTGGCATCCCTTTCGTGTGCTGGATATCGACATGACAGAAGAACAGCTTTCAGAATTCAGCAAATACTATCCCATTCAGCTATAATTGACAACGCGGGCGGTTCAACAGCACCGCCCGCAGGGAAATGGATAAGTGGTCACTATGATGCGTTTAACCGTTGACACACAACCACAGATCATCATCGTTGCCTGCTGTATCACGCTGCGCCGCAGCGCCTACGGCGCGTGGGGCAACTACTCCGTGCACGATAACAAAGGTGTGAAGAACACTTCGCCCACCTTCATCGGACACATCAATCCCCTGCGTTACCGCGGTTATTACTACGACCGTGAGACGCGTCTCTACTACCTCCAGAGCCGCTACTATGACCCGGCCATCTGCCGGTTCATTAACGCCGACACCTTCGCCACCACCGACGCCAACGGCTTCCTCAGCGCCAATATGTTCGCGTATTGCGAGAATAATCCGATCATGCTCGTTGACCAAGATGGCGGGGTTCCAGTTATAATTGCTGGTGCGCTTATTGGTGGCCTTGTGGGTGCAGTTTCTGGTGCGCTTTCATCTGCATTGCAGGGTGGAGATAAATCGGAAATTATGGCGGGTGCTTTAAGCGGAATGGTTACTGGTTTCGTGGCGGGAGCGGTGTCAACCGCTGCGCCTATACTTGCGGCTACGCTAGATGTAAGCGGTATGGCTATGCTTGGCGCTGCATCTGCGGTATCTGGTGCTGTCGGAACATTTTCCAGTGCTTTGAGTCAAAAATCAACGAAAGGAAAAGTCGATTGGGGAGAAGCTGTGCTTAATGGTGGCTTAACTGCAATAGATACATTTGCATCGAGAGGTGTGGGTATTATTGCAAGAGGCAGTGGAATTGGTACGGCTGTTTGTACAACTGTTCAAGCGACTGCAAATTTAACATTTGGCAGTATGCTGGGACAAATTCAAGGAGCGTTTAAGACCACATTTGGAAGCGGTCGCTCTCGAAGAAGAGCACCTAGGAAAAGGGTAATTAGGCACTCGCGATATCGAGCTAGGTGGAGATCGAGATACCGTTTCTGATGGAAGGAGGGACTTCTATGAATGATATGAAAAAGGACCGCTTGAAATTTCGCACGATTGGCGCTTATATGTCGGTTGTTTATGTTTTGATTGGACTTTTGACGGTGGCCGCAATTTTTTGCGCTTGGATGATTGGATTCGATTCGCTGCTGATTCTTTTATTTGCTGTTTTATATCTTATCGCTATCCTTATGGGTGTCGTTTTTTATCTTTTGCCTGAAAACAAAACAGTCATCGTTACATCAGATGAGATATCCGTTTATTGCCGGAAGCATCCGGACGTTTATATTGCGTGGAATCCGGATATTTACGTTGGCGCACATTTGTTCAAAGAAAATGCCTCGCCAATGCTTGATTCTGATAGTTATGAGGTCGTGATATCTAATGTGCATTGGATGGCATCGGCAGAACTGTCGAAAAGGCAAAGTTACCCCTATGCTGCATTTGATCCGAATGGGCAATGGGTGATTTCGTGTGGCCGCTGCTCTAAAAAGAAGAGTGAATTGCTTGCAAAACAGATCAATCAATTGCGTAATTGCTAATTAAAAAAGTTTACATCAGTATCCCAACGTGCTTAAGCTAAGGATATCAAGCGGGCGGTGCATCAGCACCGCCCGCATTTTATCTACGTCATCCTGCATGCCCCAGCGCTGCAGCACGCAAAAAAGCACTCTTTCGGGTGCTTTTTTGCGTGTTCGTTCCGGCTCACGCGCCGAGCTTTGCGAGCATGGCCTCGCAGACCTCGTCCATGTCGCCGACGATGCCGTAGGTGCAGTAGTTGAAGATTGCCGCCTCGGGATCGGTGTTCACGGCGACGACTACGTCTGCATCCGAGAAGCCCGTAACGTGGTTGACCGCGCCCGACACACCGAACGACAGCAGCAGCTTCGGCTTGACCACGGCGCCGGACTGCCCGATGACGAGCTTGAACGGCAGCACGCCGCGGTCGAACACCGGGCGCGTGCAGGCAAGCTTGCCGCCGAGGCGCTCGGCCAGGCGGCGGTAGCGCGGCAGGGCATCCGCCCCCTTGATCGCGTTGCCGACGCAGACGATCACGTCCGCGTCCGCGATGTTCAGGCGCTCGTCGAGATCGTCAGCGCGGAAGTCAAGGATTTCGGTGCGGATGTCCGCGACCGGGAAGTCGATGTGCTCCTCGATCACCTCGTGCGCACGTGCGCCGCAGGGGACGCATTTGAACGTGCCCGGGCGGATGGTGCCGACCTGCGGGCGCGCGACCGGCACGGTGATGACGGCCATCATCTTGCCGCCGACGGCGGGCTCAACGAACTCGATGTCCGTCGTCCCGGGGTCCCAGACGAGCTCGGTCGCGTCCGAGGTGCAGCCGGTGCCGAGACGCGCGGCGAAGCGCGGTGCAAAATCGCGCCCGTTGATCGTGCCGCCGACCATGACCGCCGTGGGCCGGTATTTCCGGCACAGGACGGTGAAGAGGTTGGTGTACGCATCGTTATTGAAGTAGTCATAGCCCGTGCCGGTCACGTGGATGATTTTGTCCACGCCGCAGTCGAGCACGCGCTGCAGCTCGCCGTCCGAGATGCTGCCGACGATGACCGCGACGAGTTTCTCGCCGCTCGCGTCGCAGAGCCTGCGCGTTTCCGAGCACAGCTCGAGCGAGACCGACAGCACGCTGTCGCCGTCGCGCTCGATAAAGACCCACATATCTTTATAATCTGTTTTATTCACTGCCTTCACCTCCTCAAAGCACATCCGCGATTAGGCCGAAGAGCCGATCCACGTTCTTTTCCGTGCTGCCCTCGTCGATCATGCTGCCCTTCGCGCCGACCTCCGGCGGATAGGTGCGCGGCACCTTCGTGGGGGAGCCGGGATCGCCGATCTGCGCGGGGTCGAGCCCCGGGATGGTGGCCGCGCTGTAGACCGCGATATCCGCGGTGCGCGAGGCCTTCCAGCGCTTCAGGTTCGGAATGCGGGGGCGGAAGTTCGCCTTCTCGACCGTGAGCAGGCAGGGATACTTGGCGCGCAGCACCTCCGTGCCACGCTCGAGGTCGCGCTCGGCCGTGATGGTGTGCGCGGCCGTGTCCACCTCGACGATCTTCGCCGTCGAGGAGATCTGGCTGGCACCGAAGCGCTCGGCCAGCTGCGAGCCCATCTGCCCTGTCGCACCGTCGAGCGACTCCTTGCCGCAGAAGATGAGGTCAAAATCGCCGAGCTGCTTTGCCGCGCTCGCGATGACGTAGCTCGTGGCGAGGGTATCGGCGTTGGCAAACGCGCGGTCGGACAGCAGCACGGCGCGGTCCGCGCCCGCGGCGAGGCACTCGCGCAGCGCCTCCTTGGCCATGTCCGGCCCCATCGTGATGACGGTGACCGTGCCGCCGTGCGCCTCCTTGACGCGCACGGCTGCCTCGAGCGCGTTGGCGTCCAGCGGATTGAGGATCGCCGGAACGCCCGCACGGATCAGGCTGCCCGTGACGGGGTCCATCTTCACGAGGTTAATGTCGGGCACCTGCTTGACGCAAACAAGAATATTCAGCATGCTTCAGCCCTCCTCGACGTTGGTGCAGACCTTGCCGGGGTTGAGGATGCCCTTGGGGTCAAACACCTGCTTGATCGCCTGCATGAGCCCGAACGCCGTCTCGCCGGCGGACTCCACCAGGTACTGCTTCTTTGCATGGCCAATGGCGTGTTCACCGGAGACCTGCCCGCCGAACTCGATGCACTTGGCATAGCATTTGTCCATGACGGCCTTGCTGCGGCGCTTGAACTCGTCGAGCTCCATGTCGTTGGCGCAGCAGTAGATGTGCAGGTTGCCGTCGCCCGCGTGGCCGAAGCTGCGGATGGTGATGCCCTCCGCCTTGCCGGTGGCGCGGGTGTAGACGAGAAACTCCGCGATGCGGTCGACCGGCACGACGACATCCATCTCGTCGAGCAGCTTCGTGTCCGCCTCGATGACGGTCAGGAACGCGCTGCGCGCGGCCCAGACGTCCTTTTTCAGGCCGTCGGTCCAGACGACGAGCGTGTCGTACGCACCGCGCTGCTCGGCAAGCGCGCCGAGGCGGTCCATCTTCGCGGTCAGTTCGGCCTCGCTGTCACCGACGAGGGTGACGAGGATGTATGCACCGGCCTCTTTGCCGTCTACGACCGTGGGGAAGATGGTGTTGCCGGTGAACGCCGCCGAGGAATCGACGATGTCGCGCTCCATGAACTCGATCGACTGCGGGTCGAGGTTGGCCAGCTTGATCTGCGGTACGGAGGCGATGGCGGTCTCCACATCGGCAAACGGGAGAATGAGGCTCACATTCATTTCCGGCTTGGGGATGAGCTTGAGCGTCAGCTCCGTGATGACGCCGAGCGTGCCCTCAGAGCCGATCATCAGATGCAGCAGGCTGTAGCCGGAGCTGGTCTTGCACACGGTCTTGCCGAGCTCCATGACTCTGCCGTCGGGCAGCACCACGGTCATGGCCAGCACATAGTCGCGCGTCACGCCGTACTTCACGGCGCGCATGCCGCCCGCGTTCGTGGACACGTTGCCGCCCACGGTCGCGGTCTTCTCGCCCGGATCGGGCGGGTACATCAGGCCGCGCGTGAGCGCGTCGGCCGCAAGATCGCACAGCAGCACGCCGGGCTGGATGTGCACGACGAGGTTGTTCATATCGTAGGAGAGGATCTTGTTCATGCGCGTCGTGCACAGCACCACGCCGCCGCACAGCGGCACGCACCCGCCGACGAGGCCCGTGCCCGCACCGCGCGGCGTGACGGGGATGTCATTTTCGTAGCACACACGCATGATCGCGGACACTTCTTCAGTGCTCTCGGCCTCACAGACCACCTCGGGATAATACTTGCCGTAGATGGGCATTTCGTCGTGGCTGAAGTCGTCTTTCACCGCATCGCCTGCGAAAAAGCGCTTCGCGCCCACGATGGCCTGAAGCTGCGCGGCAATTTCAGGTGTGACTTTCTTGTATTTCGTCATTTCTGACCTCCTAACTTGTTCTGAACTTATAAAGTAACACAATACAGGGGGTAGTTGTCAAGTATCCCCTATGTGAAAAAATCATATTTTTACGCAAAAAAGCTTCCGGCCCGAGATACGGGCCGGAAGCCCGGAATTATTGTTCTGCCTTCCCGAGTTTGGGAAGCGCAAGTGTGACGAGGATGCCGACAATGGCAATTACGCCGGCCAGGATGAAGGCCATGGAGGTGTTGACGGCCTTGGCGAGGAAGCTTGTTCCGATTGAGGCAACGCCGAAGCCGATCATAACAAGTGAGCAGACAAGACCAGCATTCTCGGAGCCGAGATAGTCGGTCGTGAGCGAGGGCATGGTCGCCGCCGTACCGCCGTAAGTGAAGCTGAGCAGCCGGAAGCACACGACATATACAATTCCCTTGGAGAACGTGAGCAACACGATGGCAAGGATCGTGATTGCAAAGCAGAGGAGCATAGCGCCTTTGCGGCCAATCTTATCACTGCCTGTGGAAATCAGGAAGCGGGCGGCGATCTCCTCGATCGCGTCACAGTATCTCTGCAATTTTTAACAGAGGACGCGCGGTTTTGGTGTGCCGGAGCGGCTGGAATTGCTCGGTTTTTCCATCTGCCTTGACAATCGTCCGGTCAAATGCTAATATAGTCCGTGCAAATACTATTTGGAGGAACCGTATGCAGCATAGTCCAAGAAAGTTCTGGGAAGTCTGGGGGCGCTCGGATGCGCTCTACAACCGCTGGGCTGCCGCGCACGGCGTGAACAACTACCGGCTGTTCGTGCTCTACGTGCTCGATAACCACCCCGGCGCCACGCAAAAGGCCATCTCGGATCACGCCGGTCTGCCCAAGCAGACCGTCAACACCGTCATCCGCGCGCTGCGCACTGAGGGCTACGTCACGCTCAGCCCCGCCAGCGGCGACCGCCGCGAGAAGAACGCCGCCCTCACGCCCGCCGGGCAGGCCTATGCCCGTGAGCTGCTCGAGCCGCTCTATGCACTCGAGGACGCTGTGTTTGCCCGCATGGGCGATGCGCGCGTGCTGGAGATGATGGACGCGATCGCGCTGTTTAATATGATCTTTGAAAAGGAAACGGAAACTATAAAATGAAGACAACTCGGCATGGCTCTTTTGCGGCCTATGTGCTCCCGTCCGTGCTTGCGTTCGCGCTCTCGGGCCTGTACACGATCGTGGACGGGTTTTTCATCGGTCAATCTCTCGGCGACCTCGGTCTCGCCGCCATCACGCTCGCCTATCCGGCGGCGGCGCTGCTGCAGGCCGTCGGCACGGGCATCGGCCTCGCCGGTGCGATCCGCTGCACCATTTTGCAGGCGCGCGGGGAAGAACAGACGCCGCGCACGTGCTTTTCCGGCACGGTGCTGCTGCTGCTCGTGACGAGCGCGGTGTTCACGGCGGTGCTGCTCGGGCTGCTCGACCCGGTGCTGACGGTGCTCGGCGCGCAGGATGAGACGCGCCCGCTGGCCGCGGAATACATCCGCGCGATCGCCTACGGCGCGGCTTTTCAGATCCTCGCCACCGGTCTTGTGCCCTTCATCCGCAACCTCGGCGGCTCGGCGTTTGCCATGGCCGCGATGGGCACGGGCTTTGTGACCAACATCGCGCTCGACTACCTGTTCGTGTGGGAGTTTCACTGGGGCATGGCCGGCGGCGCGTGGGCGACCGTCATCGGGCAGGCGGCAACGATGCTGCTCGCCATCGGCTATCTGGTGTGGCGGCGCGTGGGCTTCGTGCCGCCGAAGGCGGGCGAGGTGCTGCCGCTGTGGGGCGCGTTGCTGAAGGTCGCGGCCGCGCCGATCGGGCTGACGTTCTCGCCCAACATCACGCTCATGGTCATGAACCACTTCCTGCTGCGCTACGGCGGCGCGCTGGCGATCGCGGTCTACGGCTGCATCGACTATGTGCTCTCGACGATCTATATGCTGCTGCAGGGCGTTGGCGACGGCAGCCAGCCGCTCATCAGCCGTGCCTACGGTGCGGGCGACTTCGGTGAGCTGCGCCGCACGAGCACGCGCTCTTACCGCGCGGCCTTCGTCATCACGGCGGCGTGCATCGTCGCGCTCTACCTCGCGCGCAGCGTCATCGGCGTGCTCTTCGGCGCGTCTGCGGAGGCGAACGCCGGCGTCACCGCGCGGCTGCCGCTGTTTCTGGCGACGCTGCCGCTGCTGGCGTATGTGCGCGTGACGATCGCATACTTTTACGCGACGGAAAAGACCGCGCTGTCGTATGTGCTCGTGTTTTCCGAGCCGGTGCTGACGTTTGTCGTGCTGCTCATTTTGCCGCAGCTGCTCGAGCTCAACGGCGTGTGGCTGGCGATCCCGGTGGCGCAGGCGCTCACGTTCTGCATCGCCGTGCCCGCGCGGCGGCGCACGCAGCGCGCGCGAGAGCTTCCGGCGTGATCCGCAGCCACAAGGCTGTCCGCGCATAAAAACAGCGCCCATTGCATTGGCAATGGGCGCTGTTTTTGCTTTGGGTTTGGGTTTGCTGTGCCTTGCTCAGGCCTGCATTTCGCCGCGGTAGAGCATGAGGATGATCTGGCCGCGCGTGCAGACCGCGTCGGGGCTGAAGGTGTCCTTGCTCGTGCCGGCCATGATGCTGTTGGCAGCCGCCCACTTCACGGCGGCGCAGTAGTAGGCATCACCGGCTACGTCGGCAAACGGGTTGTCGAGACCGGAGACATCCGGGGCGTCGGCTGCGGCGTAGAGCATCGTGACCGCCTGCGCACGGGTGCAGACCGCGTCGGGGCTGAAGGTGGTGGCGCTCGTGCCGGCCGTGATGCCGTTGGCAGCCGCCCACTTCACGGCGGCGCAGTAGTAGGCATCACCGGCCACATCGGCAAACGGGTTGTCGAGACCGGAGACATCCGGAGCGCCGGCGAGCTGATACAGGAACGTGACGATGTGCGCGCGGGTGCAGCCCAGATCGGTGCCGAACGTGTCGGCGGAGACGCCGCCCGTGATGCGCGGCGCATGGTTGTAGGCCCACTCCACGGCATCGTACTGCACGGTGCCCTCAGTGACATCCAGGAACGGGAGCTTGGCCGCGGCCGGGATCTGGTCAACGGGGATCTCGGCGCTGACGGAGGCGTTGCTGAGCGTGATCTGGTAGTTCTGGGCGTAGTTTGCCTTGCCCGGCTCATAGGTGTAGATCACGAGCGCAAGCTTGTGGCCTTCCTTGACGGTGTAGACGTTCGGCTGCAGGTAGATGGTGTAGTCGTGGTTCTCGCCGACCTTCAGCGCGACCTTCGTGCCGGCGGAGGCGGAGTCATAGCCCGCGTCCGGGTTGCACAGATCCATCCAGCCGCGCGCGATGATCTTGTAGCTGACGTCGGTGGCATTGAGCTCGGCGTAGTCATAGTTGTTCAGACCGCCGCCCATCCACGCACCGCCGGCGGTGAGGGTCTTGGGCACATAGCTGCCCTTTGTGTTGTAGGCCGGGAACGTCGTGCCCTCCGGCGCGATGTCGACGAGCATGGCGCTGACCATGAGCGCATCGCGGTCGATCAGATCGGCGCCGTCCGGCAGGGACACGGTCACAGCGCCGTCAGCGCTCGCTGCGCCGACGAAGTTGTCGTGGTCAAGGGCGTTCGTCTCTTCACCGACATAGTTGTCGTGGTCGACGGTGCCGCGCGGGCTGTTCGTCTCCGGCGCGTCATAGTTATCGGCGCTGGCGGTGAAGCTCACGGCCACGCTGCCCTTGATGACGGTGTCGGCATCCACGTCCATGGTGTACATGGCGCTCACGTCGGTAGAACCGGCGGTCAGCGCATTCTGCCAGTTTTTGCGGTTGATGCCCTGCGTGCTGTAGTCGCTGTTGATGGTGGTCGTGCCGGTGTCATCGGCGTTGGAGAGGACGATGCTCTGGTCGGTCGTCCAGCTGTCATAGGTGTTCCAGACGGAGGCGTCGACGTTGCTCTGTGCGGTGACGGCGGCCATGTTCTCGGCGCCGTTTTCCACGCCGCACAGGTAGTGGCTGAACCAGCGGTTGAGGACATTGTTGTAGCTCTCGCCGTCAATGTAGAACTCAAGGTTGCCGGCGGGATAGCTCGGGGTCAGGTGCGCGTCCTGATGCAGCAGAAGCTTGACGTTCACGCCCGCCTTCTGATACGCCTGGTACATGAGGTCAAATTCCTTCGTGCGCACGTTGTCGTCATTGAGACCGTGCACGATCAGCGCCGGGCACTTGATGTTTTCCGCGTCAAGCGTGTAGTCGCGGGTCGCCCAGTGCTCAGAGTAGTCGCCGTTGCTCTTGAGCTGATCCTGCTGGATCTGGTACATATAGTTGCCGTACTTTTCGGCGATGGTCGCGTAGTCGTCCGGATCGAGGTAGCGGCCGTTGCAGTACCAGCCGAGCCGCTCGGAGTAGTTGACGAGGCTGTTGGTGGAGATGCCCTGAGAGTTGGTGTACTCATACCAGCTCGCGATGCCGGCGACGGGGACGATGGTCTCAAGGCCGGCAACGCCGGTCGTCGCCAGACCGAACTGCGTCGTGCCGGCGTAGGAACGGCCGGTCATGCCGACCTTGCCGCTCGACCAGTCGGCCGCGATGGCGATGTTGCCGGTCTTGTCGGTGTAGGCCGTGCGGTCGCCGTGCAGCCATTCGATCACACACTTGAACGCATCGATCTCCAGATCGGTGCCGCAGGTCTCAAAGCCGTCGGAGCCCTTCGTGCCCAGACCGCCGCACTCGACCACGGCAAAGCCGCGCACGAGATAGTAGTCATACCAGTTGAGATCCTCGTAGTCATACATCTGCTCGTACGGATTCCAGTAGTACCAGTCGGAGCTGTCGGCGGTCGCTGCCGCGTCCGCGGTCGTGGCGGTCCCGGCGGGCACGCGTGCCGCCGGCTGGCTGTAGAGCTTGGAGATGTCATACCCCTCGCTGCCGAGGTTCGAGCCGGGGTTCATGCTGGAGTTGCAGCCGGTGATGTACGGGCGCGCCTCGTAGATGGTGGCCGCCTTGTAGTTGCCCTCCATCGCCGCGCGCGGGATCTGCACGACCGCCTTGACGAGGTCGAGCTTGCCGTCATCGTCGGTGTCGTAGTTGGTCTCGACATAGACGCAGTAGCGGATGATGTCGCTCTCGGCGTTGCTGTAGCCCTCCGTCACTTCGCCGGTCGTGTAGGGGAAAATGGGCTGGGCCATGCCGTTCATGTACAGCGGCTGCAGCTTGTCCGCGTGCAGCGCGTCATACATCTGGTCGGCGACCGCCTTCATCTGGTGGTAAGCCGCGAGCGTGCAGGGCGCGTCGGCGTCGGTGTCCGCGTCGATCATGCCCATGCTGCGCGCCTGCGCCAGATAGTCATCCGGGAACGAGCCGAGCTGCTGCTCGGTCATGCCCGTCCACAGCAGCAGCGCGCGCACTGCGTCTGCTACGGTCAGTTCGGTGTTTTCGCCTGCGCCGTCGGGGACGAGCGCAGTGCCGTCGATGTCTGCCAGATCGGCATACGTCACGGCGGGTGCGCTGCTGCTGTCGTTCACGGCGAGCGCCGTGCCGGGCAGAAGCGACAGCACCATGACCAGCGTCAGCAGCAGAGTCAAGATTCTCCTCTTCATGATAAGCCTTCTTTCTGTATGGGATTGGATTCTTCACCGCCGGAGCAGCAGGAGTGCGCCGCAGACGGAAAAAATCTTATGTGCAGTTTACGTCTGAAATGTAAATTTTTCAATTGACAAAGCACACAAGGTTTTTGCGAATTTATATTCACGTTTCGTCGAATTATCGGCATAATCATGCATTAACGTATTTCAACATATGCATTTGCACGCGTAATAACGAAAAATCCCTGTATGTTCCATCGCTTTTTGCGCACGCCAAGCTGTGAGCGGCAAAACGAGCGGGGTTTATATATATTCATCCGAATGTTCGCTTGATTCGCACGCGGGCACTTGACAGATACCCACCGGGGGTATATATTTGAAAATACCCCGGAGGGGTATACAGAAAGCGATGAGGTACTGACATATGGACGATGAGAAAAAAACCTGCTGCTGCGGCTGCTCGCAGCGCAAGAAGGAGCGCACGCCGGAGGAGTATACGCGCCTCATCCACCGGCTCAACCGCATCGAGGGGCAGATCCGCGGCATCCGCGGCATGGTCGAAAACGATGCCTACTGCCCGGATATCCTCGTGCAGTCGGCGGCGGCCGGCGCGGCGCTCAACGCATTTAATAAGGAACTGCTGGCGAGTCACATCCGCACCTGCGTCGTCGAGGACATCCGCGGCGGCAAGGATGAAGTGATCGACGAGCTGGTGGCGACGCTGCAAAAGCTCATGAAATGAGCATTCCCGAAGGAGGGACGATCTTGAAGCAATTTGATGTCACCGGCATGAGCTGCGCCGCCTGCTCGGCGCGCGTGGAAAAGGCGGTGTCGCACGTGCCGGGCGTGACGGCGTGCGCGGTCAGCCTGCTGACGAACTCCATGGGTGTGGAGGGCACGGCGTCGGCGCAGGCGATCATCGACGCGGTGCAGGCTGCGGGCTACGGCGCGGCGATTCAGGGCGCGCAGACGCCCTCTGCGCCCACAGCCGATGCCTTGACCGATCATGAGACGCCGAAGCTGCGGCGCAGACTCGGCTGGTCGCTGGGTTTTTTGCTGGTGCTGATGTATGTGTCCATGGGACACACGATGTGGGGCTGGCCGCTGCCGGGATTCTATGACGGCAACCATGTTGCCGTGGGGCTGACGCAGCTGCTGCTGACGGGCATCATTCTGGTCATCAACCAGCGGTTTTTCATCAGTGGCTACAAGGCGCTCTGGCACCGCGCGCCGAATATGGACACGCTCGTGGCGCTCGGCGCGACGGCGGCGTTTGCTTACAGCACGTATGCGCTCTTTGCCATGACGGGCGCACAGGCGCGCGGCGACGAGCAGGCGGTCATGGGCTATATGCACGACTTGTATTTTGAATCTGCCGCTATGATCCTCACGCTCATCACGGTGGGCAAGACGCTTGAGGCGCGCGCCAAGGGCAAGACGACCGATGCGCTGCGAAGCCTTCTGCAGCTTGCGCCCAAGACGGCGACCGTTGTGCGCGGCGGCGCGGAGGTGACCGTGCCGATCGGGCAGGTGCGCCTGGGCGACGTGTTTCTCGTGCGGCCGGGGGAGCGCATCCCGGTCGACGGCGTGGTGCTCTCGGGCACGAGCGCGGTCAATGAGGCGGCGCTCACCGGCGAGAGCATTCCGGCCGACAAAGCGCCGGGCGCAGCCGTATCGGCCGCGACGGTGAACCAGTCCGGCTTTCTCAAATGCCGCGCCACGCGCGTCGGCGAGGACACGACCCTTGCGCAGATCATCCGCATGGTGCGCGACGCGGCGGCGACGAAAGCGCCGATCGCCAAGATCGCGGACAAGGTGTCCGGCGTGTTCGTGCCGGCGGTCATGGGTGCCGCGCTCGTGACGTTTCTTGTCTGGCTGCTGCTGGGCCGCAGCGTGGGCTACGCGCTCGCGCGCGGCATCTCGGTGCTGGTCATCAGCTGCCCGTGCGCGCTCGGTCTCGCCACGCCGGTGGCAATCATGGTCGGCAGCGGCGTGGGCGCGAAAAACGGCGTCCTGTTCAAGACGGCGGCCTCCCTTGAGGAGACCGGCCGCATTCAGATCGTCGCGCTCGACAAGACCGGCACCGTCACCTCCGGCGAGCCCACGGTGACGGACATCTGTCCCGTTCCGGGCGTGACGGAGGCGGAGCTGCTGGGTGCAGCCTGCGCGCTCGAGCAAAAGAGCGAGCATCCGCTGGCCAAGGCCGTGCTGCGCCGCGCGCAGGCGGACGGGCTGACCGCCGCCGAGGTGACGGCGTTTCAGGCGCTGCCGGGCAGCGGGCTTCAGGCCGCGCTCGACGGGCAGCTGCTCTGCGGCGGCAATGCGGACTTCATCCGCACCGTGACGGCGCTCCCCGATGCCGTTTCGGCGCACGCGCAGCAGCTTGCGCAGGCGGGCAAGACGCCGCTCTTTTTCGCACGCGGCGGAAAGCTTCTCGGCATCATCGCCGTTGCGGACGTGCTCAAGCCCGACAGCCCGCAGGCCATCCGCGCGCTGCAGAACATGGGCATCCGCGTCGTCATGCTCACGGGCGACAACGCACGCACGGCCGAGGCCATCGGCGCACAGGCCGGTGTGGATGAGGTGATCGCGGGCGTGCTGCCCGACGGCAAGGAGCGCGAGATCCGCCGCCTGCGTGCGCGCGGCAAGGTCGCCATGGTCGGAGACGGCATCAACGACGCTCCGGCGCTCACGCGCGCGGATGTCGGCATCGCCATCGGTGCGGGCACGGACGTGGCCATCGACGCGGCCGACGTCGTGCTCGTCAACAGCCGCCTGAGCGATGTTCCGGCGGCCATCCGGCTCAGCCGCGCAACGCTGCGCAACATCCACGAAAACCTGTTCTGGGCATTTTTCTACAACACCATCGGCATCCCCATCGCGGCGGGTGTGTTCGTTCCGCTCGGCCTGACGCTCAGCCCCATGCTCGGCGCGGCGGCCATGAGCCTGTCGAGCTTCTGCGTGGTCACGAACGCCCTGCGCCTGAATCTGTTTGACCTGCACGATGCACGTCGTGATCACAAACGTGCAAGCCATCTCAAAGAAGTACCGGAAATCAAGGAGGAAACCACAATGAAAAAGACCATTTCAATCGAAGGCATGATGTGCGCTCACTGCGAGGCCGCCGTGAAAAAAGCGCTCGAGGCGCTGCCGGAGGTCACGGAGGCCGCCGTCAGCCACACGGCGGGCACTGCCGTCGTGACGCTCAGCGCCCCGGTGGACGACGCCGTGCTCAAGGCCGCCGTCGAGGCCAAGGATTACACCGTCACCGGCATCGCATAAGAGCGCGGCCAAACCGCAGCGCCGAAGGCTTCCCGTTCCGGGCGAGGCCTTCGGCGCTGTTTGTTTCTGTGTGCAAAAAAGCAAGGATTTCGGTTGCCGCGGCGGGAAAAATTCGTTATACTGAACAAAAGCACCCTGCAAGGAGGTGTCCCGCATGAAATCCTATCCGCGCATGGCAGCTCTGCTGCTGGCGCTGCTGCTCGCGCTCGGCTGCACCGGCTGCGGCGAGAAGCAGGAGCCCGTGACCGTGACGATCTGGCACGTCTACGGCGGCGAGACCGAGTCCCCGCTCAACGACCTCATCGACACATTCAACGAGACCGTCGGCCGCGCGCAGAACATCCGCGTGCAGGTCGGCAGCGTCACGAACACGAACACCATCCACGAGGCGGTGCTCGCCTCGGCTTACGGCGAGCCCGGCGCGACGGCGCTGCCGGATATGTTTGTGTCCTATCCCAAGACCGTGCTGGCACTGCCGGATGCGGATATCCTCGTTGACTACCGGGACTATTTCTCGGACGCGGAGCTGGATGATTTCATCCCCGCGTTTCTTGCCGAGGGGGAGATCGGCGGGCATCTGACCGTGCTGCCGGTGGCCAAGAGCACGGAGATCCTGTTTGTGGACAAGACGCTCTTTGACCGCTTCGCCGCCGCGACGGGCGCGACGCTCGATGATCTGTCCACATGGGAGGGGCTCTACCGCACGGCAGAGGCCTACACCGCCTGGACGGACGCGCAGACGCCCGACACGCCGGATGACGGCAAGGTGTTTTTTGTGCACGACTACCATTTTGATTACTTTCAGGTCGGTGTCGAATCCCTCGGCGCGGAGTTTTTCGACGGCGATCGGGTGGCCTTCGGTCCGGTGTTTCGCCGCGTGTGGGAGCCGTATGCCCGCGCGACGCTTGCCGGCAGCGTCTGGCTCAAGAGCGGCTACGCCACCGAGCCTTTGCGCACGGGCGACGCGGTCGCGTCCGTGGCATCGTCGGCGAGCGTGCTGTACTACGCCAACACCGTCACCTACCCGGACAACACCTCCGAGCCGGTGGAGATCATCTCCCTGCCGTGCCCGACGTTTGCGGGCGGGGAGAAGCTCGTCATGCAGCGCGGCGCCGGCATCTGCACGGTCAGGTCCACGCCCGAGCGCGAGCGCGCGTGCATGACGTTTCTCAAGTGGCTCACGGCGCCCAAGCGCAACGTCGATTTCGTGACGCGGCTGGGCTATATGCCCGTCACGCAGACGGCGTTTGCAAACGAGCTGCCCAGCGCTGTGCGCACGCTCGATGACCCCATGTACGTCTCGCTCTATCAGGCGTTTCTCGACACGCAGAGCAGCTACACGTTCTACACCCCGCCGCAGCGCAGGGATTATCTCGAGCTCGAGACCCGCTTTGAAGAGCAGGTGCGCCTGCAGCTCACGGCCGGGCGCGTGCTCTGCGAACAGCAGGGCGGCGGCGCGCGTGAGGAGCTGATCTGGTCCACGCTCGACCAATTTGAAAAAAACTACGTCCGCTGAGGCGGCAGAAAGGCGGTGACGGCCATGCTCCGGCTTCGGGAAATGCGCTCGGTGCTGGAAAAGGCAAAGACGCAGGGCGTGAGTATGCAGCGGCGGCTCGTGCTGTACTGGTTCAGCATGGCGCTGGCGATCCTGGCCGCCGTGCTGCTGGTCGTGAGCCTGACGGGGATGTTTTCCAACACGGCGCAAAAGCTCGGCCAGTCGCTGTCGATCCAGGAGCGCAACACCGCCTCGGCGCTTGCCGGGCAGATGGACCAGCTCACGGCGCAGAGCATCGCCCTGTCGGAGGAGCTCACGCGCGAGCTGGATAAGCAGCTGGCCGCCGGCGGGCGGACGTTCTCCGCACTCAACGACGATCCCGGCGCGATCGCGGCCGTCGAGACGGCGCTCTATCCCGCGCTGAACACCTATTTGAAATCCGGCGCGTGCAGCGGTGCGGTCTTTTGTCTGGATGCCACGGCCAACACGGCGCTGCCGGGCGCGGCGACCTCGCGCGCGGGGCTGTACCTGCGCTATTCGGCGCTGCGCGCCATCGGTGCGACGGATCAGCACGTCACCTGCTTTCGCGGCGCGGCGGAGACGGCGCGCAGCGCACAGGTGCAGATGCACAACCGCTGGAATCCGGAGCTGAACGTGCAGGCCATCCCCGGCTACACGCAGCTGCTGCACACATCGGACGGCCGTCTGGCCGAGCGCTGCCTGTGGACGGGGCGCATCGCCCTGCCCGACACGTGGGAGTCGGTGACGCTGCTGTGCGTGCCGCTGCTCGACAGCGCGGGCAATGTGCGCGGCATCTGCGGTGCGGAGCTCAGCGACCTGTATTTTCGCCTCACCTATCCCGCCGTGGACAGTACCTACGGCAGCATGGTCACGGTGCTCGCCCCCATAGACGGCGACCGGCTGCTGCTCGAGCAGGCCATGATCGGCAGCCCCGGCGGGTCCTATCTCACGGCCGACGGCACGCTCACGTGCAAGACCGGCCGGTATTATAATACGTATTCCGACGGCAGCCGCACCTATCTCGGTCTGCACGAGCCGATCGGTGCGACCGACGCCGCGGGGCGGAAGCTCGCCGCCGTGACGCTCGTGCCGGATGCCGGGCTGCGCGCGCTCGAGGCGCGCAGCCGCACGACGTGGATCATCGTCTCGCTCGTGTTTCTCGCGGCGATGCTGCTGCTGTCAACATACCTGTCGCGCCGGTTCGTGACGCCGATCTCCCGCAGCCTGCAGGCCATCCGCGAGCAGACCCCCGGCGAGCACCCGTCCGGCATCTCGGAGATCGATGAGCTGCTGGCCTTCGTCCGCTCGCGCGCGGCCGAGCAGCTCACGGCCGGAGGTCTCCCGCCGAACATCGAGGAGCTGCTCTCGGGCTTCCGCGACCGGGTGCAGACGCTCACCCCCATGGAGCGCACCGTGCTGCAGTATTACATCGACGGCTGCTCGCTTGAGGAGGTCGCGGCGCGCGCGTATATCAGCGTCTCCACCGCCAAAAAGCACAACACGAACATCAACCGCAAGCTCGGCGTGACCTCGCGCGAGGAGCTCATGCTGTATATCGACCTCTTCCGCCGCTGCGGCCGTCTCGACGAGATCGCCGCGCCGCAGGCAGAGGATAGCACAAGGTGCACAACCTGACCGTCGTCAGGCTGTGCACCTTGTCTACTACTCAGTCGTATTTTGCGGTTTCGGCGGGGTTTTTGCGCCGGGAACGTAGCATTTCCGACCCCAATGCCTTATACTATCAGCATAGCTGAAAAATCATCAAAAACAGTTAGATCTGATGAAAAACATCTGTGCAAAGGAGCATGCTTATGGGACTTATCAAAGCGATCGCCGGAGCTGCCGGCGGTGTCATGGCCGACCAGTGGAAGGAATTTTTCACCTGCGAGGCGCTGCCGGCCGACGTGCTGGCGGTCAAGGGACAGAAGAAAACCACCCGCCGTTCAAGCAACACGCACGGCGATGAGAACATCATCACCACCGGCTCGCGCATCGCGGTCGCCGACGGTCAGTGTATGCTCATCGTCGAGCAGGGCAAGATCGTCGAGGTCTGCGCCGAGCCGGGCGAGTACACCTACGACGCGTCCACCGAGCCGACGATCTTCGCCGGAAACCTCGGCGCGAGCATCGGTCAGGTGTTCCAGAACATCGGCAAGCGCTTCACCTTCGGCGGCGAGGCACCGAAGGATCAGCGCATCTACTACTTCAACACCAAGGAGCTGACCGGCAACAAGTACGGCACGCCGAGCCCGGTGCCGTTCCGCGTGGTCGATCAGCGCGCCGGCATCGACATCGACATCGCCATCCGCTGCTTCGGCGAGTACAGCTACCGCATCACGAACCCGCTGCTGTTTTACACCAACGTCTGCGGCAACGTCACCGAGGCCTACACCCGCGACACGATCGACGGTCAGCTCAAGAGTGAGCTGCTCACGGCGCTGCAGCCGGCGTTCGCGCGCATCAGCGACATGGGCATCCGCTACTCGTCGCTGCCCGGCCACACGCGCGAGATCGCCGAGGCGCTCAACGAGGAGCTCTCGGCGCAGTGGCGCGACCGCCGCGGTCTGGAGATCGTGGCCTTCGGCGTCTCGTCCGTGAAGGCGAACGAGGAAGACGAGCAGATGATCAAGGAGATGCAGCGCGAGGCCGCCTACATGGACCCGACGCGCGCCGCCGCGATGCTCTCGCGCTCGCAGGGCGAGGCGATGAAGGCCGCCGCGTCCAACACGGCCACGGGCCCGGCCATGGCGTTCATGGGCATGGGCATGGCCGGTCAGATGGGCGGCATCAACGCCCAGAATCTCTACGCCATGGGTCAGCAGCAGGCAGCCCAGCAGGCGGCGCAGCAGCCCGCTGCCCCGCCGCAG
>OLOS01000578.1_pt1 | contig 37199 bp, 29 predicted proteins | sample 1672631 | NCBI WGS metagenome assembly OLOS01 (sample SAMEA3136707, study PRJEB25190) | human gut metagenome | biome: human gut; feature: human-associated habitat; material: faeces | place: Austria | collected 2013 | reverse complement strand
CGCGGAATTGCGGGGCGAAATAGGCCGCGCTCACTACGAAGAAGACGACGAGCGCCGCCGCAGCCGGCGCCGATGCATCCGCGCCCCATCCGGTCCTGTCTGGCAGTGAGGTATCCGGGGACCGGACAGGTGGGATATCGTTCATGATCCAGAACATTTCCACGCTGTCTGACGAGGAAGTCAACAAACGTTTTAAGGAATCCGAAGTTGGTTTTACAGAGGAACCCTGTATTGTTTATGACAAATTCGGGACAGGGGAGGATAATTTTATCCTGGATACCAGAAACAGCCAGTGCCATTTAAGAAAGGTGGATCTGATGGACGGACAGCGGGGATTTAAGCTGTCAGAACCAGCCTACAGCTATGGCAGGTTCATGCAGGCCCATCTGGATGACCTGGTAATCCACCCCAGCGGAACCGTGGTCGGCATTAACTGGGAGACGGATAAGATTGAGGTCCTGAAGCTGCCCGGGGAGGGATGCCTTGACGCGGATGCGCCCCAGTCACAGATGTTTTCAGGAGAAGGGTTCAGGGAAGGGCTGATTAACGGGCCAAAGGCTGTAAAGATAGCATCGGACGGCAGGATCCTGATTCTGGAATCCGGTAACAGGCGTATACAGGGCTTTGATGAGAACGGGAACCCGGTGGCAGGTTTTCTGGGAAGGCGTCTGTTTGAGATGCCGCTGCAGGCAGTGAAGAATGACCTGGACGGGGAACTGTTCACGGATGTGATGGAGGAGGCATACCGGAATGCCGGTCTCACTGGATTGTGCGGGATAACGGACAAAGGATTTTCGGGTGAATTGGATGAAGGTATTGTGTCGGATGCATTTTTACGTGAACTTTCAGACACAGGCGTCTATATCTACCGTGAAGAAGATAACATCCAGCTGCAGACAAAGGAACCGGGGAATATGTGGAAGATATGTGAGACACAGAGGAATACATCCTATGTGGTCACGAAATCAGATGCAAGCCTGCTGGTATGGGACGGCCTGTCCCAGATGACGGTGTCTGTTGCCGATAAGGGCAGACGCTGGATATTGGATGACCTGCAAGGGGGTAAGTCCTACGTGGCTGAACAGGATGGGATTGACAGGGAAAAGGCTGTATTTTATGAGAACCTGTCCTACATGAATCTTTGGAACGGATTGGAGGATGATACGTATCTGGACTTCTGTACCGATGCGAAAGGGTACCTGTCCGTACTGTCTTACCACGGCAGCGGGAATCAGGTTTCCGATTATCATGTAGATATTTATAATCCGGACGGAAGCTTCCTCGTGAGGACGCCGGATTCCAGACTGCAGCCGGAAGCGCCTCAGTATATCAATGCAGGCAGGCTGGAATCAGATGAATTCAGGAACCTGTATACGCTGAACTTTGAGAAAATTACAGGCAGCAATGGCAAGACAGAGCCGTCTGTCAGCAGATGGGTGCCTACTTCCCCATTGTTTACCCTGGAAAAGGATGCGCAGCAGGAACTGGAGAGCGGAAATCTGGGAAAACTCAGGGAGCGTTTTGGAACCCACGGTATTACGCTTACAGCTTCGGCCAGACTGGTAAGGCAGGAGGACAGGTATCAGATTGAGGATGACCAGGAAGTGGACGGCACTGTAAGACCGGTGGTATTTGATATCATTTATTGTGTGGATGAGTACTATGTCTACAGGCTTCTCAGGAAAGAGGTGGATACATGGAGAAGAAACAGGTAGTGGTGACAGAAGGGAACCCTCTTATACTGGCCGCAGGAGGGACATATGGCTTTGATACCATCACCCTGATGCCGGGAGGCCAGATACGGATACAGGCAAAACCGGGGAATGTTAAAAGAACCATAATCCAGGTAAGGGAAATCATAAAAAAAGGAGAGTAAGACAATGGATATCATCAGTAAGGTAATTGAAGAGCAAAGGGAATATTTTAAGTGTCACAGGGATGGGGATTACAGAGTGAAATCCCCCATCCTCACATCGGACTATCCGGAAGGGGTCCATCTGAACCCAAAGGGAAAAAGCGGGATACAGCCGTCCTACCTTGTATTCAGGAATATTGATGAGCTGAAGCAGATGTGCGTACCGGACAAGCTGGCTGTGATGAATAACGGAGGTAATTTGAACTGGGGCCTCAAGGGCTGGAAAAAGAAGTCCGGGGAATATACGGTGGAGCAGCTTAGTCCGCTGGAAAGGGCGGATATCTGCCATGCGTTTCAGCAGTACATATATGGGGATTCCAGGTTTGCTGAGTCTTACAGGGATATACTGAACCGCCTGTATTTTGAAGAACCGATAATCATTCCTGTATACAGTGTAGAAAAAGTGGTTGTAAAAAAAGGCCATCCCCTTGTTCTGGGAGATGAAGGGACAAGCTGTACGGTGCTGGACTGTAATGAGCTGATTGTGGAGGAAGGGGCGGAAATCATTGCACATGGTGAATGCCAGGTAACTGCGGATAAGCTTGAGTCCGAAAGTGGATCCACCTTCAGTATTGGCGGGAACGGAACCGATGCAGAGGATGAAACCGGAAGGGCCGCGGATGGCAGCAAGGGGAATGACGGAGGCCAGGGACGGGATTCAAAGGACAGCTGTGATGTGAAAGCCCGGGATGCAGACCGGGGATCTAATGGTGATAATGGAAAAAATGGTCAGAACGGAACATCCGGTACCAACGGCGCGGGTGTGGAGTACAAGGTGAAGCAGATGATTGGTACTCACTATGTCTTCAGTTATGGGGGCAACGGGGGCAACGGAGGAAAGGGAAAGGACGGCGGCAACGGCGGGGATGGAGGAGATGCAGCCAAGCCAACCGGCTATTGCGCTAAAGGTAATCCGGGATACGGAGGAAAAGGAGGAGCCGGAGGTAATGGAGGAGCCGGAGGTAATGGCGGCAAGGGAGGAAAGGTAATCATTTACTTCAGCCAGGAAGAGTCTCCTGATGCGCGGATCCAGCTTCTTTCACCGGATGAAGCTGAGAAATTAAAAGGTGTCAGCGGAAGGGGAGGAAAGGCAGGAAAAGGCGGTAAGACAGGACTTGGAGGAAAAGGGGGCAAAGACATAGATGATAAGGGAAATTATGTGCCCAGTGAAGCCAAATATAACGGCCCCAACGGGGGTGAAGGAGGAAACGGGTCTCCAGGTAACCCGGGTGTTCCTGGGGAAGTATATGTAAATGGTTTATTCATTGGTTAGCCAGGAGGGTGGATATATGGCAGACATTTATATTGAGACGGCGTCCGGCATATGGGGAAAGGATGGACAGGACGGTATGGATCTTTTGGAAAAAGCCAGGAATGGGGAGCCGGGCCGGGTAAAAGGATTCCTGCACAAACGCTATATACAGGCCACACCAGGCGGGAATGGACAGGATGCAGGAAAGATGCAGGACGGATTCAATGGAGAGAATGGGGCAGAGGGGCAGGACTGTCCCGGCCTGCTCCTGGAATGCAGGGTATTTACGGTTGACCGGCCCATATCCATATGGGCTGTGGGCGGAGCAGGAGGAAACGGCGGACGCGGCGGAAGAGGCGGACGCGGAGGCGCTGGCGGGGACGCAGGTGAGCAGCTGGCAGCATACATCAATGAATATGGACCTCAAAAAGGCGGCAAGGGAGGCCGCGGCGGAAACGGAGGCGATGGCGGTTCCGGTGGGAATGGCGGAAACGGAGGCAGTGTGACCGTGCGCTTTGGCGCCTCCCGGATTCCTGAACCTGTAACGGTCCAGGCGGATGGCGGAATTGGAGGGAAGCCCGGTCCGGGCGGCGGCTGTGGACCGGGAGGTCCGGGCGGAATGAATGGGAAGGATACAGGAATAGACAGCAACTCCGCAAAACCAGGATTCATGGGGCTGTTCAGGAAAAAACGCTACATTGCCAGACCCAGGATGTCATCCAGGGCTGAGGGCGGCTGTCCCGGTGTGTGCGGAAGTCCAGGCAGGCCTGGAAATCCAGGAAGCCCTGGCCGGATATCAGTGGAACAGGTAGCGAAAGACAGGGAGAAAGCTGAGTAAGATAGGCTGGGCAGCCCTGGCCCTGTTTGAAGGTTCATTGCAGCCAACAGGCAAAATGCAGTCTTCATACCCAAGGGCTTGCCCAGCTTATTACAAAAAAGGAAAAGGAGAAAGGAATGGCAGGCGTACGGATGGTATTCCAGGGCAAGTACAGATTTGCTGCATGGGATAAAAGCAGGATAATAATGAAAACAGACGGAAGCCTTGATGTCCTGGCAGAAAAAGGCGGAGGGGTCCCGGTATCCGAAAGCGGTATGGATGACAGGTTTAATCTTTATGGGATGCATAAAAATGAAACAGTCATCCAGGCAATGAATGGAAATTATATTTCATGGACACCGCGGTTTGGCTATCAGGCAGACCAGGAGGAACAGGAGACAGCAGAGATTTTACGGATTATCAAAAAAACAGAGGAACTGTGGTTTTTTTACCGTGAAGATAAAGAAAGAAACAGATATTACATGAATGTGGAGGATGGTCATCTGTCAGAGATATCCATCGGTCAGGAGGAAGGATTGCCGGATACAGCCTGTTTCCATGTTGAGACAATTACAGGCAGCCTTAGCCAGCTGGTGCTTTGCGGGGCCAGGGGGGCAGACCTGGAATGGGCGGATTTAAGATATGCGGTTTTGCGGAATGTGGATATGACGGAATGTTCCATGATAAAAGCCACACTGGCATGTGCGGATGTCTGCGGTACCATGTTTGACCGGGCGCTGATGAACCTATGTGACTGTAGGAACATGGACTGCAGAGACGCCAGCTTCATACAGTCTTCCCTTATACAGTGTAATGCTTCAGACCTTAACGCGGCTGGGGGGACATTTACCCAGGCAGTGCTCAGGGGGAGCTGTCTGGACCGGGCCAGCCTGCGGGGGGCTATTTTGCAGGGAGTGGATTTTTCGGACACCTCCTGTCTGGAAACAGACTTTACGGAATCGGCCCTGGATGGCACCACTGTGTTTAAAGGGGCTAAGATGATCCGGTGCAATTTCCGCAGGATGAACCTGAAAGGGCTGCACATGAAAGGTACGGATTTGGAAGAGACGTATTTTGACGGGGCGGATCTGACAGGAGCGGACCTTAGCTATGCAAATCTGAAAAGGGCCAGTTTTACACAGGGAGCCTGTCTGATGAATGCATGTCTTGCCAATGCCTGCCTGCAGGAATCTGACTTTACAGGCGCTGTCCTTGGAAGCAGCATGGATTTAAACTCCCTTGCAGCGGACCTGACAGACGCCTATATGCCGGACGCCGTGTTCAACCGGGCAGACTTAAACGGGGTAAATATGAGCGGGGTTAACTGGTACGGTTCCCAGGCGGGCGCCACAGGAGCATATATGCATCATGTTAATTTTACAGGGGCTAACCTGGGCACCATGAATTTCACCCAGGCTGATTTAAAGGGCTGCATATTTGACCGGGCCGTGCTTATCGGCACAAACTTCAGAGGAGCCGTGCTGCGCCCTGGTGATGGCGGCAGGCGTGTTTCATTTGCTGACGCATCCATCCAGGGAGCGGATTTCTTTGCCAGTGAAATTGAAGACGCCATATTTACCAATGCCGCGGCAGCGGTTCCTGTGGAATGGTACTTTTCCCTGGATGGGAAAAAGTCCGCCCAATACCGGCAGATACTGAACCATGATAACGAACCGGTGTTTGAGGAATTGCGGGAGGTTTTTTCTTATCATGGAATCCATCTTGCAAAGGATGCCTATGTAAAGGTTGAAGAGGATGATTATAGATGGAAGATCATGTCGGGGACAGGGGAGCCTGTTTACCAGATTACAATGGAATTTGGCCTGCTTCAGGTAAGGGGAGGGATTGACGGTGTCCCGCTTATGTCCATAGACGGCAGGGAAGATATTATCCGGCAGCTGGACCGCTGCGTCATACCGACCGGGCTGCAAAGCATTTTCAGGGACAGCGGATATGGGCTGGACAAGGATGCGGCAGTGTATGTTGTAGAAGCCGGAACGTGCTGGAGTATTGACAATGGCACCTTCCATCAGGCAAAACTGAAATGGGGATACCTGGAGTTTTATATTGTACGCAAGCCGGGAGGAAGCCTTAATGTATACGGTACGGTATTTGGAACAGTGAGGATTGGACCTGGACATGTTTATGAACAGCAGAGGAATGTGATGGCAGCCACCAAATGGATACCTGACTTATTAAAGGGTGAAAGCATCTGCCCAAACGGACAGAATATATCAGTGGTTACCGATAAAAGACCCTCTGTGCGCATGACTTGGGAACAGGTTTTAAAGGCCGCGCTCCTGCCAAGGGAACCGGAGTGCATACCCGGTCCCATGACATGGTGTTCGCGGGAAAGGGGATGTAGTATAAGTGTATATGCAGAAAGATGACCGCAGAATTGCGGTGGTGGCAATGGGCTGCAGGTTCCCGGGAAAAGCCGGTACGCCGGAGCATTTCTGGGACATGCTTAAAAACCGGACAGATGCCATAAGCCAGATTCCGGAGGACCGGTGGGATATCACACATTTTTATGACAAGGACAGGGAGGCTCCGGGAAAGAGTATTTCCAAATGGGGCGGCTTTCTGGAAGGAGTGGATTTATTTGATGCGGATTTTTTCGGCATATCCGGGACAGAGGCAAAATATATGGATCCACAGCAGAGGATCCTTCTGGAACTGACCTGGGAAACGCTTGAGAATGGCGGTTATGTACCCCGGAAACTGAGGGGAAGCCGCACCGGGGTATTTGTAGGGAATTTTGGTTCTGATTACCTGATCATGCAGCGCAGGGAACAGGGAGGAAGGGGCATCAACAGCTTTTCCGCGGCCGGCAGTTCAGCTACCATGCTGTCCAACCGGATATCCTACCTATATGATTTCAAGGGGCCGTCCATGTCCATTGACACGGCATGCTCCTCTTCACTGGCAGCCGTCCATCAGGCATGCTTAAGCCTGGAGGAAGGGGATTGTGACATGGCCCTGGCGGCAGGGGTACAGCTCCTGCTGACACCGGATTCCTTTATTGTGGAGAGCAAAAGCGGCTTTCTTTCCCCAACCGGCAGGTGCAGGGCATTTGCAGAGGAGGCAGATGGATACGTAAGGGGCGAGGGGGCGGGTATGGTATTGCTCAAACGCCTGGAAGATGCTGTACGCGACCATGACCGGGTATGTGGAATCATCCTGTCCAGCGGAATGAACCAGGATGGGAAATCAAGTGGCATATATGCGCCTGATGAACAGGCGCAGGCACGGCTCATGGAGGCTGTCTGCAGCCGCGCTGGGATTCGGCCAAAAGATGTGCAGTACGTGGAAGCCCATGGAACCGGCACCAAAGCAGGCGACCAGGTGGAGGCGGCGTCCATCTCCAGGATATATGGAAGGGAAAAGGAGCATCCGCTCTATATCGGTTCCGTCAAAACAAATATCGGACATGGTGAATCCGCTGCCGGGATGGCCGGGCTTATAAAACTTCTTCTGGCCATGGAGCATGGGGAGATTCCGGCCACCCTTCACTGCAATCATCCAAGGAGGGAACTGGCCCTGAAAGAAAACGGGATTGAGGTGGTGACAGAAAACAGGAAGTGGATGCCTGAACATGGAAAGAGGACAGGGGCAGTCAACTCCTTTGGATATGGCGGGACGAATGTCCATATGATTGTGCAAAAAGAGGAAGCACAGGAAAACGGGACAGTGCATACAAGGGAAATTTATCTCCTGCCCCTTTCCGGAACCAGTGAGGCTGCCCTGGACAATCTGGCAGCCAGGTACGCAGAGACATTGCCGGGCCAGGATACATTATGGGATATATGTTACACGGCGGCGGTAAGGAGGAGCCACTATCCCTTCCGGGCCATACTGGCATTTACCAGCAGGGAAGAACTGGTCGATATACTGGCAGAGGCATGGACAAAGACAGGGGGAGTACGGTCTTTACCGCAAGGACAGCTGGTAATGTCCGGCAGGCTGAAGCAGCATCTGGGTCATTCAGGACAGGAAGAAATATACCAGTGTGTGCGGCCGTATCTGGATGGGGAGGAATTTGAATGGGAACACATCTATCCGGATGGGAAGCTGGCTGCATTGCCAGGCAGCTGCTTTCAGAAAAAATCTTACTGGAACGAGAGCAGGGAGAGCAGGTCCTACAGACTTTGGCCTGCAGATAGTCCGTTATTAGGACGGCGTCTGGCTGTGGCGGGATATGGATGGGAACAGGAGATATCCTTGGAAAGCCATCGGTATCTGTCCGGCCATAAAGTGAAGGGGCGGCTGCTTTATCCAGGGGCAGGATATATATGCACTATGGCAGATGCGGGCAGGATCCTGGAAATGGATAAAAACATCCGGCAGTATCCGGTACAACAGGAGAACGGCTGGTGCCTGAACAATATCTGTTTTCAGTACCCGTTGTATATGGGAAATGAAAGGTCGTGGATTCAGATATTCACAGATGAGCTGACAGGAAACAGCAGGATATATGGCCAGCACCGTAACGGTGGATTCCTGCTTCTTGCCTCCGGGCACAGGGGAAATTTTGAATCAGGCAGCTGGCTGCCCGGCAATCCGGAAAGTCTGAAATCCGGGCTTTTGGTCCATATGGACCAGGAGGAGGTTTATGGAAAACTGAAAGAACGGGGCTTTCTCTATGAAGGTCATTTTAAAGGCATTGAGGAAGCATGGTGCGGCACGGACGCCTGTCTTGCCAGGATATCCGTGGCAGACAGCGGGGAATGGAATACCTGGGAGGTTGACTGCTGTTTCCAGGCTTTGCTGGCAGCGGAGTTTGAGACTGATTTAAACGGGGATTTTGGGTTCCAGATTCCGTCGGGAATCCGCAGATGTGCCATGGGACGGAAAAAGGGACCGTATATTTACGTCTATACTGCATTGGAGTCCAGGACAGGAATCTCTACGGTTGGTAATGCCTTTATCTATTCTGCTGCAGGGGAGTGTCTGGGCCGGATAGAAGGTTTTATAAAGGAATCGCCGGATAAGGGAAACAAGCCGGTTGGAAAAGAGGAAAGTCTTTGGGATAAAACATTTTTGGAACAAACCCGCGGGGCCGATGCATATGACGGGACTGGCCCGGTTGGTGGAAGGGGCGGTGCGGCTGATGGGACTGGCGCAGCTGACGGGACTGGCGCAGCTGATGGGACTGGCGCAGCTGACGGGTCCTGGTACCCCGGTTCATATATGCCTGGACAGACCGGGGATATCCTTTCTGTCAGAAATAAGATACTGGATATAATTGCAGATGCCTTAAGCCTGGATGCTGATTCCCTGGATGAGGGGCAGTCCCTTGCGCAAATGGAGCCGGATTCCTTATCCATATACGCAATCAAGGCTGATTTGGAAGATATGCTTAAGATACAAGTGTCCCTGGATGGACTTCAGGGCAGTCAGCCCTTGGGGGAATGGATGGATACGATTCTTAAGGATTATGGAAGCATTTAGAAACCAATAGCAGAAGTGCCGCTCCTGACATGGAATATGGTACAGGTACCATACCATGTCACCAGGCGGTACTTCCGTCTTACAGGCATGGAAAGCACATCTGATTGGTCAGCGGATAAGACTGTGCCATACTGCCAAAAGAAAACGTTATACTTTGACAAGAATATCGATTTCTTACAAAGAATATTGGTTTTAACAGAATAATTAACAGAAATTTTATTCAAAATGTAGAAAATGCACAAAAAATATGCGATGTATTGACATACAGTTGTCTATTGTGATAGACTCAAGTTGTCAGAAGATGACGTAACTAAATAAAAGTATAAGTATTCAAAACTTATATATGCTCAAAATAGGTTGAGCGTTTCTACCAACTACCGTAATAGTTGACTATAAGTTTTCACAATCAGTACTGCCCGGGGCGCCGGGGACAGACAGTTGTGGAACCTTAGGAACAGCGGTGGTTTTTTTATTTGCCCGGGCCCGCCGCTGTCCAGGTGGATACGGACAGGAGGAGCATATGGCAGAGAATTTTGTATTAAAAGGCAATATCTGCTACAGCCAGGATGCCCAGACCCTTGTAACCGTAGAACAGGGATATCTGGTATGTCTGGATGGCAGGTCGGCCGGAGTGTACAGAGAACTTCCCCAAGAGTATGCATCATTTCCCCTGACGGATTATGGAGACCGGATGATTGTTCCGGGGCTTGTGGATCTGCATCTCCATGCGCCACAGTATTCATTCAGGGGACTTGGTATGGACTTAGAACTGCTGGAATGGCTGAATACAAGGACATTCCCGGAGGAGGCCAAGTACAGGGACACGGAGTATGCGAAGAAAGCATATTCCATATTTGCGGATAACATGAAACGCAGCGCTACAACAAGAGCATGTATTTTTGCCACCCTTCACAGGGAAGCCACCGAGGTACTGATGGACCTGATGGAGGAAAGCGGATTAAAGACCATGATTGGAAAGGTGAACATGGACAGGAACAGTCCTGACTTTCTGATTGAGGACAGCGCAGAGGCGTCTGCAGAAGAAACAGTGAGATGGCTGGAGGAGATAAGCGGCAGGTACAGGAACACGGAACCGATCCTCACGCCGCGTTTCATCCCAACCTGTTCCGATGAACTGATGGAAAGGCTGAAGGAGATACAGACCCGCTACGGTCTGGCCATGCAGTCCCATCTGTCGGAGAACCAGGGGGAGATTGCATGGGTAAAGGAGCTTTGTCCATGGTCCGGATTTTATGGGGATGCATACGACCATTTCGGACTGTTTGGCAATGGCGTGAGGACCATCATGGCCCACTGCGTATGGCCGCCTGAGGAGGAGGTCGCCAGGATGCGGGATAACGGAGTTTTTGTTGCCCATTGTCCCCAGTCCAATACCAACCTGTCATCCGGAATCGCGCCGGTGAGGACCTATCTCGATGAGGGCATCCAGGTGGGACTTGGGACAGATGTGGCCGGGGGCGTTGGGGAATCCATATTCCGGGCCATGGCAGACGCCATCCAGGTATCAAAGCTGCGCTGGAGACTGGTGGATGAGAGCCTTAAGCCACTGACCGTGGAAGAAGCATTTTACCTGGGAACCAAGGGCGGCGGGGCCTTCTTTGGAAAGACAGGAAGCTTTGAACCGGGGTATGAACTGGACGCAGTGGTACTGAATGATGAAAGCCTCAGGCATCCGCAGCCGCTGGATTTAAAAGACAGGCTGGAGCGGTTCATCTACATTTCGGATGAACGTCATATAGATGCCAAGTATGTAGCCGGCTGCCAGGTATTCTGAACAAGCCGGAATTAAAACTGAATATGTGAGAAAGAGCGGTAAGGGGTAAACGTTCTTTAGATAGAAGTAAAACCACATGTACTTAAAACCAAGGAGGTATGAAGTATGGAAAACAAAGCAAATCAGGGGTTTTTAGAAAAAGTATTTCATCTATCAGAACATCACACAGACGTGAAGACAGAAATCATCGCGGGAATCACGACATTCATGACCATGGCGTACATACTTGCAGTTAACCCGAACATCTTAAGCGCCACAGGCATGGACAGGGGAGCTGTTTTCACGGCTACAGCCCTTGCGTCACTGGTGGCGACCCTGCTCATGGCGGCATTTGCAAACTATCCCTTCGTACTGGCTCCCGGCATGGGACTGAACGCCTACTTTGCTTACACCGTTGTACTGCAGATGGGTTACACATGGCAGATGGCCCTGGCAGCCGTATTCGTGGAAGGCGTCATCTTCATCCTGCTGTCACTGACCAATGTCCGTGAAGCCATCTTCAACGCCATACCAATGAACCTGAAACATGCAGTATCCGCTGGTATCGGACTTTTCATTGCATTCATCGGTTTACAGAATGCCAAGATTGTAGTGGACAGCGCCACGCTTGTATCCGTGTTTTCATTTAAGGGATCCTTGGAGGCAGGGACCTTTAACTCAGTAGGCATCACGGTGCTTCTGGCCCTGTTAGGCGTACTGATAACCGGTATCCTGGTTGTGAAGAATGTAAAGGGTAACATCCTTTGGGGAATCCTGATTACCTGGATCTTAGGAATCATCTGTGAAGTGACCGGACTGTACCAGCCCAATGCAGAGCTTGGCATGTTCAGCGTATTACCGGATTTTTCAAGCGGACTTGGTATCCCAAGCATGGCATCTACCTTTTTCAAGATGGACTTCTCCGGTATCCTGTCACTGAACTTCGTGACCATCATGTTTGCATTCCTGTTCGTGGATATGTTTGATACACTGGGAACCCTGATTGGTGTTGCATCCAAGGCCGACATGCTGGATAAGGACGGAAAGCTTCCGAAAATCAGGGGCGCGCTTCTGTCCGATGCCATCGGTACCTCCCTTGGCGCTGTATTTGGTACATCCACCACAACCACGTTTGTAGAGAGTGCATCCGGTGTTGCTGAAGGCGGAAGAACAGGCCTTACATCCGTAGTAGCTGCTATTTTCTTCGGACTGTCCCTGTTCCTGTCACCGATTTTCCTGGCCATCCCGTCATTTGCAACGGCTCCGGCCCTGATTATCGTAGGTTTCCTGATGATATCCTCTGTCCTGAAGATTGACTTTAACGATTTCACGGAAGCCATCCCAAGCTACATCGCAATCATCGCAATGCCTTTCATGTACAGCATTTCCGAAGGTATTGCAATGGGCGTCATCTCCTACGTGGTAATCAATGTAGTGACCGGCCATGCGAAAGATAAGAAAATCAGCCTGTTAATGTATGTCCTGGCTGTGCTGTTTGTTCTGAAATACGTATTGATTTAACTACTGATATAATTAATTTTGCACACAGGCGCCTGAATGACAGGCGTTAAGTGCCACAGAGGAAACTTCGTGATACTAAGTTCGAAAGGACCTCACTAAGTATCACGAAGTGCTTTCGCACCTAAGCGCCTAAAAGACAGGCGCTAAGTGCTCAATGCAGGAGGGAGATAGAATGGGAATTGGTAAAAACATGACCCGCGTTGATGCAAAGGATAAAGTGACCGGGGAAGCCAGGTACACGGCAGATTTAGAGCCCAAGGGCCTTCTGACGGCCAAGGTGGTGCGCAGCACCATTGCCAACGGCGTGGTAAAAAGCTTTGATTTAAGCGAGGCACTGGCTGTCCCGGGGGTTGTGAAGATTGTCACATGTTTCGATGTGCCGGATATCCAATTCCCCACTCCCGGCCATCCATGGTCCGTGGAGACTGCCCACCAGGATATTGCAGACAGGAAGCTCCTCAATACCCGGATCAGGGTATATGGCGACGACATCGCTGCCGTGATTGCAGAGGATGAGATTGCCGCTGCAAGGGCGGCCCGCCTGGTAAAGGTGGAGTACGAGGAATATGAACCATTACTGACAGTGGAAGCAGCCATGGCAGAGGGGGCAACCCGGCTGCACGATGAAAAACCCGGCAATGTGATTGCACATTCCTCCTTTACAGTGGGAGAGGGTACCTATGAGGAGGCGGTGAAAGAGGACGGCCTGGTGGTGATTGATAAGGATTATAAGACCCAGAGCGTGCAGCACTGCCATATCGAGACGCCTGTTTCCTTTGCCTATATGGAAAAGGACCGCATCATTGTCACTACATCCACCCAGATTCCCCACATCGTGCGCCGCGTCATCAGTCAGGCCCTGGGGATTCCCATGGGCAGGATCCGCGTCATCAAGCCGTACATCGGAGGCGGTTTCGGCAACAAGCAGGATGTGCTCTATGAGCCGCTGAACGCATTCCTTACCACCCAGGTGGGCGGGCGCGGCGTGAGGATGGAAATATCCAGGGAGGAAACCCTTGGATGCACCCGTGTACGCCATGCCATAGAGCTTAAGGTAAAGGCGGCTGCCAGAAAGGACGGCACCCTGGTGGCAAGGAAGCTGGAGGCTTACTCCAATCAGGGAGGCTATGCGTCCCATGCACATGCCATCGTAGCCAACACATCCAATGAGTTTAAGCAGATATATCATGATGAAAAGGTTCTGGAGTCCGACGCGTATACGGTGTACACCAACATTGCCACAGGCGGGGCCATGAGAGGATACGGAATCCCCCAGGCAGCCTTTGCGGCGGAGTGCATGGCGGATGACCTGGCCCTGGCCCTACATATGGATCCTCTGGAGTTCCGCAGGAAGAACTGTATGAGACCGGGATATGAAGACCCGCACACCCATGTGAAATGCAACACCTATGGACTTGAGGAATGTATGGAAAAGGGCCGCCGGTTCATTCACTGGGACGAGAAGCGCAAGGAATATGAAAACCAGACAGGTCCCATAAGAAAAGGAATCGGAATGGCCATCTTCTGTTACAAGACAGGCGTATATCCCATTTCCCTGGAGACAGCGGCCTGCCGGATGGTACTGAACCAGGACGGCTCCATGCAGCTTTCCATGGGAGCAACCGAAATCGGCCAGGGCGCCGACACGGTGTTTACCCAGATGGCGGCGGAAGTGACAGGGATAACAGAAGACAGGATCAATGTCATGTCCACACAGGATACGGATATAACGCCCTTTGACACAGGGGCCTATGCATCCAGGCAGACCTATGTAAGCGGCATGGCGATTAAGAAGACCGGGGCCATATTTAAGGAAAAGATACTGGAATACGGCGCTTATATGCTGGACCGCAGCCAGGACACACTGGATGTGGAGAACAATTCCGTGGTGGATAAGGAGACGGGGGAACCGCTTCTTGCCATGGAGGAACTGGCTATCACGGCTTTTTACAGCCTGGACCGTTCCGTCCATATCACGGCAGAGGCAACCAGCCACTGCAAGACCAATACCTTTGCAACCGGCGTATGCTTTGCCGAGGTAGAGGTAGATATGCCTTTGGGCAAGGTAAAGGTTACCAATATTGTAAATGTCCATGACAGCGGTAACCTGATTAACCCCAAGCTGGCGGCTGCCCAGGTACACGGAGGCATGAGCATGGGGCTTGGATACGGACTCAGCGAACAGCTGCTCTTTGATGCAAAGGGAAGGCCGTTAAATGACAACCTGCTGGATTACAAGCTGCCCACATCCATGGACACGCCGGACCTTAACGCGCTGTTTGTGGAACTGGATGACCCCACGGGACCATTTGGCAACAAGGCCCTGGGCGAGCCGCCGGCCATTCCGGTGGCGCCGGCCGTGCGCAATGCGGTGCTTCATGCCACGGGAGTCGCAGTGGATTCCCTGCCCCTGGACCCGCAGAAACTGGTGGAACACTTTAAGGCAGCAGGACTTATATAGGAAGGGCGGTGTTGGCATGTATGATATTGAAAAATACTATCAGGCAGTTGATGTAGACGATGCGGTGCGCGCCCTCTCAAAGGACCCGGAAGCAGTGGTGATTTCCGGGGGAAGCGACGTACTGATTAAAATCAGGGAAGGAAAGCTGGCTGGCTGTTCCCTGGTGAGCATACACGGGATTAAGGAACTGGAAGGCATCCGTGTGGAGGAGGACGGCACCATAGCAATAGGCCCGGCTACCACATTTTCCCATATTACAAACAATAAGATAATACAGGAGCTGATCCCAATCCTGGGAGATGCAGTGGACATGGCAGGCGGCCCCCAGCTTCGCAATATCGGGACAGTGGGCGGCAATGTATGCAACGGCGTCACCAGTGCGGACAGCGCCAGCAGTCTCTGCTGCCTGGATGCGATTCTGGTATTAAAAGGTCCAAAGGGCATGCGGGAAGTGCCAATCAGCCAGTGGTACACCGGGCCAGGCAGGACCGTGAGGGAGCATGAGGAAGTGCTGGTTTCCATCCGGATTAAAAAGGAAAATTACGAAGGCTACGGCGGCCACTACATTAAATATGGAAAAAGGGGAGCCATGGAGATAGCAACCCTGGGCTGCGCCGTAACCGTAAAACTGACAGAAGACAAAAAACAGATAGCAGATCTGCGCCTTGCATACGGAGTGGCTGCGCCCACACCCATCCGCTGCCGTGAGACAGAGCAGTCGGTCATCGGCATGGAGATTGGGGAGGCGCTGGCTGTGAAGGTTGGAAAGGGAGCGCTGACGGAAGTGAATCCGCGTTCCAGTTGGAGGGCATCCAAGGAGTTCCGCCTGCAGCTGGTGGAAGAACTGGGCAAGAGGGCTCTCAGACAGGCAGTAATCAACGCAGGAGGTGAGTGGGATGCTTAATATCGTTCATATGACTGTCAATGGAAAAGAAGTGGAATTGGCCGTGGACCCAAGGGAATCCCTGTTAGACACCCTGAGGAACCGCCTTGGACTGACCAGCGTGAAAAAAGGCTGCGAGGTTGGGGAATGCGGCGCATGCACCGTGCTGGTTGACGGCGAGGCCATTGACAGCTGCATTTATCTGACCATGTGGGCCGAGGGACGCCGTATCATGACAGTGGAGGGCCTTAAGGGACCGGGCGGCGAACTAAGCCCCATTCAGACCGCATTTATTGAGGAAGCAGCCGTACAGTGCGGTTTCTGCACACCGGGACTAATCATGTCCGCGGTGGAGATTGTAGGCACAGGCAAGCGGTACAACCGCGAGGAACTGCGCAAGCTGATTTCCGGTCATCTGTGCAGGTGTACCGGATATGAGAACATCCTCAATGCAATGGAGCGTATTGTGGAGGAAACATATAAGGTGGTCGGGAAATAACGGCCCATGGATAGGGAGATGCGGTGTATGGCCGGGACCCTGAGGAAGTCCTGGCCGGCATCTTAAAATATAAGGGTTTGGGATAACCCATAGTGAAAAGAGAGGGCGCCGCAGGTAATGCGGCGCCCGATTCATTAACTGGTTCTATTGAAAGACTGGTGAAGCAACTCTTGGGGATAAGGGGAGTTTTTTATAGGAAATACCTCGCTGCTTTTGGATGAAGAAATCTAAAAAGATTAAACGGTTTTTTAGATATACATCATAAACGTGTTGAAAAAGTATTGTTTTTGTGTAAAATATGGAGGGGGATTTAGGCCTATATTACTGGAATTAGAGGAGCATTTATGTTAACATATAGGTAGGGGCAATCAGGCCCTGTGGAGAGAGAACGGAACTATGTGTTCCAAAAATGTGGGATAAAGGTGAGTATGCAACATGTTTGATATTAATATGGACAAAGTATATGTAAAAACTTTTGGCGGCTTTGATCTGTATTATAGAGGCGAGCTGATATACTTTTCCAGCAGTAAGGCCAAGGAATTACTGGCAGTTCTTGTGGACTGGCGAGGTAAGGCGGTTACGCTGGCACATCTGGCAGGCGTTCTATCAGAGGGGGAGCGGGATGAGGCAGCAGCCAAACAGGCTGTCCACCTGGCATGGCACAGGCTGAAGCAGACTCTAAAAAAGTACGGAATCGAAAAAATCGTCATTAAGGGAAGAGGTACATATGCCATTAATAAGGAGCAGATTGTCTGCGATAGTTATGATATGGTGCGCCAGGTAGAAGGCGCATCTAATTACTTTGCAGGTGAATATATGCCTGAGTACAGTTGGGCGGAAGTAACTTTGTCAAGTCTTATGAGGGATTATTTTGAAGAAAAATTTTAGAAAAATTCTAAATTAAATACGTAAAAAATCAAATAATAACAATATATTTGGTTTTCTGGGAACAAAAAAGAAGCAATCTGAAAAGATAGCTTCTTTTTTTATATGTACATAAATAACAAATTATAACCAATATTTCCAGAAAACTACAAAAAATTACTGGCAGCATGGAATTGAAACGGTTTTGTAACGAAACTGAAAGCAATAGGGTGGTATATCCTTACAAAGAATGGTGGCATGCGGCCTGGAATAACGGGAGAAATAACGCTAATGGGAGTAACAACGCTGATGTCGGTAGTGAAAAATGCGAAGATATTCGTAAAGACCTTTGATGGTTTTGATGTCTATGTGAATGGCAGGTTAATTTATTTTCCCAGCAGCAAGGCTAAGGAGATGCTGGCGGTTTTGGTCGAAAAACGAGGAAGCAGCGTATCGTTATCCCAGATGACATATTTATTATATGAAAGTATAGAAGAAAAGATCGCAAAAAACAACCTGAGGGTAATTTATTACCGCTTGCGCAGAAGCCTTGAGGAATATGGGATTGAACACATATTAATAAAGAAACGGGGCAGTTATGCGGTGGACACAGAGCTGTTCCTGTGCGACTTCTACGAGTTCATAGAGGGCAATCCTGATTATATTACCCTGTTTTCCGGGAGTTACATGCCGGAATATTCCTGGGCAGAGGATACATTGCCGTATCTGAAGAATTTATACCGAAAATACAATGGAGTGTTGAAATGACATGACGGGAATGATTGATATACACACCCATATCCTTCCAGGCATTGATGACGGGGCAAGGGATTGGGATGAAAGCAGGAGGATGCTGGAAATGGCCTACAGCCAGGGGATACGTCATATTGTGGCCACGCCCCACTATTCCAGAAGAGGACTCCGCCCTGAGATATACGAACTGTCTGCCAGACTTTCCGAGGAGGCCCAAAAGATTGCATCTGATTTTAAAACAGGTCTGGGACAGGAAACCTATTACCATGAGGGGCTGGTAGAAAACCTGAAACAGGGGCAGGCCCTGACCCTCGCGGGAACCCGTTACGTGTTGGTGGAATTCGACCCACAGGAAGCTTACCACAGCCTGTATCAGGCAGTAAGGAAAATGACCATGGCCAGATACATACCGGTCATTGCCCATGTGGAACGGTACTTTTGCCTGAGGGAAGGCAAGAACCTGGAAGAACTGCTCCAATGCGGCTGCAGGCTTCAAATGAACTACAGCAGCCTGGAGGGGAATGGTATATGGAACCGGGAGGTGCGGTGGTGCCGCAGGCAGGTCCTGGAAGGCAGGATCCATATCCTGGGTACGGACATGCACAGGATGGATTACAGGAAACCGGATATCCAGGCAAGCCTTGGATGGCTGGAAAAACATGTTGGGGAACATGCATTAAATGCCCTGGTCAGCAGCAATGCAGACACAATATTACAAAAAGGAAAAACAGGAGAATAGGGAAAAAGTATGGAAAAGACATATGAAGATGACGAGATTGAGATAGACCTCTTGGAGCTTTTGGGGGAGTTCCGGCGCAAGATATGGATTATATTGGGAGTGATAGTCCTGTTCGGCGGAGTAGCCGGCGCATTCAGTAAATTTGTCCTCACGCCCCAGTACAAGTCCACTGCCATGGTTTATATCCTCTCCAAGGAAACCACGCTGACTTCACTGGCAGACCTGCAGATAGGCAGCCAGCTGACAAAGGACTATAAAATCATCGTTACAAGCAGAAGGGTGCTGAACCAGGTAATCGATGATATGAAGCTGAATCTTACATACAAGGAATTGCTGGAAAAGGTTACCATAGACAATCCCCAGGATACCCGTATCCTGTCCATATCAGTGGAAGACCCGGCGCCTGACATGGCAAAACTGATTGCAGACAAAATTGCCACTGTTTCTTCCGATTACATCGGGGACATCATGGAAATGGTGCCGCCCAAGCTGATTGAAGAAGGAGAAATCCCTATACAGAAATCCAGCCCAAGCAATGTGAAGAACGCCCTTATCGGCGCGTTACTGGGAGCTGTAATCGTATGCGGCTTAATTACGGTCCAGGTTGTGATGAACGATACAATCCGTACCGAAGAAGACGTTACCAAATACCTGGGACTGTCCGTACTGGCATCCGTGCCAATCAGGGAGGGAGAAAAGCCGGAGGACAAGGAAGCCATGATATCTTCCAAATCCAAAACCAAGACAGCTCCCGGGAAATCCAGGAAAAAGAAAGGCGGCCGTGCATCATGAAGCAGATAATTACACTAAACAGGGAAATGAAAGATGACTATCACTACAACGAAGCCATCAAGACCCTGAGGACCAACATACAGTTTTGCGGAAGCGGCATCCGGACCATCATGCTGACCAGTTCCCTTCCCGATGAAGGAAAAAGTGACATTACATTTGCAATGGCATCATCCCTGGCACAGATTGGGAAAAAGGTTGTGATGATAGACGCCGACATACGTAAATCCGTCCTGGTGTCCAGGTATCAGCTGGAGACGGAAGTATACGGCCTGTCCCAGTACCTAAGCGGTCAGAAGACCTTGGAGGAAGTCCTCTATGATACGAATGTGGAGAACCTGAGCATGGTATTTGCCGGTCCATACTCCCCCAATCCCGCCGAACTTCTGGAAGAGGACCTGTTTGGCAAAATGATTGATACGCTTAAGAAAGAATACGACTATGTGATTATAGACACGCCGCCCATGGCCAACCTGATAGACGGGGCCATTGTCGCAAGACAATGCGACGGCGCCGTGATGGTGGTGGAAAGCGGATGCATCAGCTACCGCCTGGAACAGCGGGTAAAAAGCCAGCTGGATAAGAGCGGCTGCCGTATCCTGGGCGTGGTGCTCAACAAAATGAGCATGGAACGAAGCGGATACTACAGTAAGTACTATGGCCGTTACGGGAAATATGGAAAATACTCCAAATATGGGAAGTATGGCAAATACAGAAAATATGAAAAATACGAGAAGGCGAATGCATGAGCTGGCTGCACAATCATAAAAACACAGTATACCGTGTCGGTATTGGAATAGCAGCTGTTTCCCTGGTTGGTTTCATATGGACAGGCGTGGGTCTGTACAGACAGCGGAAAGCCATAGAAGCAGAAATCGCAGCCAGGAACTACACGGCAGGCACGGGCGGACAGCAGAATGATACATACCTGTTCAGCGGTGACATTGTTGAATATAACGGAAAAAAATACAGGCGCAACAGCTACGTAAAAGCCATCCTATGCATGGGCGTGGACCGTGCAGGGGAAATGACAGAAAAGACCACATCTGGTTTTGGGGGACAGTCCGACGGAATATTCCTCATTGCCCAGGATACGGTCCGCAATACCATAAAAATACTGATGATACCCCGGGACACCATGACAGATATAACGCTGACGGATTTAAGCGGCAATGTATTAGGAAAGGATATGCAGCATCTGACCCTGGCCTATGCTTACGGCGATGGCAGGGAAAAGAGCTGCGAATACATGGTAGATGCGGTATCCGGCCTATTAGGCGGACTGAAGATAGAGTGGTATCTGGCGGCAGACATGAGCGCAATCCCCATGCTGAACGATGAGGTGGGCGGCGTGACCGTAACCATTGAAACAGAAGGCATGGAACAGAGGGACCCTGCCCTGGTAAAGGGGGAAACCGTAACACTTAAGGGGAAACAGGCAGAGACATTTGTCCGGTTCAGGGATATAAAAATAGGGCATTCGGCCTTATTCCGGATGGATCAGCAGCAGCAATACATCAAGGCATTTTTTGAGGCAGTACAAAAGGGGTCTGCCCATGACAGCGGCCTGGTGGTACGGCTGTTCGACAAGGTCCAGGAATACATGGTAACCAATATGGCCAAGGACCAGTACCTTAAGATTGCCATGGATGCCGTGGGAAGCGGAAAACTCAGCGATGAGGATTTCTACACGGTTCCCGGAGAGGGAGTAGTAACTCCCCGGTATGATGAGTTCTACGCGGACCAGGAGGCGCTGACGCCTGTCATACTGGAACTGTTTTACCGGGAACTTCAATAAGGTGCAATAACCGGCGTGGAAACATGCTGTTTATTGAATATAAAACTCTTAGGAGAAAAGAAAGGAGAGGTGAAGGATATGAAAAAGAAATGCGCAGCAGCTATAGTGTTGGCAGCAGCTCTGGCAGTACAGCCAATGTGGGCGTTTGCAAGCAGCAGCTCATCCAGCAGCGGCAGTGACGGAAGCGGTTCAATCACTTCCTCAACAACCAACACGAGCAAGAATTCCAACACCACAGTAACTGTATCGTCTACTGGCGTAAAGACCACAGGCGCAACAACCAGTGCAAGCCCAACCGGAAGCACAATCGGTGTTGCTGTAGACACTGTGACAACCACAGGCCAGCAGGTAACAACCAACTCAAAAGGACAGGCTGTTATCGGCGATACAGCAGTTGGATTTGCTTCAAGCGCGGCAGCAACAGCAGGTCTTCCTGAGAACGTAGTATCTGCAATCAATGAGATTAACGCAGGAAAACCACTGACTGAGGCTGTTCAGACCCTGGACCTGACTGGCTACAACGCCCTGACCGGTACCCATGCAATCATTACCATGGATGCCAACACAGGCGCTGTGAAGACAGGTGCTGTAGAAGTATCCCTGTATGTACCAAACCTGGTTGAAAACCTGGCTAATGTACAGGTACTGTTCTACGACAATGCTACAGGCCAGTGGCAGCTGATTCCAGCCGTTAAGGTGGATCCGGTTACCAAGACCGTAGCTGTCAATGTTCCTGGATCCGGTACATTATCCGTAGTGTACAAGAACCAGTAATATTGCACTGACTGCATTGAAAAATGCTGACCGGGGGTATCAGGACACAAGTGTCATGCCCCCGGTTTTAAAGGGAATTGTCCCGGGAGATCATGAGAAAAAGTCTGGTGGGGAAAAATGTATCGAAAAGCAGATAAAGGATGGATGAAACATCTGGATTTCACATTAATCGATGCAATGTGTCTGCAATTAGCCTATATTGCAGCCTACTTTGTGCGCCATGGGGTCCACTGGCCTTATGGAAGCCAGTTATACCGGAATATGGTATTGGTTTTTTTGCTGATTCAGATATTTGTTACATTCTTTGGTGAGAGCTTCAAGAATGTGCTGAAACGAGGGTACTTAAAAGAATTTACTTCAACAATAAAGCATGTGGGTCTTGTGATATTGATTGCGGCATTTTACCTGTTCGCAACCCAGCAAGGGGAAGAGTACTCAAGAATCACATTGATAATGACCGGTATCCTGTATGCAGTAATTACTTATGCGTGCAGAATCTTCTGGAAGAAATATCTTCTTACCAGAGGAGAAGGCGGAAAGGGAAAACGGTCCCTTCTTATCCTGACTTCAATGGATATGGTAGAAGAAGTGGTGGAAAACATCCGCAGCAACAATTATGAGTGTTTCAGGATTGTAGGTGTGACGCTGCTGGATGCTGACTGGACCGGGCGGAATATAAATGGGATAGACATTGTGGCAGACAAAGACACCGTGGCAGAATACGTATGCCGGGAATGGGTGGACGAGGTATTTATCAATCTTCCCAAAAAGATGCCTTTGCCGCAGGAACTGATGGATAGTTTCATTGATATGGGTGTAACCGTACATCTTAAACTAATCGAGATGGGAAGGCTGAAAGGCCAGATGCAGCATGTGGAACGCATGGGCACATATACGGTCCTGACCAGCAGCATCAACATGGCTTCCTGGCGCCAGGCGTTTTTCAAACGCGCTATGGACATTGCCGGAGGAATCGTGGGCTGCATATTAACCGGGCTTCTGTTCCTCATTGTTGCCCCTTGTATCTACATCCAGTCACCAGGACCAATCTTCTTTTCGCAGGTCCGCATCGGAAAGAATGGAAGACGGTTTAAACTATATAAATTCCGCAGCATGTACATGGATGCGGAAGAACGGAAAAAGGAATTAATGAATCAGAACCGCGTAGAGGGCGGCATGATGTTCAAGATAGAGAATGACCCCCGGATTATCGGAGGGGCTAATGGGATTGGGAACTTCATCAGGAAATACTCCATTGATGAATTCCCGCAGTTCTGGAATGTGCTGAAGGGGGACATGAGCCTGGTAGGCACAAGGCCGCCTACCGTGGATGAGTGGGAGAAGTATGATCTGCACCACCGGGCCAGATTGAGTATAAAGCCGGGCATTACCGGGATGTGGCAGGTGAGCGGGAGAAGCGAGATTACGGATTTTGAGGAAGTAGTGAAGTTGGATAGGGAGTATATAACGGAGTGGAAGCCTGCGTTGGATATGAGGATATTGATGAAGACGGTGCAGGTGGTGTTGGGGAAGGGTGGGGCGATGTAAAAGGGATGGCGTACTTTTTGATGACCGTTTCCCAATACTTTGCTGTAGTAATACAATGAGAAGGGAATTTCAAAAGGAGACTATATGTATATTGAGATAAAATATGTTTAAACATAATGATATAATTTTCAGAAAAAACTGTTAATATAGATATTGAATGCTTTCGGTAGGAAAAATGACTTAAAAAGCATATAGAATGAATAAGTTTTGTACTTTGATATTTTGATGACTAAGTAGAGAAAGTAGTAAATAAGAAGGTTATTGAAAAGCCTGCGAGAAAGCCATCAGAAGATGATTTGTCACAGGCTTTTGATATTTGAGAATATATTTATTAAAGAAAAAAATGTGTATAGATATTCGGTATAAAAATTATTTTTGAAGACAATTATAGCAATGAAGTAAGTATATAAACAACATCCCGCTTGATTTTAGGCATTAAAAAGTAAATCATGAATAAGTACATGCTTACAATCATTAGTATCTGGTTAGGCGATTGCTGTTATTGAAATGCTATTCAATCATGATTATGTATGCGCTTTTAATAATATTCCAGTAGGGAAGAAAATGAGAAAGTTTTTTAAGATTAAAATAATAATTAAAATGGAAATTAATCTTAATTTTACTGGATTATGCTGGATACTAACGAAGTGTCCTATGTTACTAAAATTGCAGTAATTGCTATACGAATAAATATTTTTGAAAGAATGTTTGTTGAAAATCATGGATACTAATTTATGATTTGCCTAGTAGTAGAAATGCTAATTGATTGAAAATATGATAAGTGGAGGATAAAAAGTGGATATGAATACACTGTCACCTATCCAAAGATATGAGTTGGACATCATGAGAGAGGTTCTGAAAATCTTTAATAAGGAGAACATCCATTATTATATGCAGGGGGGGACCATGCTGGGCGCCATACGCCATGAAGGATTTATTCCTTGGGATGATGATATTGATTTAGGTGTACTTAGACCTGATTATGAAAAATTTCTTATAGTGTGTGAAAAGTATCTTCCTGAACATCTAAAATTACGTACATACCGGGATGAAACATACCACCATTATTATTTTTCCAGAATTGTAGATACCCGCTATCACATCATAAGAGAGGGAGGGATGGAGGAACGAATGGAGGAGTTGTGGATTGATATTTTCCCTCTCGATGCCATGCCAGATAATAAGATGAAATATATACTTCACAAATGGCATCTTATTTTTTATAGATTTCTGTATTCTGTTTCTATCTTTAACAAAATTAATATTCAGAGACCAGGAAGACCATTGATACATCGAATTATTATTAAATTTATTCTTTTGACTCATATTGATAAACTGTTTGAATGTATAGATAGTAATAAAATATTGGATAGGATAGATAATCTTCTAAAAAAGTATACCATTGAGGATAATGATGAGATTATTAATTTTATGGGAGATAATCATATTCGAGGATATTCAAAAGCTTGCTATGGGTATGAAGTTGAGCAGAAGTACAAGTTTGAGGATATCGAATTGGTTGGTCTTAAGGATTATGATTTTTATTTAAGGGTCCTCTATGATGATTATATGAAACTTCCGCCAAAAGAAAAAAGAAATATACATATTGCAAAATTAGTGGAAGGGAAATGAAGCGAGCGGCATATTTTTTATTCATAAAAGCATGTGTACTGATATTCCTAATTTGATATGATTTTTCCCAAGTGCCTGAATTGGGGGAAATGAGGGATATATAAAATACAATAATGATTGAGTAGAAAAAAATCAACTATTAAAAGTCAAGTAGATATTTGAAAAAGTAGAAAGAAATTTTTCGTGGAAAAAAGTACAATAACGAGGCTTGTTTTCAGGCAAGCCGAAGAAGGAAATATAAGGATTTATGCTATTGGACTGTAAGGTTGATTGTTTTTCGACTGCATAGATGATATTGCACATCTTTCTGGAAACAGCTCCAATGCAGGTCAGGTGATGTTTTCCTTTCCGATTTCTTCTTCTGATAATAGGCACATAATAGAGGGGCTTTGAAGGAGGCGACTAGAGCAGCTTGGAAAATAGCTTTCCGTAAATACAGTGAGCTATGCTTGCTCATGACATTGTGACTGGCTTCAAATTCATCAGATTGTGTGACTGTAGTGTCAAGTCCCGCAAAAGCGGCCAGCTTCCGGGGACTGTCAAATTTTGTGATGTCGCCAGTCTCGCTGATAACAGCGGCTCCGGTAACATTGCCAATGTCGGTAATTGCAGTAATGGGAAAATTCGGTTTTTCCATGATGGAAGAAATCTCAGCTTCGTTTTCCTTCACTTGGTTTTTAATGAAGGGGATTTGCTCAATAAGCGCCCGCAGCTGAAAGTTGAAGCAGGAACTGAAAGCTATGGCTTTTAACTTTTCTGCTTTAACAGCGCCTACCTTTTTTCTGTTGAGTTGTGCAAGTAACTTTGCCAGGGTTTCAGAAAAAACAGCATTAAAGTCCATTGGAGAAGAAAAATGGAGAAGAATTTCCTTTGAAATCTTGTCCAAAATGTCGGAAAAGGTGGACTGGTATTTGGAAAATACCTGGTTTAGCATACAAACAACCTTCCGTTTCAGATTGCTGATGGATTCCTAATAAGCGTAGTTACCTGGTTCTAAATATGGAGAGAGGCCAAAAGGCAACCAACATCCAACTCATATGCGGAAATCCTATTAGACAGAAGATGTAAAGAAGTAGGTATAAGGGTTTATAGGTATCCCCTTGAATAACCTAAATACATTATACAAGGAGAGCAGAATGAATATTGGTAAAATCGTTCAGAAAACAGATTTTTTGATGATGGCATTGTCAGATATAGAATTGAATGATTTACATATAACTTTGCTGGGAATGTTGGATGATTTAAATGAGATATGCCACAAAAATCAACTAAATTATTATTTGATAGGTGGATCTGCAATAGGTGCTCTCAGACATAAGGGATTTATTCCGTGGGACAATGATATTGATTTGACAATGACGCGAAAAGATTTTTTAAGATTTTATGAAATTATAACAGAGCAGTATGCTGATAAATATTCTATGCTCAATCCTAGTGGGTTGGATAATTATGGTAGAGTTCTTCCTAAATTAAGAAAGAAAGGAACTATTTACCAAACTATATTAGAGACAGATTTGGATGACTGTGGTATTTTTATTGACATTTATATTATCGAGAATACCTACTCATCAAAGCTCATGAGATTAGTACATGGATTAATATGCGGATTTGCTGGATTTACTCTGTCCTGTAGAAGAATTCATCAGAAAAAGGATTTATTCCTCCAAATATGTGGAGATAATAAAAAACAAAAATTTATAATTTATTTTAAGAACATTTATGGATTTATATTGAAAGAGATTTCGATAGAAAGAATGGCAAGGTGGGTAGATGGCTGTTACAGTATGTGTAAGAATGTAGACTCAGAATATATCTCTATTCCAGCTGATGATTTGGGCTATTACTTTGGAAATATTTACAAAAGAAGTGATTTCTGTCGGTTAGAGGTAGCTGAGTTTGTTGGACGAAAAGTAACCATACCTGGAAATTGTAAACGTTATTTGGAGGACAAATATGGGGATTATATGACAATTCCCAAGAGCACGAATCGTAAGAATCCACTTTATTTGAAGTATCAAAATAGATAAGGGAGAGAATGAAGAGATGATTAACTTTACTGTAGGTCCGGTCCAGTCTTCTGAATGTGTAAAGAAGATTGGTGCAGAGAATGTGCCTTATTTTAGAACACCAGAATTTTCTGCTATTATGATGGAAAATGAGAAATTGATTAAGCAATTTACCCAGGCTAATGATACTGCTAGAGTTGTGTTTATTACAGGTTCAGGAACGGCTTCTATGGAAGCAGCTGTTATGAATGTATTTGATAAAAATGATAAGGTTCTTGTAGTGAATGGTGGTAGCTTTGGACAACGTTTTGTTAGGCTTTGTGAAATTCATAACATCCCGAATACGGAGATAAAGCTAGATATTGGAAGGGCACTTACGACTGAAGTGTTAGAAGAATATTCTCAAAAAGGTTATACGGGTTTTCTTGTAAATATTCATGAAACGTCCACAGGTGTCCATTATGATCCAACATTAATTAGTGATTTCTGCAAAAAGAATGGACTGTTTCTTGTTGTGGATGCTATTAGTTCCTTTTTAGCAGATAAGCTTAATCTGGAAGAGTTGGGAGTTGATGTGATGATTACAGGTTCACAGAAGGCGCTGGCTTGTCCTCCTGGCATTTCTCTTATGGTACTTTCTGACAAAGCAATAAAACGTGTCGAGAAAAGTCGTGTCAATTCTATGTATTTTGACTTGAAAAGTGCGCTAGAAAATGGCGAGAGAGGGCAGACACCATTCACTCCTGCGGTAGGAATATTACTCCAGATTAACGCAAGACTAAAGGAGATTGCAAAAAATGGTGGTGTGTTTGAGGAACAGAAGAGAATTGCAGTTTTAGCAGAGCATTTTAGGAATGGAATTAAAAATCTTCCTCTAGATATATGTTCTGAATCCTTGTCAAATGCCGTGACACCTCTTGCGACAAGGAATTGTTCAGCATATGACATCTTTACAATATTGAAGGATGAGTATGGCATCTGGGTTTGTCCAAATGGTGGAGAATTGGCGGATAAGATTTTCAGGGTAGGACACATTGGGTGTCTAACCTTGGAGGAAAATCAAAAGTTAATTGATGCGCTTCATGAACTGTTTGAGCGGGGATTACTAAAATAGTGAGGTGGTGTAAGATGAATGTTACGATTATCGGAGGAGGCAACATTGGCATGTGCCTTGCTGGAGAAATTTCCAGAGTAAAAGGATATGATGTTACAATCTATACATCACATCCTGAAGAATTCGATAGGAGGATTAGTGTTGTTGATGATGAGAGGAAAATTACTTTTATGTCTGGTGAAATTAAAGCCACAGATGACCTAGAGGCTGCTGTAAAAAATGCAGATGTCATATTATGTACATTCCCTTCACATTTACGTAAGGATTTAATCAAGAAGGTTGAAGATGTTGTAAAGGAAGATATTTGTATTGGTTTTTTTCCTGGTTACGGCGGAGCGGAATTATACTGTGAATCCCTAATAAAGAAGAATATTACTATTTTTGCTCTTCAAAAGGTTCCTTATGTGGCGAGAACTAAGAGGAGAGGAAAAATTGCCGGATTGATGTCAAAGAAAAAAAGGCTTTTTGTAGCAGCTATTCCACATTATAAAACTAATGAGATTGCAACCATGCTTGAGGATATGCTTCTTATGGAATGTGTACGGTTGAAAAATTATATGGCAGCAACTTTACTTCCGGGTAACCCGCTTCTGCATACAAGTGGATCGGTAATATATTTAGATAACTACAAGGTTGGACAGACATTCCCTGAGCAGATTTACTATTATCAGTCATGGTCAGATGAGTGCTCGGAGTTTATTTGCAATTTCAGTGATGAAATGATGGAAGTTTGTACAAAACTACCTATTGATTTGTCGGAAGTTGATTCCATACAAAAGTATTATGAATCTCCAACACCTGAGGAATTGACAAGGAAATTCCAATCAATTCCATCATTTTATCCGCTCACATTGCCAATGATTAAAACTGAAGATGGATATATTCCTAATTTTTCCTCTAGATTTTACGCTGAAGATATTCCAAATGGCGTTTGTATTATAAAAGCTTTGGCACAATTTGTTGATGTAAAAACCCCAACGGTTGATCGGGTGTTAGATTGGTATTACAGGATGACAGGGAAGGAGTATTTTCTTGCTGACGGTAGTTTTGGTAAGGATATTTACGAAACTGCAATTCCCCAAATTAATGGTATTGATACACTGGATAGACTCAAGGAATTTTATACACGATAAAATCACTATGGAGGGTATATGCGTGAAAAAGGTTATTACATATGGGACGTTCGATTTACTTCATCATGGCCACATCAGGCTACTTGAACGAGCGAAAACATTGGGAGACTATTTGATTGTTGGAGTTACGGCGGATGATTTTGATAAGACTAGAGGAAAAATTAATGTTCAGCAATCTTTGCATGAAAGACTAGAAGCAGTAAAGAACACAGGAATAGCGGACGAAGTTATTGTTGAGGAATATGAAGGCCAAAAAATTGATGATATCAGACGCTATGGTGTGGATATATTTACAGTAGGGACTGATTGGGTTGGATATTTTGATTATCTAAACGAATTTTGCCAAGTTGTATACTTGGAACGAACACAGGGGGTGTCTAGTTCCGAAATCAGAGAGAAAAAGTGCGCGCTTTCACTGGGATTAGTTGGTGACTCAAAATATCTTGAAAAAGTTAAAAAAGAAGCGGATTATGTCAATGGTATCATGGTGTCTGGCATATGCGCAGATAGTATTGATGGGTTATCATCAGAGTTAAAAGCGATGCCGTTTATAACCGATAACTATCAGGAACTTCTGAGTAAATCCGATGCGGTGTACATCCATTCCCTTCCAAGGTTACATTATAATCAAGTAAAAATAGCACTTCTGCAAGGTAAGCATGTTATCTGCGAAGCACCAATTGCAATGAGTCAAGGGATGTGTAAAGAGTTATTTAAACTTGCTAAAGAGAGAAACTGTATTTTGATGGATTCACTACGAACTGCCTATGCAACAGCTTACCATAGATTATTGCTTATGATTAAGGGTGGAAAGATAGGAAAAGTTATATCTGTAGATGCCGTTTGTACTAGTTTGAGGAACATTGAAAACTGTAGCAAAAAACAATTGTTAAGAGAATGGAATAGTATTACAGCATGGGGGCCAACGGCGTTGTTACCAGTCTTCCAAATTCTTGGAACAGAATATAAAAAAATTATGATTGCATCTCGTTTTATAGATGAGAGTATTGGGTTTGATGCATTTACTAAGGTAGATTTTGTATATCCAGAGGCTGTTGCATCTATAAAGGTTGGAACAGGTGTGAAGTCTGAAGGAGAATTAATTATATCTGGAACGAAGGGCTATATCTATGTTCCAGCCCCATGGTGGAAGACAGATTATTTTGAAGTGAGATATGAGAATCCTGCAGATAATAAGAGGTATTTTTATCAGCTCGATGGGGAAGGAATTCGTAATGAGATAGCTGATTTTGTCAAGTCTTTGGATGGAGGTCAAGAGAATTTTTACATTAGTCAGGAAGTATCAGAAGCAATAGCAGATGTTATGGAGATGCATGAGGAAAAAAGGGGATTACTAATCATGTAGATGTAGAACTGATAGTATTTTTATAGAATAAAAAAGGGGACGCCTGAAAATGTTATTTAGTATAGTGATTCCAGTTTACAATGCGGAGCAATATATAAGTCGCTGTATTGAAAAATGTGTACAGCAAAGCTTTATGGATTTTGAAATCATTCTTGTGGTAAATGGATCCACAGATAATAGCGAGACAATCTGTAGTAACTGGAAGGCTAAGGATGACAGAATAGAAGTTATCACAGTGGATGTAGCTAACGTTTCCTATGCGAGAAATGTTGGAGTAATTAATGCAATAGGTGAGTGGATTGTCTTTGTTGATTCTGATGACTATTTGTTGCCTGATGCATTGGAACATTTAGCTGAAAATGTAGAAAATGGTATAGATTTAATTTGCTGTAATTATGTACAAAAAAATCTGAATGGAGATTTAAGTAGAAGAATACAAAAAATCACAACAAGAGAGTATATGCTGGCGATGCTAGACCCTACAATGTATTTTTATAACATTAAAGCATTAACATGGAGAGCAGATATGTTAGGTGTGAACTGGGCAAAAGCATTTAGAAGAAATTCTATTGTTGATAATAACATTCTTTTTGATACCAGAATTACAATTTTCGAAGATTTACTTTTTAATTTAGAATTTTTATACTTAAATAAAACAGTTAAATGTATTGATATTCCGATTTATTTTTATACAATAAATGAAACATCACTTTGCAGAACAACCTCTTTAAGGCGTATTAAGCAGAGACTTGATTATATTGATAATTTAAAGGTACGTATTAGTGATGAAAGAGATGAAGATATTAAAAATGCACTTGAATTTCAAGCTGGGCAGAACTTATTAAGAACTTTTGTGGTTGCTTCAAAAAGTAAAGAGGAAAAAGGGGAAGTTAGAAGAGTAATTAGGGAATATTTTGGACAGTCGAGTACTAGAAAGCTTTTGATTCAATTAAGAACAAATAGATTATCTATGGGAAAAATACAGGATATGTATTTTATCATTCTCTTATGGTTTTTGAAGAGGAAGGTATATTTGCTAGCATTTTCGATTTCCGGAATATATGCAAGGATTAAGAAAAAAGGATGATAGTATGATAGTAGAGAGTAAGAATTTAAAGGATATATATAGGATAATAGGATTTTTCTTGTTTTGCATCTCATCCTTATTTCAGGATTACATAACAACAACTGAAAGTAGCATTTTGTTGTATATTCTTTACTTTTTTTCAGTGATTTTTTTAATATGCTCGATTTCTAGAAAAGGATGTTTGTTTCTTTCAAAGAAAAATCTGAAATTTGCGATATTATGGATTGTTATGGCTTTAGTTTTTGTAATCGGATACAATGAGGGAATACATCGTTCAAGTTACTTTGTAACAATAAGATGGCTTTATTTCTTTTTAGTTATGTTCATAATCTCTTATATATCCAAAGAAAGATATTCATCTATGCTGAAGATGTTAGGTGCAGTTGCCAGCCTGTATGTTTTTGGTGTGTACTTTTTTAGGGTTTTTCCACAGAGCTATAATATCATGTATAAACATTGGGGATATTGGCCTACTGGTACCAATAATGGTGTATCTGGATTTCGTGCGGGCTTTGCTTCTCATTATTCAGAGAATGCTATGTTTATTTCACTTCTTATTTTTATAATTGTTTCTTTTTTGCTTAATGAGAGAAAGAGATATAAAAAGTTGATACAGATATTTTTTTTAGTTTTATCATTTGGAGCATTGATGCTGACAACTAAGAGGGCACATTTATTATTTGTTTTTTTCTCCATTGTCTTTGCATACTATATTCTAAAACCTGAGAAGAGGTCAAATCGTACGTTTAAAATTATCATTGGTAGTACGATAGGATTTGTGGCTTTATACATATGCTCATTTTTTGTTCCAGTTGTGGCTGATATTTTTAATCGCTTTTCGACTATAGGTGAGGACACAGAATCAATGACTCGCTTTTCGATGTGGGCATTGGCACTCAAAAATTTTAAAGAAAATCCTATTTTGGGTATTGGATGGAACGGATACAAGTATCAATTTTTTCAGTATCTATATAATCCCAAAATTCGTGCAGAACGATATGCTTTTTTGAATGCTCATAATGTATACCTTCAATTACTGTCAGAGACAGGTGTGATTGGATTTTCACTATTTATCGGAGGAGCTATTAAAGCGTTTATAAGGACAATTATGATATTTGAATTTAAGGATGCAACACAAGAAATCAAATCAGTATTGATATTTTCAATTATGATGCAGGCATTCTTTTTTATGTATAGTTTTACGGGGAATTGCCTCTATGATATTATGTTTTCATTCTTTTCTGTTGCTGTTGGAATTTCAATTGGATGTTGTTGCCAAAGGGATTAAGTAAATATTTATTTAGAAAGCAGGCATATTTTATGGGAGAGAAAAGAGAGATTGGTATACTGACATTTCATAATGCTTGCAACTATGGGGCATTTCTTCAGACCAAGGCTCTGAAAGATAAAATTAGTGAGTATCCTGATACAGAGGTATACATAATTGATTACAGAAATCAAAATATTGTTAATGATTATTCAATAGCAGGGATATTTAGATTATCCAAAGGAATGAAGATAACATTTCTTAAAATTCTTAGATTGAAAGATATAATTAGAAGAAATCGTCTTTTTTCAGAATTTCAGGCGAGGAACTTTAATTACATTCCATTTCATGATAAAAATAGAATAGAATGTTTTAATAAAGTAATTGTTGGTTCAGATCAGGTTTGGGGAATGCATTTAACTGGTAATGATGAAACTTATTTTCTTCCCTTTGTTGAACCGAATAAAAGGGTGTCATATGCTGCTAGTGCTGGAAGTGTCGATGAGGATTTCCCTATAGAAGTGTTTGAAAAGAATCTGAAAGATTTTGCTAAAATATCTGTTCGTGAAACTGAACTATATCTTAAATTGTGCAAGATTGGAGTTGCAGATAAGTTAACTGTTTGTGTAGATCCTGTCTTTCTGAAATCGAAGACTGAATGGATTGGTTATGCAGGAAAGCAGCCATTACTACATAAGCCATATTTATTGATTTTTATTATGGGGGTTTCTAACCAGGCAGATTGTATTGTAAATCGTGCAATTCAAATTGGTAAAAATTATGGATATAAGGTTATTCTGCTTGGTGATCAGGAGCGGTGGTATAAGTATACAAATGTTAGACATTATGGAGTAGCCTCGCCGAAGGAATTTATTAATTTGATTGAAAATGCTAAGTGTGTATTTACCAATTCTTTCCACGCTACATCGTTTTCTATTATTCTTAATACTCCGTTTTATATAGAAATGAATATTAAAAATAGTGGTCGGCTATCTTCACTTCTGCAAATTACAGGCCTTGAATCCCGTAAGATGTTTAATGGAGAACTAGAAACTTTATATACAGAAATTATTAATTGGGATTGTGTAAAAGAAAAAATGAATGTTGAAATACAAAAATCATGTAAGTATATTGAAAATATTATTTTTGAGTAGATATGAGTTGCTATAGGGAATTTAAGCGCTGAGTAAATCCATACTTAGCATAAGTGATATGATTTTGGAAGATACATATGTAATAGTGTTAGTAAAGGGTGATATAGGTGAAAATTTTTATATCAAGCTTTATTTGATTACCTCAGATAAAGGACATAATGATATGGATAAAAATAAGGAATTAGTCAAAAACACGGCAATAATTACCGTTGGTAAAATTTGTACACAGTTCATGAGTTTTCTACTCATGCCTTTATATACAGCAGTATTGTCTACTGAGGAATATGGTATTGTAGATTTGGTAGTAACCTATACATCTTTACTTATACCGGTAGTTTTACTTCAAGTAGATCAAGCATTATTTCGTTTTTTAATTGATGTTAGAGATGATAAATATGGGCAAAAAAAAGTGATTTCCACAGCTATATTATTTGCAATATTTCAAGCAGTTGTTGCGGTTGTCATATTTAGTATACTTCATGTTTTTATTAAAACTGAATATAAATGGTTCCTGCTCATCAACGTGCTTGCTGGTATTTGTGCCAATATGATGCTTCAGACCGCAAGAGGATTTGGAGATAACATTGCCTATGCATTGGGAAGTTTTCTTTCGGCAGTCACCCAAATTTTAGGTAATATACTGTTGTTGGTAGTTATCAAGATGGGAGTTTTTGGGATGCTTACCGCAACAATATCAGCTCATTTGTTGACGGTACTTTATCTATTTATTAAAGAAAAACTGTATCGATTCGTGTCAATTAAATGTTTTAGATTGAATGAACTTATGCGTATTTTGAACTATTCTATTCCACTGGTACCGAATGCGCTTAGCTGGTGGGTTTTGAATGCATCTGATCGGACAATTGTATTAGCTTTTTTGGGAACATCATTCAATGGGCTTTTATCAGTAGGGCATAAGTTTGCATCTGTTTATATTACGTTTTATAATATCTTCAATATATCATGGACAGAATCAGCTGCCCTGCATATGAATGATTCTGATAGAGATGACTTTTTTTCAGGAGTTATCACAAATATGTTTAAGTTATTTATGTGTATGGGAATTGGAATTATCGCTTGCATGCCGTTTGTATTTCCAATACTTATCAGTAATAAATTCAAGGATGCTTATGGCGTGATTCCAATATTCATGTTGTCATCCATGTTAAATGTTGTGGTTGGACTTTATAGTGTTGTCTATGTTGCATTGAAGAGAACCAAGGAGATTGCTAAGACATCAATCTATTCAGGAATTATTAATATCGTAGTCCATTTAGTTTTGGTGAAGTATATTGGCTTGTATGCTGCAGCAGTATCGACTGTTGTCGCATTTGGCGTTATGGTCATCTATCGTTATTATGATTTAAAAAAGTATATTGATATTAAGCTTCCCATAAAAGGAACAGGACTGATAATTATTATGTTTTTAGGAACCTGCGCCGCATATTATAGCGAGCAAATAGTACTGCAGATTTCTACCTTTTTCGTAATAGTAGTGATTTCTGTTCTATTTAATAAATCCTTACTCATGCAAGGAATGAAAATCATGAAATGCAAGATCTTGAAGGATAAATAGATTTTCTAGATACTTAAAAGGATGGGCGGGAAGGTGAAAAAAGACAATAGGAAATCTTGGTATGAACCAGGGGGAGGGAAATATTATTTTAAGAAAGGGAAATATTGATATTTTAAAAAGTATTTGTGCGTTTCTTATAGTATGCATTCATGTTCCGTTTCCAGGAAAAGTTGGAACGTATTTTACCGCATTAACTAGAAGTGCAGTTCCAATTTTCTTTATGATAACTGGATATTTTTATTCCGATATAGTAGCAAGGAGAAAAGAATATAAGCAAATCAAGAAGATTGCCGTGATGCTAGTTCAATCAAATTTGATATTTCTGCTATGGGATTTATTAGGGGTAATTCTTAAAGGAAAGAGTGTAATACTATTTTTCAGTAGTACTTTTACAGTAAAAGCTCTAATGAAGTTTATCATTCTAAATGAGTCGCCATTTGCTGGACATCTTTTGTATCTGGGAGCAATTTTGTATGTATTATTGATTGTTTTGATTATGGATAAACTAAATTGTAGAAAATGGCTCTACTGTGTAACTCCTCTATTGTTAATTACTGATTTGCTTTTTGGAAAGTATTCCTTTGCTGTGTTTCATCGGGAGTTCCCGTATATTATTGTACGTAATTTTTTGTTTGTTGGCATGCCATATTTCTGTCTGGGGTGTTTAATTCGACAGTATGATATAGTTCAAGTAAAGTCCAGATGGTCTGCGCTGTTTACAGATATAATCACAAAAAAAATTCTTTTGTTTTTAATAGGATTCTTTTGTCTCACTTCTTTAATTGAAAGATTTATACTTGTTACGGTAGGGATGAATGTAACAAGAGATCATTATATTAGCACGACATTTTTAGCAATTGTTATATTTGTTTTTGCACTACATAAACAGAATAAAATAATTGATATAGCGAATTTTCCGTTATTACAGGTTGTTGAAATCATCGGAAATAAGTACTCTACATGGATTTATATCTTGCATCCAATTTTTATTAGGGGGATTGGTGTGAGGCTGAATAAAATAGAATT
>OLOS01000575.1_pt1 | contig 37352 bp, 34 predicted proteins | sample 1672631 | NCBI WGS metagenome assembly OLOS01 (sample SAMEA3136707, study PRJEB25190) | human gut metagenome | biome: human gut; feature: human-associated habitat; material: faeces | place: Austria | collected 2013 | reverse complement strand
GACGGGGGACCGGTGCTATTCACGTAGAAATCCTGAAGGACTTTCTACGCTCAGAGCACCTTGGATTCTTGCTTTGATGCAAGAATCCACCCCCGTCTTTTAATCCGCCAGGACCTAAGAAGCTGCGACCTCCTCCACTATGCCTCCAACCCGCCCCCGTCCGCCCGGCCCTGGACCGCTTTGGGGGCGTAGCCTTCACACACCCCCACATACATACCCAAAATCACCCCCGCGCAAACTGACTGTTGTAGATTTCCGCATAGAATCCCCCCCGCTCCAGAAGCTCCTCATGCCGGCCTTTTTCTACAATGTGTCCGTCACGCATGACCAGGATTACATCGGCTTCCCGGATGGTGGACAGGCGGTGGGCAATGATAAAGCTGGTGCGGCCTTCCATCATCCTGGCGAATGCTTTCTGTACACGGATTTCCGTCCTTGTATCAATGGAGGAGGTGGCTTCGTCCAGTATTAACATGGGCGGCAGGCACAGCATGACCCTGGCTATGCAGAGCAGCTGCTTCTGGCCCTGGGACAGGTTTCCTCCGTCCTCACTGATGACCGTGTCATATCCTTCGGGCATCCGCATGATGAAGCCATGGGCATGGGCTTCCTTGGCTGCGCGGATGATTTCTTCTTCCGGCGCATTTGGACGGCCGTAGGCAATGTTCTCACGGATGGTCCCTGTTTTGAGCCATGTTTCCTGCAGGACCATTCCGTAGTTGGTTCTCAGGCTTTTTCTGGTTATGTCGCGTATGTCCATGCCTTCCACCCTGATGGAACCGCTGTCCACATCGTAAAAACGCATGAGAAGGTTGATGATGGTGGTTTTCCCGCAGCCGGTCGGACCCACGATTGCCACTCTCTGGCCGGGTTTTACATCCAGGTCGAAGTTTTCAATAAGCTTGCGGTCCGGTGTGTAGGAGAAATCCACATTGGTAAGTTGTACTTTACCGTCCACGTGGGCAAGTTCTGCGGCATCCGGTTTATCATCCAGTATGGCTTTTTCATCAATCAGCTCGAATACACGGGCAGCGGAGGCCAGGGCGTTCTGCAGCTCTGTCACCACGCCGGAGATTTCGTTGAAGGGTTTGGTATACTGGTTGGCGTAGCTTAGGAAACTGGTCAGCTGGCCCACGGTCATGAAGCCGCGGATGACGGCGTACGCGCCGGTAATGCCCACCGCCGCGTACACCATGCTGTTGACAAACCTGGTGCTTGGATTGGTGATGGACGAGAAGAATGTGGCCCTCAGGCTGTAACCTGCCAGACGGTTGTTGATTTCCTCAAACTGTTTCTGGGTTTCCTCCTGGTATCCAAATGCCTGCACCACCTTCATATTGCCCAGCATTTCATCGGTCAGCGCTGTCAGCTCCCCTCTTGTCTCGGACTGGTGGCGGAACATGATGAATGTTTTTTTAGCGATGAAGCTGGCAACGAAAAGGGAGACAGGGGTCAGCACCACTACCACAAGTGTGATGGCGGGATGGATGGACAGCATGAAAAGCAGGGTTCCCGCAATGGTCAGGACACCGGTAAACAGCTGGGTAAAGCCCATGAGCAGTCCTTCTGAAAACTGGTCAATGTCCGCTATGATCCGGCTGATGATGTCGCCGGACGGGTGGGCGTCAATATAGCTTAAGGGCAGTGTCTCAAGATGGTTGAATGCCCTGGTGCGGATATCCTTTACCACCCGGTAGGTGATGGTGTTGTTGATGTGGTTCATCAGCCACTGGGAGATTGCTGTCAGTCCCACTGCGCCCAGGATCTTCCACAGTATCCGGGTCAGTCCGGCAAAGTCCACATTTCCCTGTCCCACAATATGGTCCACCGCACGGCCCGTAAGTATGGGAACGTACAGTGTAAGGGCTACCGTGATGAGGGCCAGGATCAGGGACATGATGACTCCCCATCTGTACTGGCCTATATAGTTCAGGATACGTTTCAGGGTTTCCATGCTCTTGTTTTTGTCTGAATCCTTATGTTTATTCTGTTTACTGCTCATCACGTTCCACCTCCTCCCTGGATAACTGTGACAGGCAGATTTCCCTGTACACATCACATGAGTTAAGCAGCTCCCTGTGCGTTCCCATGCCTGCCAGCGTTCCCTCGTCCAGCACAAGGATCAGGTCCGCCTGCTTAATGGTGGTCGCCCTCTGGGATACAATGAACACGGTCATTTCCTCCGTACCTTTACGGATTGCCTTTCTCAGCCTTGCATCCGTGGCAAAATCCAGGGCGGAGGCGCTGTCGTCCATAATAAGGATTTCCGGCCTGCGCACCAGGGCCCTTGCAATGGTAAGCCGCTGGCGCTGTCCTCCGGACAGGTTCCGCCCTCCCTGATCAATGTGCAGCATGAGCCCCTGGCCCTTGTCATTCACGAATTCCCTGGCCTGGGCCATGTTAAGGGCATCATATATCTCTTCATCGGACGCGTCTTTCTTGCCCCACCTCATGTTGTCCCGCAAGGTTCCCTTAAAGAGGACCGGGCGCTGGGGAACCACGCCGATTTTGGAGCGCAGGCCGTCCAGTGTATAATCCCTTACATCCACGCCGTCCACCAGCACCTGCCCTTTGTCTGCATCGTAAAAACGCGGGATTAGGTTTACCAGCGTGGTCTTGCCGGAACCAGTGCCCCCAATCACACCGATGGTCTGTCCCGGCATGGCCTTAAAGGAAATGCCGCTTAAGGCCGGCGCCTTGGCCCCGCTGTATATAAAATCCATATCCCTGAACTCAACCTTAGGCGCCGGGTCTTTGGCAGTTGGGCTGATGGGTGACAGGGATTCAACGGGACCTTCACTTCCACGGCTTCCCTCTCCGCGGCCTTCACATCTCCCTCCGCCTTCCTTCACGCTGGTCTCTACCTGGAAAATGCTATCCACCCTGTTCATACAGGCGGTTGCCTTGGATATGAGGATGATCAGGTTCGCCATCTTGATTAATTCCACCAGTATCTGGGACATGTAGTTTACAAGGGCAATCACCTTGCCCTGGGTAAGGATCCCGCTCTCCACCTGCTCTCCTCCCACCCAGATGACGGCCACGATGGCCACATTGATGATTACATAGGTGACGGGATTCAGGAGGGCGGATATCTTGCCCACAAAGACCTGCATCCTGACCAGGCGGTCATTTTCCCCTTCAAACTTTTCAGTCTCGCTTTTCTGGCGGTTAAAGGCCCGGATGACCCTGACTCCCATCAGGTTCTCCCTGGTGGTCAGAAGCACCTTATCCAGCTGTCTCTGGACCGACCGGTAAAGGGGCATGCTGACCAGCATGATGCCGAATACCACCACGCAGAGCACCGGTATGGTCACCACGAATACCATGGCGGAGCGAAGGTCCACCGTAAATGCCATGATCATGGCGCCAAACACCACGAACGGGGAACGCAACAGCAGGCGCAGCGTCATGTTTATACCGTTCTGCACCTGGTTGATATCACTGGTCATGCGTGTAATCAAGGTGGCCGTGCCCACGGAATCTATCTCCGCATAGGACAGGGTCCCGATGTGCTTATACAGGTCATTCCTGAGGGCGGTCCCCGCGCCCGTTGCCGCCTTGGCCGCAAAGTACTGGGCGGTCAGCGAACAGGCCAGACCCACAAGGGCCAGCAGCAGAAGCAGACCGCCCATTTTCAGGATATAGCCCCCATCCCGGTTCCTGATTCCCACATCCACCATGCTGGCAACCACAAGGGGTACGAACAGCTCAAAACTGGCCTCCAGCATTTTAAACAGGGGGCCGAGGATGCTTTCCTTCCTGTAGTCCTTCATGTAGCTTAACAATCGTTTCATACCGATGCTCCATTCCCGGAACATGTCTGGATGCGCTGCTTCATATAAACAGGAAGCTTCCTCCGGACATGCCCTAAAATATTGTCATTTCCCACACTGTCTGGTATTATATCATAGGAATAACCATATTTAAAATATTGTTTTAATATATCAGATATACGTTTTTAATATAAGGAGGGCTGTGCCGTGAACCTGAAACAGATGGAATATTTTACAACAATCGTCAATGAAGGAAGCATTTCTGCTGCTTCCAAAATCCTCCATATATCCCAGCCGCCCCTGAGCACCCAGATGAAACTCCTGGAAAATGAACTGGGCGTCACACTCTTTGAGCGCGGTTCCCGTGCCATTGCCCTGACCGATGCGGGCAAGGTGTTCTATGAGCGCGCCCAGGGGATACTGGACATGGCCGGGGCCGCACGGCAGGAGATGGAGCAGATGGGACGCGGACTGCACGGATTTTTACGGCTGGGCATGGTCTCGTCCACGGAAACCAGCTCCATCATCGGACGCATCGCGGACTTCCGCGCCCAGCATCCCGGGATTTATTTCCGTATCTACGAGGGAAATACGTATCAGCTTATGGATAAGCTGAACACCGGACTGATTGAGGCCGCCATTGTGCGGACCCCCTTTCCCGAGGATTCCTATGAATGCTGCTATCTGGCGGAAGAACCCATGATGGCAGTGGGGATGCCGGGACATTTCCCGGATGTGGCGGCAGACAGTATCAGCCTGGAACAGCTTTGCAGCTGCCCGCTGATCATCTACCGGCGCTGGGAAGGGGAGCTGAACCGCCTGCTCCCCCGTGAACGCCAGGATTACCTGTGCATCAATGACGATGCCCGCACCAGCCTTACGTGGGCCGGCACGGGCATCGGTGTTGCCATTGCTCCTGCTTCCATTGCCCGGCGCGCGCATCCGGGAATGCTTGTGAAAACCATCACTACCCCGGGCTTCACTTCACGTATCACGCTGATACGGCAAAAGGATAGGGCCATATCCTCCATCGGGCAGGATTTCATCCGCTTCTTTAAGGAGGGATGGGACATCATTCCCTCCCAAACAGCTCTTTCCAGTAATAATTGATCTCGGCCCCGAAAAACAGGATGCACATGCACATATAGAGCCACAGCAGCAACAGCACGATGGCCGTAAGGCTGCCATACATATAGGAATAGTTCCTTCCCCCGATATGGTTGAAATACAGGGAAAATGCAAAGGAAAATGCCATCCATCCCACCGTGGAAAACACGGCTCCCGGAATCTGATCTTGCAGCTTCAGTTTCTTATCCGGCACAAAGGTATAGATTCCAAGGAAGAACATGATCAGGATCATCAGCGCCCAAAGGGCCCTGAAATTAATGATGTGGGTGACCACATCCGCTACAATGGGGAAACGGTTCACCATAAATGCCTGGATCATGTTGCCGAAGACCAGAAGGCCAAGGGAAAGGATGCATACCAGTATGAAAACGATGGTATATCCCGAGCAGATAAGCCTGCCCACCACATACCAGCGCTTCTCCCCATGCCCATGGACCCGGTTAAGCCCCCTGGCAACGCTGAACATCCCCCTGCCCGCCGACCACAGGGCCGTGATTGCGGTAACGCTTATCATGGTGGCCGGGGATTTAAGGGACAGGTCATTCACCACCCTGAAGGCAAGGGATTTGTAATCCACAGGCACCAGCCCTACAATCAGTTCCATGAACTGTGCATTGCTGATGCTTGGTATCATCTGTACGGCTGTAAGCAGCAGCATGATGAACGGAACCACGGACAGGATAATGAAAAAAGAAACCTGGGCCGCGTACACAGTCATCTCATCCTCTGCATATTTATCATATACCTGTTTCACTGCCACGATTAAACCGAACATAAACACTCCTCTGATACTTAATATATTTCCCTGAAACTGCTCTCTTTAATCACCGGGATCACCTCTGTTTCCATGCGCTCTATGCGTATGAACCGCCCCTCATGAAGCCGCTCCACCAGACGTGATATGGATGCTTCGTCCCCCTGGACCTCCATCTCCACATCCCCGTCCCACAGATTCTTCACCCATCCCGTAAGTCCCAGGGAACTGGCCAGATAGCATGCCGTGTACCTGAATCCAACGCCCTGTACCCGTCCGGAAAATATGATATGTTTCCTGACCACATTCATAAAACCATCACTCCATTATAATAACCTGTCACCCCATCACGTTCTTTGGGGTGCCGTCCAGATATGCCGCCACATTGTCAAATACAATCACTGCCCGCTTCACCAGCGCTTCCTTTGTGGCAAATGCCACGTGAGGTGTGACGATGATGTTGGGGGCGGAAAACAGCGGATGACCCGTTTCCACCGGAGGTTCCTTTTCAAACACATCAATACAGGCTCCCCCAATCCTGCCCTCTGTCAGGGCCTCTGCCAGGGCGTCCGAATCCACCACCGGACCTCTGGCCGTGTTGATGAGGACTGCGTTTTTCTTCATCCATCCAATGCTTTCACGGTTCATAAGGCCGCGTGTCCCGTCATTAAGGGGCGTGTGCAGGGACACGATGTCACATTCGGATAACAGTGTCTTAAGGTCCACGAAGCGGACTCCCTCCACATCCCTGACCGTCCTGCTGTATGCCAGCACCTCACATCCAAATGCCTGGGCAATCCTGGCCACCCGGAGCCCAATGGCCCCGGTTCCAACCACGCCGAACTTCTTGCCCTCCAGTTCAAAGCCAACCAGGCCGTCCTTGGTTCCTCCTTCGCGGCATACGCGGTCGCATGGGATCACGTTCCGGTAAAGGCTGATCAACATGCCGAACACCAGGTCAGCCACCGCGCTGGTGGAATAGCCCGCACAATTGCACACCGTGACCCCGTTCTTCCGGCAGGCGTCCATCGCAATATGGTCGATGCCTGTAAATGCCACTGCCAGAAGTTTCAGGTTCCTGCACCCGTTTATCACATCCTCATTTAACGGCAGGTTGGATACCACAATGATTTCCGCATCCTTTCCGCGCTCAATCAGCTCCTCTGTGCCGGTAACCTTTGTATCGTGATATACAATCTCCACCCGGACGCCCAACGCTTCCTTTGCCATGGATAAAAGCTTATCCTTCTCCACTCCAAGCGGTTCAATTATTACCATTTTCATCTCAATCTACCTCCGATATTTTATGCAGGGATTTATGGCCCCGCTGCAGGGCCTTTATTTCCTATCAATTATATAGCACCTGATTGGATTTTACAAGCCAAAGACAGTTTGGGGGGATTTCCGGCAGGCAATGCTGGGGACACATAAACATCCTCCTTTCCATCCGCCAAAAATGGCTCCCCGCCGGATTTTCCCTGATCATTGTTCCAGCTCCACCGCCAGTTCCAGATTGGCCTTCTCATATTCGTTAAACACGCCTGCATCAAACTTATCTGCGGGATACATACCGGAATACCATGTATAAGCGCTGAAAAAATCATTCCATAAATCATTCTTGAAAATGTATCCATGCCGGGCATAAACCTCATTGCGGAAAACCGCTGTCAGCTCCGGCGCCCAGCTGATCTGCTGCATTTCCTCCCTTGTGTAATATCTGGAGTCTGAATCAAAGACAGGCAGACCGTAATCCACAGGATATCCCTCCGCAGGATACCCGCCTGTGGTGCCTTCCTTAAGCTGCCGTTTATAAGCCGATATGATATAATGGAGTGCTTCTGCCGTTGGTTCTGACGCATCTGCCTTACGGTATCCATGATAATCCCATATGATTTCATTGGACAGGAACTGATACCCGGATGATACCTTCTTAAGAGTCACTATACACTCCTGGGTAAACTGGGTGTATCCGTCGGAAAGGCACCATATCCGGTACCGGTTTCCATCCACCTCGCCTCTGGGGCAGAAAAAGCTGCGTATATTCGTATCGCCGTGCTCCGTATAGTACCGGTCATACTGCGGCAGGTAAACCCACCCAAGCCCTGTCTCCATCCGGTCAAGGGTAAGTCCTGTCTTATCCGCCAGGAACGCATCAATCTGCGCCTTGCCCAGACGTACCATATCCGTCATTATCTCCGTCTGTCCCACTGCCTTGAGAAACGCCTCCCTTTCTTCCCCTGTCATGGCAGGCTGGTCCATGCCTGCGCCTGAATAAAAAACCTCATTCAGATCCAGGTATTCCGGGGACTTGTATTCAGACAGAAGAAAGCCGTAATTGTCAATCCGGTTCAGATATTTTTCAAAATACCGCAGTTCATCTTCATTGAGCTGGCGCGGTGCCGCAGATTCCGCTTCCGGTTGTGCAGACTCCCCTTCCGGTTTTGTATCCCCCTCTTCCGGTTTTGCAGATTCCTCTTCCGGTTTTTCAGACCCCTCTTCCGGTTTTTCAGATTCCCCTGACGGATCATAAAACCCTTCTGTGTCATAGGATTCTGATGGTTCCTCATTGCTTCCATCCATCCCTTCCTCACCGCTACCATCCATCCCTTTCATTCCATCCCCCTCCGGACCAGACTCCGGATGGTCCGTTCCCTGCACGTCTGTCCCCACCGCCCTGCCGGCAGCGGGATTACATGCCGACAGTCCAGACATGGTCAGTGCCATTGCTAAAATAATCATGGTCCATGGTGCTTTTCCTTTTATAAAACGGCATTTCCGCCTTAAGTCCTTTCTCTCCCTTAAACCTCTTCCCATCATGCGCCTCCTGAATTTATTACCAATATTTTACCATGGTTTGTGAATTACAATTATGAAATTATCTTTAATTTTACAAACCCTCCCGGCAAAGGACAAGCCTGCTGTCATTACAACAGCAGGCTCCTTCTTTGATGGGAATCACTTCGTGGTCCCTTTCTATTTCTCAAATCCCTTCCATGTGACCTTCCACTCCCCATATGCATACTTCAGTTCAAGGTTCAGGTAGGTGTAGCTGTCCTCCCCTTCTTCCTTAAACCGGTATACTGCTTCCGCATACACCTCCTTTAAGTCCGGATGGTACTGTATCCTCAGTTCCGGCAGTTCTGAGTCATCCACGGCCACTGTATCCTCCAGCTCCTTACGGGAAAATGTACTGTATTCCCCGGCTGTTTTAACATCCCCGCTTAAATAAGCCCGGCAGAACCGCATGGCAGTGTCATAAACCTTTGATGAAATCATGTCCACGCCCAATGCAGAATAAATGCCTGACTTCAGCCCGTCCCGGAGGACCGCAACACGTTTGACGTCCGCATCAGGGAACACATCTTCATCAAAGCAGAACAGAAGATAGATATCCCTTCCATCCCTCTGCTGGATTACCGGCTCATACAGGTGTTCTTCATCCCCGTATCCTTCCAGCTGTATCCCAATCTGGTGATTGTCCGCAAAACCAGCAGCCTCATCCTCATCGGCTCCCTGAAAATGCATGCTGAACGCATTGGGGTACTCTTCCACCGCCACCAGGGCTGCCTGGGTCTGGTCCGGTCCTTCTATGAGCTGATGGCAGGTATATGCGTCCAGCAATTCCCTGTCATCCGTTGTAAACAGGTATTCCACGCTCCTGTCGTCCTGTGTAATGGATATCTTAAACGCGCCTGCATGTCCTGCATTCCATATGCTGATTACAAATTCCTCCGGTCCGGCCTGCATATAACCATAGCCGCGGTCCGGTCTGCCGTCCCCTGACAGGACAGTGCCATCCGCATCCATATATGATGTGACCTGGATGGTTTCCCTGTAATCACGTGGGACGGGCAGCGGCCTGCCGCTTTCCGCCTCCCGCCGTTCCATGGTCAGCTCATAGAAATTTCCCCACTGCTCCACCCCCACCAGGGCCAGCATATCCCCCTGTCCGATGGGCACTGCCTCTGTTTCCCTTTGTTCCTGAGACGGCTGGGGCTGTGTATCAATTCCCCGGATAACATTTTCCGCAACAGACGGAACATCCTGCGTCCCTGTGGTTTCCACACTGCCTGTAAATGTACATGCCCCCAGCAGCAGGACCGCTCCCGCCACCGCCGCCATCATGGTCCCGGTCGTCTTCGGGTGTGCCGCAAGGATCCGGATACGTTCCCTGACGGTCCGCGGCCCGGCTGTCATTGTGGTGGCAACGGAACATATCCCTTTTCCCCTTCCCCGCGCCTCAATCATGCCCACCAGGGTCCTTCCATAGGCAAACCGCTCCCTTTCCCCCAGAAGCTTAACCGCTGCCTCGTCGCATGCCAGTTCACAGTCCTGTCTGGACAGCACTGCCGCCAGCCAGATCAGCGGATTCACCCAGTAAAGGCACAACAGCCCGCACCTTAGGATTCCCCAGTAACGGTCCCCATTGGACACATGGCTCATCTCATGGGCAAGGATATGGCACAGTTTTTGGTAATCATCGGAGGCGGAAACCGGGATATAGATTCCCTCATCCGTCCCCCACCCGTAATAACAGGGGGATTGGATTCCTTCCACCACATAGACCCGTTCTGTCACAAAAACCGGCATGGTTCCGTAAAATACCTTTCTCCTGCTGACCAGCATCCTGTGGAAACGCCGGTTGACCATAAACATCCACAGTCCCAGAAGCATGCTTCCCAACACCCATATAACCATGATCCAAAGCTGCCAGTCAATTCCCGCTGCCCTTTGGGCCAGCGTCACGGTCTGCCCCGCACTGTCAAAGTGATAGACATGGCCGGTAGCCACATTATCTGCCAGATATTCCAGGCTGGTTCCCGCAATCACCTGCCGGTGGACCGCATCCGCTGCATTCATCACGCTGAACCGCGACCGCAATGGGTCCGCCAGCCCCTTAAGGGAGCCATAGATATATGGGCCAAACACCGGCCAGGCCAGACGGAGGACCACCAGCCCCCACAGGCCATACCGGATATTGGGACTGATTTTATCTTTCAGTATCAGACGCAATGCAGCAATTGCCAGTATCAATACGGAAGATGATATCATGGTATCTATCATAAGCCTTCCTCCTCTGCCTTCCTGAGCACTTCATAGAGTTCTTCAATTTCATGCCTGGAAAGCGATTTTGAATTTGCCATGGCATCCACCATCAGGCTGACGCTTCCTTCATATACCCGCTCCAGGAATCCCTTTGTCTCCTGCAGGGCCGCATCCGCCCTTTCAATGGATGGATAGAACTGTTTGGCCCGCTGCCCTTCCTCATGGTGCACGGCCGACTTTGCCTCCAGACGGTTCAGCATGGTAATGACTGTATTCTTGCTCCAGCCCCTGTCCTTTTTCAGCGCCCTTGTCAGTTCCATGATGGTCTGGGGCGGGTTCTCCCACAACAGGTTCATTATCCTCCATTCACCGTCAGACAGACTGACCTTCCCGTTTTCTTCCATGAATACACCTCCTCTATAACCCCTGCAATCCATCTCCTGATTCCGTGATGTAATGTTTTTCAGGTATACATATGTCTACTTAAAGCTTATCATGATGGTAGACATATGTCAACCTTTTCTTTCTGACAGGTGCACATCATCCCCGTTTTTCCGGGAAGATTGTATCACAAAAAATGGATGCCCTCATTCAAGGTACATCCATCCCATCCTTTGACGCTGCATCCGGTTCTTTACTTCCCATCCGGCCCCTTACTTCCCATCCGGTCCTTTACTTCCCATCCGATCCCGGCAGCATTTTCACATATTCAATAAACGCAGGAAGAGGCAGGGGCCTGCTGTAATGATACCCCTGGTAAATCCTGCACCCAAGTCCGTCCAGGACCTTCACCTGCTCCTCTGTCTCCACACATTCCGCCACCGTGCTGACTTTCAGGATACGGGACATGTTCATGATATTGCCTATCAGCTCACAGGTCTGTGCATGGCCGGGCAGACGTTTGATCAGGGAACCGTCAATCTTCACCTCATCATAATCAGCAGAGTTAAGATAATTCAGGGAACCATGGCCCATGCCGAAATCATCCATGCTGATACGGATTCCGGCTTTCTTCAGCTCCTCCAGCTGATGTTCCAGGTTGGCGCCGGGATTCAGGGCCACCTGTTCTGTCAGCTCAATGGTCAGATACCTGCCCTCCACATGCATTTCCCTCAGAATATCAACCACCTTTCCTGCAAAGCCGGGGTCCTCCAGCTGCAGCGGCAGGATATTAACGGAAAATGGAATTGGATGCCCAGTCTCCTGCTCCGCCATTTTCATGTCCCGGCAGGCCATGGAGACAATGGATAATCCCAGTTCGTCAACAAATCCGCCCTGGGTGGCCAGGGCAATCACCAACGGGGGATAGATAAACGTATGCCCCATATAATCCCACCGCAAAAGGGCCTCACACCCATAAAGCGTACGGTCCCGGTACATCTGGGGCTGATAATACAGCTGCAGCTCCCCCTTCATAAGCGCATACTGAAGGTCCGAGGACAGAAGCTTTGCTGTCTGCCTGTTCTCATATGTCCTCCAATAAAAATCCCTGACCCATACAGACTGCTCCTCTTCCTTCATGGTGTTTTCCAGGTTCTTTATCTTGGAAAGGAATTCCTTTTCCTGGATGGCCTCGCTATGCCTGACAAAAGGGATATAAATCAGGGTGCCCACTGCAAGGTTAAACAGCTGAAGCAGGCTGCCCCTCACTGAACCAGTGGCCAGGTAACCGCTGAACAGGGCGGGCACGGTCCACTCCACGCTGTTCGACACGGCGGGGACCAGGCTGAAATAGATAGCCATGCCGCTGATAACCGACAGGACGATGGGGGTAAGGATAAAGGGGAGTATCATATCCGCGCTGAATATAATGGGGAATCCGAACAATACCAGTTCATTGGTATTAAATACAACCGCGGGCAGGGACAGTTTGGCAAGACGCCTGTTGTTCTTTTTCCTGGCCGCAAGAAACAGCGCCAGAACCAGACAGACGGCGCAGCCGCTTCCTCCCATGAATACAAATGTGTCCAGGAATGTCTTGCTGAAGATACGGTCCGGAACAAGCCCCTGGGCAATCATGCCCTGGTTGACAGCCACCTCTGACTCAAAAAGCCTGCGCGAAACAGCTTCCAGGGTGTTGGTCCCGTGAATCCCGAAAAACCACAGGACATGGGATATAAGGATATAGAGCAGGATGGAAAACATGCCGTTGCCCAGATGCTCAAATAATTGCAGGAACAGGTATGAGCCGAAATTCATGATATTGGCGTCTTCAAACAACAAGTACAATATCAGTCCTGAAACACCGCACACGGCAACGGTGACCACAGCAGGTACCAGGCTCTGCATGGAGGCATTGAAATTATAGGCAACCCCCATGGTATACAGGCGCTGATGCCCCGCAACCCACCGGTAAATCATGGTAAGCAGCCAGCAGCTGACCAGGGTAATGCAGATTGCGGTAAAGCTCCACTCAGGCCCCCAGATGGAAAGCCCGCCGCTGGGATAACAGAACGCAATAAAAGAACAGAGGGACACCGCCGGAAAGAACACGGGGGTATTGTCATAAACCGTCTGTTCCTCCCCATAGGCATACGAAATCATCAGGGCAAAAATAAAGCCCAGTGAACCAAAGGTGGCCTGGTAAATCCCCATCAGGAACATATCCAGAAGACTGCCCGCCCCAGAAGCAAGGAAAGCCTGCCATATCTTCACAGGAAAGTTCATGATGATCAGGGAAAATGACCCCATAATCAGGAATGGTATGGTCAGCAGAAGCCCCTGCCTGACGGAAAATATGAATATATTATGATTAAGGAACCGGCGGACTTTTTCCATTGGCTCACCCCCACCCTCTGGCCGCATCATTCATCCGGCAGCCGATAAATTCTCAATAGCCATTATACCATTCTTTCTCATCAGACACAATCCGGCTGTTGGGTGATTTTTACATTTAACCTGTAATCCATCCTATAAAAAAGCCCCTCTGCATTGAATTGCAGAAAAGCTTTTTACCCCTCCCGGTTCCCTCCGGCGAAATGTCCCCAAATCAGGAATCCGCCCGAAGCACCAAGGGAACATACTGCACAGATCATGGTCCTCCTTTTAAGCTGCTCCAGCCATTCCACCCGGTACGCCTCCCCCATCCTCCCCATACGGTCATGGAGTTCCCCTGCTTTCCGGCTCCAGAAGTCAAAATCAGACCATTTCCCCGGAATCAGCCCGGCCGGTATCTTCAGTTCCAGCTTCCACAGAAGGAGGATACCAAGAAAAAGCAGGGATAATGCCAGGATTGCCAGGCCAAGACGCCTTCTTTTTCCCACCCCTCTGCGCAACAGCTCCCGGCACAGCCAAATCAGTACCGCCACAGGGGCAGACATCACTGTCAGGCAGGAAAATGAGAAAAAGAGGAATCCGTCCACACACACATAGCCGTTTCCTATCCCATGACGGAACAGGATACGTTCCGCCGCTGTTTCGCCGGAGCTGTCTTTTCCGCAGCTGATAACCAGACAGCGCATCCCTTCCTCCTTACCTGCCGGTATCAGGATGACGTATCCGGAATCATCCGTCACCCCCCGTACCACGTATGCCTGGTCACGGCACCATACCTGTTTGCCGGACACTGACACGGAGCCAAACAGTTCTATGGCCAGCCCCCTGCTGATGATACAGCCCTCCCGGTCCGACCGGCAGCCGTAGGTCCCATCCACCAGGCGCCTGAAAGCCGCCATATCCCTGGAACCATGGACCGACATACATTCCGCCTGCTTCTTCTTTCCCAGTTCACGGTTTTGGACTAAGACGTCCTCTGTCAGGGTCCAGGCCGTGATTTCCTGGCTGACCAGACGGGCAAGCTCCTCCTGTGACGGCGCGTCATCCTCCCGGTAGTACATAAAAACCTGTCCCCTGTAATCCCCGGTGCTCCACGCAGTCACCGCGCTAAATCCCCACAGGGAAAACAGCAGCAGCAAAAAAATCCATTTTCTCATTTCCCCACCACCCTGACGCGTTCACCTTCACTGACCGCTTTATCCGACGTGGTAATCAGCCTGGCATCCCGGGCCACCGGTCCTGAGACGGCTGCTCCTGTACTGCTTTTCTCCAGTACTTCAAGGTTAATCCTGACAGCGGTCAGTTCTTCGCCCAGGATTGTCTTCGCAGGCTCTGCCGCCAGACAGTAGAATCCTATGTTATCTTCCCTCAGGGCTTCGATGGGGATTACCAGCGGATAGATGTCTGATTCCATATGGACGGAAAAGGATGCGCTGCCCCCAAGGCTTCCCTCCCCATCCGGCATCGCAGCCGTCACCTGCGCTTTATCAGTCCCTGCTGTCTGGTCCACCGACTCCACCTCTGCCTCCACCTCCCCTGGCTGTCCTGTGATTTTCACCTTCATTTTAGTACCCTGTTTTAATAGTTCTGACTTATCCTTATCCATCTGTGCAATCAGGTTCAGGTTTCCCACTGCCAGCCTGACCTGGGAACCGGCCTGGGTCCTGTCCCCTGCCTCCAATCCAGAGTCCGCCACGATTCCGTCCACCGCCGCCTCCACACGTCCTTCACCCGCAATCAGGGCATCTGTTTTTTCAAGTTTTTTCTCTAGCTGCCGTATATCCAGTTCCATGGATTCCTGGCGCAGCCGTGAGATTTCCTTCCTGGCCGCTTCCTCTGCCATCACGCCGGCATCGGACACCTTTGCGTTCTCCAGATTCTCCATGGACCGGTACAGGCTTTCCTCCAGCCCCTTGACCGTATCCCTTGCGTTTTTAAGCTTATCTTCCTCTGCCTTTACCGCATCTTCGTAAGCCTTGCGAAGCTCCTCCCTGGCTGTCTCTTCCCCGTAATCTATGTCCTCATATGTTTCCTCGGCCGCATACATGGCCGCCCTTTTCTCTTCCACCTCAAGGTCCTGCCCATCGCGGATGTCCTCCAGGTCTTCCTCCGCCCGCTCCAGTTCCAGCTGCGCCCGTTCCAGGTCCTCCTCCGGCGCATCCTCCCGCGCTTCCAGCTTATCCAGTTTTTTCTGCCTGTCTTCCACTTCGCGCTCCGCCTTTTTTACCGCGGCATCCCTGGCCAGCCGCGCTGCCTCATAGGCCCTCCTGGCGCTTTTCATGGCTCTCCTGTTATCTTCCTTTACCTCTTCCCTGGTCCGGTTCTTCTTCTGCACATAGTCATGCTCCAGGTCAGCTGTGGAAACCAGGTAATCCTCTTCGGCCTCTGCCAGGTCTTCCTGACCGGCTTCAAGCGCCCTCTTGGCAGCGGCCAGCTGCTGCATGGCCAATGTTTCCTCCGTCACCCTGGGAACCGGTATGCCGGAAAGCTTTTCCTGCTCCAGCAGAAGCCTTGCCTTCTCAAGTTCCAGGGACAGGTTCTCCCTTTCTTCCACCAGCCGTTCCATCTGGAGCAGGAGGATGGTATCTCCTGCCTGTACCTTCTGGCCGGGCCTCTTAAGTATTTCCCCAATCTGCATGTCCTCCGGCAGTGTGATATAGACAAAACGTCCGGCCGCGAACTCCCCTGTCCCCTCTATCTCATAGGATACGATTCCCTGTTTCCCATATCCGGTTTCAACCCTGGTAACGGTAACGCTGTCAAGCGCCCTGGATAAAAAGGTCAGGACTGCCATGATTGTCAGGAACAGTACTGCTGTCTTCTTCATATTGATTGCTCACTCCTTGATTCCTGATGCGGCAATTCCCTGTTCCAGCGATTCGGTCCCCATGACAAAGAGGATGACAGGAAGCATCATCATGATGACCGAGGCCGCCCAGGCAACCCCTGCTTTGTCCGATGTGATTTCCGGCAGATAAAGGGACAGGGGCCAAAGCCGCCTTTCTTTTAAAAATGTCATGGGCTGCTCAATGGCATTCCAGCTCTCTAAGAATCCAAGGACCATCACAGATACGATTCCCGGCTTTCCCACAGGAATCCCCACCCTGGCAAATATGGAAAACTCCCCAGCCCCATCCAGCCTGGCCGCCTCAATCAGCGGCCTTGGAATGGACTCAAAGAATTTAGCCATGATAAATACCGGGAATGCGGAAAAAATCCCCGGAAGTATGACTGCCAGATGGGTATTTAAAAGGCGCATCTGTTTTAACACAAGATATCCCGGCACCATTGTCACCTGGAAGGGCTGTATCATCAGGATGATATAGAGGAAAAACAAGGCCTTCCTTCCCCTGAACCCAAAATGTGCAAATGCCCAGGCAGCGGGCAGGGCCGCCAGCAGCTGCCCTCCCAGCACCGCGCCTGTCTGCAAACAGGAATTCCAGAACATCACATAAAATCCCGGCGAGTCCAGAAGCAGTTCCACAAAAGGGCGTAGGGTGGGATACTCCGGAAGGAACACAGCCTTGACCGGGGAATTGCCCACCCCGAACAAGGCTCCGAAACGCTCCAGCATTTCCCCTTCTGACATCAGCGCATTGCCTGCAATCAGCAGAAGAGGCAGCCAGACAAAGAGACACACCGCCGTAAGGATAAGATTGACCAGTACACGTTTTACCATTGCTTTCTCCTTAAAGGCCCTCCCTGCGTCAGTCATCCAGGGACCTTTCGGCGTATCTGCGCCGGAAGACGCCTGCACACACCAGGACCGGTATCAGGACCGCCGCCTCCACCAACACGGAAGCAGCGCTCATTTTTTGTATATCCAGGGATACGAACCAGTTGTTGAACAGATGCTGCAGCATATAGATGCTTTCATGGGGATAATCGCCCGCCACAAGATAGGCTTCCCTGAATACTTTAAAGGAATTGATGATTGACAGCACTGCGGTCAGGAAGGCCGTGCCCTTTAACCCGGGCAGTGTGATGAAGCAAAAGCACTGCCATGGACCGGCCCCGTCCACCCTGGCCGCTTCATGAAGTTCCTGGGGGATGGCGTTCAGCCCGGCCAGCCAAAGCATCATATCATACCCTGTATTTTTCCATATGTAAGTAACCACCAGGATGCCAAACGCGCTTGGCTGGTTCAGCCAGTCCTGTCCGGACAGCCCCACCAGCCCGGCCAGCTGTCCCAGAAGTCCCTGGGGATAAAAAAGCAGCTTCCATAGGAGGACCACCGAGGCAACCGGGATGGCCATGGGCAGGAGGATGGAGGTCTTATAGACATTGCCCCCTCTGCCTGCCGGTGATGCATGTCCGGAGCAGGACTGTATCATCACGGCGGTACAGAGGGAAAATGCCATCAGCGCAGGGATGCACACCAGGATGAAACGCAGCGTATTTAAGGCCGCCAGGAGGAATGCCCGGCTCTCCAGCACAAGCCTGAAGTTAGCCAGTCCCACGAACCGTCCCCCAACCGCCTGCCTGAAGGAGCGCGCCACCATATCCGCAAACGGGATCAGGATGAAGACAGCCGTCCCTGCCAGGCTGGGGGCCAGGAACAGCCATGCCTTCCTATTCCGAGAAATACAGATCTGCTTTGTTCTGCGCATTTGCAGCTGCCTGCTCCAGCGGCATGGTTCCATCAAAGAATCCCATTGTCTCATCAACTATGATCTCCACAAGTACCCGGTCCGTCCTGATTGGGTGCGTGGCCATGGCCGCGGTTTCAAATAACCTTTGGCACTCTTCCCTGGTAGGCGAACTGCCGGTGATACTATAAGAACCGTCGCCCAGGGTCACACTCAAGCCCCCGCCCTTATCCCCGCGGTCCACCCATACGTCTATTGCCCTGGTATTCACCGGGAGGCCGTCTGAGAGGTCACTGGACTGCACCTCCTGCCCCAGCACAAAGAGGACGAATTCCTCTGCCAGTCCTTTCCTCGGGCTTGCCTGGTTGATTCCAATGGTACCGTTTGGCAGATAGGATGCATTTACACCCTCCATCCTGTACCCATTCTTTTTCTGTACCGCCAGCAGAAGCGGCATGTCAAACATCCCTCTTACTTTATCCACGGCGGCAGCCGACAGGTTCCGGTCCACACGGTCGAATTCACTTCCAAGGAATCCGTCCGCGCTGTCAACACGGTTATAGACACGCCCTCTTCCCCCATCCTCGGATTCATCAAAGCTGACCCTGGCCCCGCTGGCATCCCCCAGTATCTTTACGGTCTCAATCAGCTCCTGAATTTTGCCCGGACGCAGCTTTCCCGTGGCGCTGTCCACAATCTCGTCATAGGTCAGCGCGATTACCTGCCGCATCAGGTTCTCATAGCTGCACTTAGGACGCAGCGGAAGGTGGGACGGGTCGCTCTGGTAGTTCCGCATTGCTTCCAGGGATGACAGGCTTCCTATGGCCTCCTGGTCGCCGTATGCAACGAACAGGATCATTCTGGACGGTATATGGTATATGCTTTTATCTGCCTGGGTATAAGGTCCTGCGGCCTGTTCCATCAGCTCCCCTGAGGATATCATCGGCTCCAGGATTCCCCGCATATCCTCCAGCACGCCTTTTTCAATGTAAGATTCCACCGGAAGGCCGTCCAGTATCAGGACATCCGCGCCATTACCGCCCAGAAGCTCGGTATTCAGCGCGCGGATGGTGTCTGAGGCCGTGGTGTTGCCGCCGCCTTCCTGCCCTCCAATCAGCTCCACCTTCACGTCCGGATGCTTCAGCTGGAACATGGAAGCCGCCTGGCGTATGGTGGACATGTTTTCCAGGTCCAGACCATATACGGTCAGCGTTTCAAGGGGCGCGGAGGGCATATCCCTGTCATATGTGTAATGTTTTATCTCATGCAGGTCAGATTGGGACATCCACACATAGAAATCAGTTTCATTTCCCACAAACAGTTTCCTGATGTATGCACTGGGAAGGCTCAGGGAGTTAAGGGTCCCGTCCGCCACTGTCTCCCAAAGGCTCCCGCCCTGGTTCATATGGTGGATACCCTCTGGATCAGCCGTGTAAAACCCGCCTTTCCCATCCGGCGCCATAGCCGCATACATGCTGCTAAGATCCGTGGACCGGTACGCGTATTCGGTTGTTGCGGCCGCTGACTGGCTGGAGATGTCATATTCCAGAAAGCCCTTGCTTCCATTGGTAATATACTGGTTTCCGGCAAGAAGACCGGATGTCTTCCATTCTGATGCGCCGGACTCCTGAGGCAGGGAGAACAGCTTTTCCCCGGTCTGGCTGTATGCAGACGTTTCCCGTCCGGTTGATAACAGGATTGTCCCGTCTTCTGTAACAGCCCCAAAATCAACCTGCGTGTCGTAATATCCCCGGTCATTTTTCACTGAGAATACATGTTCCAAAAGGGTCTGGGGCGCCTGCCCCTCTGACAGCCTGGCCATATTGCATTTGTAGTCATCCCCGCCCTGATATAACACATAGCGGTTTCCATCCCCGCCATATATCATGTGCAGGCTGTCATAGGGAAATGTCAGCCCTTCCATCATACTCTCTTCCTGTTTCTCCCAGCCATCCCCGGTCCACACGTACCGGATGGCCGTCTTATCCTTATCCCTGATTGTGTATAGTTCCAGTTCCTTATCCCAGGTCTGTCCCACATCCGCCACATGTTCCCCGTCTTCCAGGGGAATGCCGATACTGCTTTCCACGTATCTTCCCCTGGGTATGTCCTTCTCCTGGCGCGTCTGGTTTTCCCCTGACGTACCCGGTTCAGGCGTTCCAGGGGCTGAACACCCCCACAGTCCTGTTACTACGATACATGCTGTAAGGCAAAGGCCCATCAGCTTTTTTATCATTGCAAATCCCTCCCTCATGATCCGTGATTTTTGTGATACCCGTATCATATCAGACAAATCTCTAAAAAACCTTAAAAAATGGAAGAATTTCTTTTAGGATTTTTAGAGATTTGTCTGATATAATGTTTTTGATGATTTAACACAAGCTTCAATACAATAAGGATACCGGTACCGCGTCACATCAACATGGGTACTGGTGGCGCGAGGTATGAACATGAGGATTCTGCTGGTTGAAGATGATAGGGAATTAAGTGGCACCATAAAGCTGCAGCTGGAACAGGCAGGCTATGAAACTGACTGCTGCGGACAGGGACAGGAGGCATTCTATTATGCGTCTGAATATCCCTATGATGTGATAATATTGGACCGGATGCTTCCCCAGATGGACGGGCTCAGCGTGCTCCAGGGACTGCGGCGGATGGATATCACCACACCGGTCATCATTACCACTGCGCTGGACGGCGTCAATGACAGGATAGACGGGCTGGACGCCGGGGCCGACGACTATCTGGTTAAGCCATATGCTGCCGGTGAGCTGCTTGCCAGGATCCGGGCAGTCACCAGACGGCCCGGCAGGCTGGAACAGGGCCGCGCAAAAACATTTTCCAATATAACCATGGACACGGACCGCCGTGAACTGGCCGGGCCTTCCGGCACTGTCAGCTTAAGCAGGAGGGAGGCCGCCCTCATGGAATACCTGATGCGCAATGCCGGGCAGGTACTCCCCCGGGGGCTGATACTGTCCTACATATGGGGGCCTGACTCCGAAGTGGAGGACGGCAATCTTGACAACTATATCTATTTCCTAAGAAGGCGCCTCAAGGCCGTTGGCACGGCTGCCCAGATTAAGACCGTGCACGGGATTGGCTACCGCCTTGAGGATGGAGGCGGCCATGATTAAAAAACTGCACCGGCAGCTCACCGCCCTCTTTACCATGGTAACCGGCCTTATCCTGACCCTGGTGGTCATAGGAAGCCTGGTGGTCAGTTCCAGGGAACTGGAGAAAAAAACACTGGAAGCCTTCCAGAATGATGTCCTTAACATCACCTCCAGGCTTCAGTCCGGCGCCACCATCAGCTGTACCTGGCTGTCACAGCTGGAAAGCAGCGGCAGGCTCATCATACACATCGAGGACAACGGGGTTCCCCTGCTCTATTCCGGCTCCTGGTCCCCGCTCACCGACCGGGATCTCTTGATTGGACGCGCCAGGGAAATGGCCCTGGCCCAGCACATCGACCTATCCCTAAGGCCGGTATCCTCCTCGCTGCTGCGCAGCCCCGTATATACGGTGGAGGGAAACCACAAGGATTCCTATCTTGGATGTGTCCTTGTACTTCCGGTCGGTAAGGGGTTCCAGAGCCTGACCCTGCTGGCCTATAAAGATCCTGCCTCATCCAGCCTGTACAGTCAGGGATTCCTGTTCCTCCTCCTCAACCTGGCGGGAATCGTGGCCCTTATGTCAGTAAGCTGGATCCTGGTGGGGAAATCCTTAAAGCCGCTGAAGGAAAGCCAGCAAAAGCAAAATGAATTCATTGCGGCAGCCTCCCATGAACTGAGGGCGCCCCTGGCCGTCATACGTTCCAGCCTGGCCGCGGCCCGGTCAATGCCACAGAACCGGGAGCAGTTCATGGATAATATCGATAAGGAATGCTGCCGTATGTCCTATCTGGTGGGCGATATGCTGCTTCTGGCATCCGCGGACGCGGGACACTGGGTCATACGCATGGCGCCCCTGGACATGGATACCCTTCTCATCGATATGTACGAACGGTTCGAACCGCTCTACCAGGACAAAGGGGTTCATCTGCTTTTAGAGCTTCCGGAATCCTCCCTGCCCAGGATAAATGGGGACGGGAAACGCCTGGAGCAGATCCTGTCCATCCTTTTGGACAATGCCCTGCGGTATACCCCAAAGAGCGGTTCCGTCAGACTTTCCGCCTCCGTGGAGCAGGTTACCCATCTGCTGGCCGGAAACAAAAAAAGCCTGTGTCTGACCGTGTCAGACCAGGGCTGCGGAATCGATGATCATGCAAAAAAACATATTTTTGACCGTTTTTACCAGGCCGACAGTTCCAGAAGCGACAAACAGCATTACGGACTGGGACTGAGCATTGCCAAAGAGCTGGTGCAGAAACATGGCGGCTCCATCAACGTCGTGGATTCACCATCCGGAGGCGCGTGCTTTGTGGTGCGCCTGCCGGTGATGCCGTGAATCAGCCTTGTCCGCCCTCCCCATCCAGTGTGGGTTATACTAGTATGAAACGCTGGGTGGGATATCCGTATTCCACCAGCAGTTCCGCCTCTGCAAACCCCAGGCTTTTGATTTCTTCCCGCTGCCCATTGTCTGCCCTGTCACCTTCCCGGAATGTGGTGATGCTGATTTTCCTGTCCTTCATCCACTCACCCATAAGCCGGTCCAGCAATGCCCTGGGAATCCCCTTCTTCCTGTACAGCGGATGGCTGCCCATAAAATCAATGCTTCCGTCCTCGCGGGAGAACAGAAGGATACCCACGGCAGTCTCCCCGTCCTTCATGACCAGGGCCTGTCCCCCGGCAATCTTCTGCTTCAGTTCGCGGACATACTCCGTCTCATCCAAATACGGAAACCCATCCACAATCAGGCGGACCAGTTCCATCACGCATGGGACGTCCGCCTCTGTTGCCAGCCGGATATCCATCCGTGCCCTTTCCTTTTTCTCCAGCATGGCGTATGTTCCCTGAAACTCAAACCGCAGCTGCAGAGGATAGAATTTCTCATTTTCCCGGTATCTGCTGGGAGGAATCTTATACATGGCTGAAAATATATCCGTAAATGCCTGCTGGCTTTCATATCCTGACGCCAGCGCTATGTCAATGATGGGCTGGCTGGAGAAGACCAGCAGTTTAGCGGCCTCTGTCAGCTGCCTCCGCCTGACATAATCATGGATGGTAAGTCCCACTGTCTGGGAAAATACCCGGTGCATATGATATTTGGAGTAATGGACCTTATCTGCAATCTGTTCCAAATCCAGTTTCTGCGTCAGATTGGATTCAATGATGTCAATAATCCGTGTTACTTTTTCAATACGGTTCATTCCCGGTTTCCTCCTTTCTCCCTGTATTGTGGTCCTTGTCATGGCTTCCGTCAATTATAGACATGGTGCGATATCCTGTCTTCATTATTCTTGCCCTATTTTTATTTTTTCTGATTCATTTTAGCTCTGATTCATTCTTACTCTGATTCATTCTTACTCTGATTCATCCTTGCCCTGATTCATCCTTGCCCTGATTCATCCTTGCCCTGATTCATTCTTATTCTTCCTATATATATGTCCCATCTCCTGTTCCGGCAACAGCCCTTCAATGGAATACGCAATCACAAATACGACTGCCAGGTTAAGTATAAAACGGCTTGCTGCAAACCGCAATCCCAGGGAAGAGATTTCGAAAAGCAGAAGCGGTACACGGATACTAACACTGGAACACAGGAAAATAAGTACATTGGAAATGCGCCCGCCCTTCTTCAACAGCAGTCCTGTAATGGGAAGCAGCGCATAGACAGGCACTGCTGTAAGAATTCCCATAAAAAGTGACAGGAATGCGCCGGACACACCGGACCGGTTCCCCATCATCCCCATCATTTCATCCTTTTCCACCCATACGTCCATCAGCCCCACGCAGAGGAACACAGGAGCCAGGTTCCATACGAACTGCGCGAGTCCTGCGCCCGTATAGGAAATGACGCCGTACCACATACCAGGCAGAAATACCAGGACCAGAAAAAGAACCAGCAGACAGACCAGGATTGTCATAATCCATGCCCCTGACTTCTTCATAATACCGCCTCCAATATAAGGGCTGTCAGCATGGAAAACAGGAAAAAGAACAGGTTCCGCAGGACTGCTGCCCGGATTCCCAGATATTTTGTCTCAAGAGGCAGCGTTACAAGGCCCACTGTTGTCAGGGCGGATATGAATGCCGCCATCTGCGCTGTCCCCGCCCCGTTCTTAAGCAGCTCAGAAACCACCGGGAATACTGCCAGGACCGGTACCAGGGTCACTGCCCCCGCAGCAGCCGAGAGAAGGATTCCGCCAAATCCCGTTCCTGTCCCAAGAAAACCGTGTATCGTCCCCGGTGTCAGTACCAGAAGGACGGCGCCCGTACACATGAGGATTGCAAGAAAATAAGGCAGCACTCCCTTCATCATAAGCAGCGCCCTTTTTACTGCCATCTTTGTCTTCTTCCTGTCCTTATGGTATGAAACCGCCAGCAGCACGGCGGACAGGCCGTAATAAAACATTGTGAAACCAATATCCATTCCCGCTCTCCTTTTCTCTCCTGTCATCTTGCATATATGTGTCAATTATAATACAATCATGTCAGGAGGTAAGTTGCCCAGGCAACGTAATTGCGATGAAACCGATGATTGAGTATTTAGAAGGAACCAGGCTGTTTGCAGGCATTTCCAGGGAAGATACCGGCCGTCTTTTATCGTGCCTGAACGCCTATCCTGTGGAATATGCACATGATACTGTCATTATTGAGGAAGGCAGTAAGGTCCGGGCCTTCGGTATCCTTTTGTCAGGGCGGGGCAGATCTTATAAAACAGACCTGGACGGCAACATCCTTACCGTCACGCTTTTAAACACGGGAAGTGAAATCGGTGTGATCCTGGCAGCCAGCCCTGATCATCCAAGTCCCGTGTCAGCCGCAGTGGAACGCGGAAGCGCTGTACTGTTTATTTCCTATGACAGTTTGATGAACAGCTGCGCCAGAAACTGTGCCTGCCACAAGAGGCTTATCCGTAACTTCACAGCAAGCGTGGCTCAAAAGGGCCTGGTGCTCCATGAACGGCTGGACTGCCTGCTCCGCCCATGTGCGCGGGATAAAATCATGGCTTATTTAAAAAATGCCTCCTGCCCATCGGCCGGAGGTACCTTTACTGTCCCTTTAGACAGGAATGCCATGGCCCAGTACCTGAACATGGACCGCAGCGCCCTGTCCAGGGAACTGTCCAAAATGAAAGCAGACGGAATCATGGATTTCCATAAATCCACATTCCGTCTTCTGGATTAGATTGTTCTGGCTAACACCTGGAGAATGGAAACCAGTTCTTCACGGCTGTCAGCCGGATATGTCAGGAGCCAGACATAGCCACCCCTGACCGCAATGCATTCCAGCCGTTCCGATACCCATGCCTGGTCAAGCCCGGATATATCTACTGAAGCAAAGTCCTCTGGAGAACCGACAAATACAGCATCCCTCATCAGAAGTCCCGCCATTTGGCTGGCCATGCCTGCATCCTTCAGACGATAGACATCCTGCCGCATCCAGACCTCCCTGCCGTCTGCATCAATCACCTCAAACGTATCCCAATGCTCTGTTAAAAGTGACTGTCCATATTTTACCTCACTGACCTGGTTTTTTATAAAACTCTGTGTCCGTTCCCCATTTATCCCAATATCTGAAAGTACAAGATACGGTCCGTCCGTTTCAGCCGGCATCGCATGTTTATAGCTTCCTGCCCACTGGCAGATTGCCAGGACGCCACAGACAGCGGTAAACAGCATCAGGGAACCGTTCAGGAACTTTGATACTTTGCAGCCCGGTACCTGCAGATAATCAGAAAGCTTCCCCGTCTTCATCCTGCGGCACAAACGGACAAGATACCATACACCCCGTAAATCCCTGTACATCAGCCATAAAAATAAAAAGATGAATCCGGTCACGGCCGCTGTATTCTCAATCCAGCCCCTGTATGCAGATGCCGCCAGGTGGCTGTGTCCTCCATAGCCTCCCAGCATACTCCCTAATAACAGAAAGAATGCAATGGACAGCGGCAGCTGCAGAAACGAAACCATATATTGTTTTTTCAGCCCCTTCAATGCAGCTGCATACGCCTCCGGCTCCAGGTACAATTCCGATGCGCCGCCGTTCCCGGTTGCACTGAACACGTGGATAAAACCGCGTCCTGTCACATATTCCCAGCCAGACTCCTTATAGGCAGCAATCTGTTCTTCTGTAAAAGGCGGTTCACCTGATTGGGCGGGGACTGCAGGAACAATCCCATACCGTATCGTTTCCGGCTCCGAACGCCTGAAACTGCTTAAAAATGCTCCGCGTTTTACAAGAAGCCAGCCCTTCCCAGCCATTTTTGTATAAAACTGCCTTGTCTCCCCTATCGCAAACTCCTGGGGATGAAATGCATATTTTCGTTCCATTATATTTTATCCTCCCTAACCATTCCCTAAAAACGGTGCGCCAGTCATCTTCAGTCCCGCACCTCAGGAAGGAAAATAAACCTTCCGTGCAGGTATAAATCCCTGCCTGGAAAGCTTATCCATCACCTGATCCCGTTTTTATCCGGCCGGTCCATAGCTACTGTATCATTTCATCCAGGCTTGTGTCAAGATAATGACCCTCTTCCTGCCATTTTTTATACCACTTTGGGATAATCTTTGATACTCTGATAAGTTGAACATTTTTATAAATAGCAAACCTACGAAACTCATCTGTATTATCATATAATGCGGCCAAATCACACAAATCGATAGTTTTATGAAGATTCCTCAGACTCTTCCCAAATCTTTTCTCAACATCTTTGTCCGGTATTCCGTGGCCTCCCATTTTCACTCTTTCTGCAATTCTCTTTTTCGCTATCGCCGGCGAATCAACACAGACATAATGTAATTCAATTATATAACCTAATTGCTTTGCCCTATATATTGTCCGTAATATCGAATGTCCGCATAGGGTTGTTTCCTGATTAAAAGTATATCCCTCCGATTTCATCTGTATTAGCGCGTGGCACCATATCCTGATAATGTGTAGTCATGTAGATTGCCCGGCTCGCCTGAATGCAGTTTGACAGCCACTTTTCCTGGAAGTTCCTTTCCTACGGCACGATACAGCCCGACCACCTTTTCGGGTGTAATTTCTCTTGAAAAATAAACTTTTGCTTTCATATGCAGTCTCTCCATTTTATTCGTCTTATTTTTTTAAATACTTACCGGTAATACTTCCGGGATTGGCAGCCACTTCTTCAGGCGTTCCGGCTGCAATAATGCGTCCTCCAGCCGTGCCTCCCCCTGGTCCCATGTCAATTATATAATCCGCATTTGAAATGACATCCAGATCATGCTCTATCACAAGAACCGTGGCTCCATACTCCACCAGCCGGTCAAAAACCATCAGCAGGGTGCGCACATCCAGCGGATGCAGCCCTATGGTTGGTTCATCAAACACAAAAACCGTCCCCGCCTGCTGCCGGCCCATTTCAGACGCCAGCTTCAGACGCTGGGCTTCCCCGCCGGACAGGCTGGGCGTTTCCTCGCCAAGGGTAAGATACCCAAGTCCCAGATTCTCAAGGACCTGCAGACGCTGGCATACTGTTTTCAAATCTTCACATGCCTTCAATGCGTGCTTCACATCCATAGCCATGATTTCCGGCAGGGAATATTCTTTTCCTGCCTTGTTTGCGCGCTTAATCTGCTCCGCTTTCCTGGCATATCTTGAGCCCCGGCACTCCGGACAGGGGATTTCCACATCCGGAAGGAACTGTACATCCAGACTGATGGTTCCTGTACCGTCGCAGGTCGGGCAGCGCAGCTGACCGGTATTGTAGGAAAAATCGCCTGCCTTATATCCCAGAGTTTTCGCGTCCGGCGTCCTTGCGTAGATTTTCCGCAGTTCATCGTGCACGTTTGCATAGGTGGCTACCGTGGAACGCACATTGATTCCAATCGGGGCTGCATCAATCAGCTTAACCTGCCGTATCTGCCGTGCCACAATTCCCTTTACATGACCGGGAAGCTTCTTCCCGGCGATTGCTGCCTCCAGGCCGGGAATCAGGCTTTCCAGAATCAGCGTCGTCTTGCCGGAGCCGGACACGCCTGTTATAACCGTCAGCCTGCCTTGTGGAATATCGGCTTCTAATGGTTTTACTGTGTGGATCCCGCTGGTAGACAGGTGGATTTTTCCCAGAGCAAACAGCTCCGCCGCCTCAGTCTGCTTTCTCATCCGGACTCTATATGCATCGGAAAGAAATGGTCCAATCTGGGAAGCCGGATTCTTTTTTATCGCCGGGACGGTTCCCTGGGCGATTACCCGGCCGCCATCCGCCCCTGCTTCCGGCCCCATCTCAACAATCCAGTCCGCTTCCGACAAAATCTGTGTGTCGTGATCCACCAGCACAACAGAGTTCCCATCCGCAATCAGATCACGCATAACGCCGGTCAACCCAACAATATTAGACGGATGCAGGCCAATCGACGGCTCATCCAAAACATACAGGACGCCGGTCGTGCGGTTGCGGACCGCCCGGGCCAGCTGCATCCGCTGCCGTTCTCCGGTGGAAAGCGTGGCTGCGGCGCGGTCAAGGCTGAGATAGCCAAGCCCCAGATCCAGCAGCCGTTTTGCCACTGACTGAAACGATTCACAGATTGCCTCGGCCATAGGACGCATTTCCACCGGCAGTGATCCCGGCACTCCGGCCACCCACACTACAAGCTGATCAAGGGGCATCCTGCATGCTTCATCCAAAGAAATCCCCCGCAGCTTCGGCATCCTGGCAGCGGCGGAAAGCCGGGAACCGCCGCAGTCCGGACATACTCCCTGTTTCAGATACTTTTCCACCCGCTTCATGCCCTTTTCGTCTTTTACCTTGGCCAGGGCATTTTCTACTGTGTAAGTGGCATTAAAATAAGTAAAATCCAGTTCCCCAGCCTGGTTGCTTCCATTTTTAGGCTTATAGAAAATATGCTTTTTTTCCGCAGGGCCGTGAAAGACAATCTCACGCTCCTCTGTGGTCAGCCATGAAAACGGCACGTCGGTGCGTACCCCCATTGCGCGGCACACATCCGTCATCAGCGACCACATAAGGGTATTCCACGGCGCAACCGCGCCCTCATCGATGGTCAGGGATTCGTCCGGTACCAGAGTATCCTGATCCACCGTGCGCACAATCCCGGTACCGCCGCAGGTACGGCAGGCCCCCTGACTGTTAAAGGCCAGCTCCTCCGCCGAAAGGCCGAAGAACCGCCCACCGCATTCAGGACAAACCAGCTCCTGCCCCGCCGCCACTGCCAGCGATGGAGCCAGATTGTGTCCATTGGGGCAGCATTGGCTGGAAAGCCGGGAATACATCAGACGCAGGCTGTTTAAAAGTTCCGTTCCCGTACCAAAGGTACTGCGGATGCCAGGGACACCGGGACGCTGGTGCAGGGCCAGCGCTGCCGGTATATACAGAACTTCATCCACCTGGGCCCTGGCCGCCTGTGTCATACGGCGTCGGGTATAGGTCGAAAGCGCATCAAGATAACGCCTCGACCCTTCAGCGTACAGAACGCCCAGCGCCAGCGATGATTTCCCGGAACCGGAAACACCGGCAATCCCCACAATCTGGTTCAGCGGAATATCCACATCAATATTTTTCAGATTGTGCACCCTTGCATTCCTCACCTGAATCCGGTTTGGAATCCTATTTTCCCCATGTACCATTGGATTGTTTACTTTTTGTCCATCCATCTTCTGCTCACCAGCCCTGTCATTTTTTTCTGTTTTTTATTGTACCACCTTTCCAACAATGCAGTCATCCAGAATATCCTTTGTGTTAACGGTGCCCATAGCTGCCGCTTTCTCTTTATTGCTGTCAAACGGTTTTTGTATCATAAATTCTGCAATCAGAAAAACCGCACAGGAAACCCAAATAACCGGCTCTGTCAGGCAGACACATAAGTATCCCAGCTTCGGGATCAGCCATATTCCAGCAATCAATTTTACAATTAATTCAAATGAACTTGATATGACAGGAACAGCTTTACGGCCAATCGCCTGTAAACTTGTCCTGAGCGCAAGCAAGATTCCCAGCGCAGGATAGCATACAAAATGAAACCGCAGGCTGAGCACTGCATTGTCAATCACGTTATTGTCTGAGGTTCCTGTCAGAATCCGAACCGCAGTTCCTCCAAGTAAAAAGACTGCAAGGCAGGAGAACAGCCCCCAGCCCACTTCCATAGCCATCACTTTTTTCAGTGTCTGCCGAATCCGTTCTGTCTTACCCGCACCCCAATTCTGGCTGGTAAAGGTCGAATATGCTGTCGCAATGGAAGCCAGCGGCATCATCATGATACCAATGATTTTTCTTGCTGCTGTGTGAGACACAATCAGCATTTCTCCAAGGCCGTTGATTGCCCGCTGATAAATAACAGAGCCAACATCCACCACACACAGCATAAGCGCCATAGCAAAGCCTGTTGCTGCCATCTCTTTAATCAGAGGTATGTCCAGATGGAAATGCTTCCGGCCAGGGAGAATTTCCCGATATTTACGGAACATATAAATTCCGGAGAACAATGCGCTGAGGCTCTCCGCGATTACAGTCGCCGCCGCCGCGCCCTCTACACCCCAGCCAAAACCAATAATAAATAAGCAGTCCAGGCTAAGATTGATTACACAGGAAAGGATCAGAAAATAAAGCGGTGTCCTGCTATTGCCAACAGCTCTCATAATACCTGCCAGCATATTATAAACAATTGTTGCCAGCATTCCGGCAGTAATAATTGCTATGTAAGAATACGCATCTGCAAAAATACTGTCCGGTATATTGAGCAGTCTCATCAGGGAATTCAAAAACAATAGCGAAAAAACGGTCAGCATTAAAGTGATTACCAGATCCAGTACTATCATCGCTGCAATCGACTTCTTCAGCTTATCCTGATTTTTCGCTCCAAATGCCCGGGCCACAACAATACCATAGCCGCTGTTTAAGCCAGAGGCAAAATTCATAAGCAGGGAAAAAATGGAACTGGTTGCACCGATAGCCGCAATCGCGGCATCTCCCAGATTATATCCGGCAATCATCGTATCTGCCACATTATAAATCTGTTGAAAAATATTCCCGACAAACAATGGGATTGCAAACGCTAAAATCAGCTTAACCGGATTCCCATTTGTCATATCGTTAGTGTTTGTGTGTTCTTTTATCAAGATTACTCCTCTCGGCAGGCTTATCCAATTAGCCTTAACAGTTGTTCTTCATCCGCCTTCGGGAGCAGGTTCCTTAAATAACGCAAAATTCGTTCTTTGGATTCCTTTGGTGAACGGGAGTATGCCGATTGAACTACCTCCATTCCCATGGCCCCTCTTTGCCCTCATCATCGGGAAACCATAATTCCGGCGGTGTCCGTTCTTCCACAGAAAATCCGGGGATTTCATTTTTGCAAAAAGGGAGAAAGCCGCTTTCCACCACAGCTTGTTCCATTTTTTGATGGGTAGTGATCCTGCCTCTCATTTATCACACCGCCTTTCCTCATAATTTCCACACACATTGTTAAAGTACGGATTATACCGTATAGGCTGCGGTTACATTTGTCAGCATATCCCTGTTTTCTGTGGTATTTTCTTCTGTGTAAGCAGCTGTCAGAGTAATACTCTGCGGTGAGCCACCCCACTCAATGTCACCGGAAAACAGCACAGTGCTTGACCAATACAGGGTTCCTTCCACATAGATATCAATAATAATGCGGATACCATTTTTCTTACCATGCTTCCATCTCCTGTTCTGTTCGTTTTTCTTTCGGGCATTCCGCAAGAATCTGGTTAATAATCAGCACGGTATCTTTCACCTTCATCCCACACTGAAATGCTTTTGGGGATTCCCCATGTAAAACATCCCGCCAAAGCCGCCGCCAAAACCTTCCATGATCCGGCACGCCGTTGTTTCGTCTATTCCCATATCACTGGCGTAAGCACAGAACACCGCCTGGGAACAGGTAAAGCCTTTTCCGTATGCCTGTCCTGCCAGTTTTAATTTATCGTCCAAGTGAATCCCTCCTTACCGGTAGGATTTTTCGTAGATTTCCAGATAATCATTGTCTGACAGAGGCAGCGGGTCCGCGGTAATGTCGCCGCCAAGCACCTCGTGAATCTTCTGCGGATACAGTTCTAATTCCTCTCTTGTGATTCCGGCGTCGCTCATTTTCAGATCGGCGCATCCAACAGCGGCAATCAGTTCATCCAATGCTTGAATAAAGTCTTTTCCGGAAGCAGGGTTCTCTACCCCCATTGCCTTTGCCATCTTTATCATTGGTTCTTCAGCGGCCTTTTTTTCGGCAAAAAAGTCATAGTAGGCATGGGATGTCATAATAAGGCCGGCGCCATGTACCAGATTTTCATGGAAGCTTCCCATGACATGCTCAATGGTGTGGGCAGAAGTACAAAGCATATAGTAAGCGGCCAGGGAATTCGCCAGCGCCATATTCTCACGTGCTTCCTTGTTGCTTCCGTCCTTATATGCAACAGGCAGATATTTTGCCACCAGCTCAATCGCCTTGAGTGCAAACATCTCCCCCATGGGATGCTCGTTTTTATTGATGACGCTTTCAGAAGCATGGAAGAACGTATCCATCCCCTGATAAGCAGTAAGTGCCGGTGGTACGCTCATCATCAGGTCGGCATCCACCACAGAGAGCGTGGGGAACATGGAAGGGAAGAAAATTCCGGTTTTCTCCTTCAGTTCGTCATCCGAGATAACAGCCGCGATATCTACCTCGCTGCCGGTACCGGCGGAGGTGGTGATGCATACGATTGGCAGGGCGTCAAATTCCGCATTCTTTTTTCCGCCTGCTTTACTCAGGCTATAATCCCAGATATCGCCAGGATTTGCTGCCATCAGCGCAATACACTTGCTGCAGTCCATGACAGAGCCGCCGCCCAAGGCCACGACGAAATCACAACCATTGTCCCGGACCGCCTTTGCGCCGTCCATGACATTCTTCCGGGTGGGATTCGGACGGATTTCATCGAACAGGGCGTGTTCCACTCCAGCCAGCTCCAGCTCTTTTTGCACACGGGACAGATAACCATATTTCTTCGTGGACTGACCATTGGAGGTAACAATCAGGGCTTTTTTACCCGGAAGGCTTTCCTCATGCAGATGATTCAGCTGTCCTGCCCCAAAGAGTACGCGTGTCGGCATGTTAAAGATAAAATTGTTCATAAGTGATTCCTCCTCATATTTAATTCTCTATTTATTTTGTTTCTGAACTTTATTATATTGCGCCAGATTTTAGAATACAGCGCCAAATCTTATGTTTATATATGGTAAATGATAATATTATTCTGCAGCCTTTTCCTTAGTCAAAGAGTCTCACTATAGCCGCTGTCACGCTTTTAATATCCAGGGAAGTCGTGTTAATACATAAATCATAATTAGACGTATCTCCCCATGTCCGCCCTGTATGAAATTGATAGTACCGCGCGCGCTGCCTGTCAATCCCATTCATCTTCCTTCTCATCTCTGCATCCGTCTCTCCTTCCATGGACTGCTCCTTTTCCCTGCAGCGGGCCAGCTTAAAATCCGTATCCGCGTATACAAACAGACGAAGGGGACTCCTCTCCTGCAGAATATAATCCGCACAGCGCCCTACAATCACGCAGTCTGTCTTATCCGCCATCTCCCTTATCATTTTGCTCTGTTCCAGAAATGCTGTCTGATCCGGCTCCATTGCCTGATAAAACTGGGATGAAAAGGTTCTGCCTGTTGTAATTGGCAGTAATGGGATGAATTTATTTTCTTCAACCTGGCGGATATAGCTTTCTGTCAGATTTGTCCTTTTGGAAAGCTCACTGATAATTTCCTGATCATAATAGGCAATCTTTAATGTATCCGCAATATGTCTGCCCAGTTCCCGGCCTCCGCTGCCAAACTCCCGGCTTATGGTAATAATTTTATTCATCTGTTCCCTCCTGTCGATTGATTGAAAATAGTAACGATTCAGAGTGTCTATCTTGTAAGATTTTTCAGCCACCCATATTTCCGGTAATGGAGGATGGCCGCCGGCAGCTTCACAATCTCATCCAGGTTGATAATCAGGAATACAATGACTACCGGAAGGTTCCAGACAAAGGCCGCTAAGAAACCGGCCGGAACTGCAAAGGCCCACATGGTAACCGCATCACAGATCAGGCCAAACTTAGAGTCCCCGCCCGCGGGAAATATCCCGGCTATGGTTGTCATGTTAATGGACTTTCCGACCATATAGCAGGCGCACAGAATCAGCATCCATTTAAGATATCCTGTCGCCTGCGGACTTAATGTGGTGACCTTTACGATGACGGGGGTAAGCGCTACCAAAAACACGCCGGACAAAACGCCGCTTATGACAGCGAGCCTGCAGAGACGGCCTCCGTATTCTTTTGCCTGCTTTAAATTTCCCATGCCTAACTCGTTACCCACAATAATACCGCCGCCGTTTCCAAGCCCGGTACAAAAACTTACAATCAGATTTTTGACAATGTTGGCAATGGAGTTGGCTGCCACGGCATCGCTGCCTAAGTGGCCCATGATTACGGAATATGTAGTAAAGCCGCAGCCCCATACCAGATAGTCGCCAAGCATTGGCATTGTATATTTCCAATAATCCCGTGCCAGATTTTTTTCTGTTGTAAAGCAATATTTTATGCGCAGTCTGGCTCTTTTTTCCCGCAGGGACTCAAGATAGGCCCATCCCATCTCTATCAGTTTTGAAATGGACGTTGCCAGAGCCGCACCCGCAATCCCCATTTCAGGAAAAAACAGCAGCCCGTAAATCAACGCAGCATTTAAGATAATATTAATCACCACAGCAGTGGATCCAATTACCATACTTTTAACGGCACAGCCTGTGTTTTTCAAAATGCACAGATAAATCTGGGAAATGCCAGTAAACAGATAAGATGCTGCAACAACACGAAGATACACAATTCCACTAGATATCAACTGCGGCTCGTTTGTGAATATCCGCATCAGGGTTTCCGGGATAAAAAGAGTCGCCAGAAAGAAAACTGCGGATATCAGAAAAGATACTTTTATAACATAGGCAAAGATTCTTTCAATGGATATCATATCCCCTTTCCCGTAATACTGCGCTGCCAGAATACTTGTTCCCATTGTCAGGCCACCCATAAAAAGATTGAATACAAAGGTAATCTGTCCAGCCAGAGATACGGCGGAAAGGGAGTCCTGATTCACAAATCCGAGCATCAAGGCATCCGAAGCACTGACTGCCGCCAGCATAAATTGCTGAAAGGCAATCGGCAGCACAAGTGAAAACAGTTTTTTGTAAAAGATGGCGTTTTTATCACTCCATGATTTGGTTTTCATTTCATAACCTCCTGGTTTTATAATTGCATGCCAACTAGTATAGTTGGAATCTGCTGAAAAATCAGCGCTAAAACTTAATAAAAGCAGTGGTAATTTATAATATTCTATGGTAGCATAGAGCTAATATGAAAGGAGGCTATTGCTTGGAAAAAACCATACTGTCATTGTCAATCGAAGCCCTGCAGGAGCAGTTCGACAGTCTTGACTGGACCTATCATGACTTTCCTGTCGGAAGCCAAAATGAAAAAATGTACTGCTGGCCAGGTCCGGAACAGGAAAATATTCTAATCTGCGTCCATAAAAGCAGCGGGGTACAGGAATTGTTCCACCGCCATGATTTCTTTTACTTTAATTACACCTATAAGGGAGAATATGATTCCCTCAGCTACAAATACGATCATCAGATTACAATACGGGAAAGGGAATTGTATGCAGGCCAGCCGTTTGCCGGACACGCCCTGTGTGTGCATGATAATCAGGAAACCATCATCATTGGTGTGTTATTCCGGCGAGAGACCTTTTTCCGCTCCTTCCTGCCCCTGTTGTCCGCTAATTCCGGGCTGTTCCATTTTTTCCTCGATCCTTCCACAAATTGCTTTTCTGAAGAATACCTTCATTTCAAAATCGAGGATGACTGCAACATCCGCACACTGCTGGAAATGATGGTAATCGAATATGCTCATAAAGGTGAAGATACACAGGATATATTAAAGCCCCTGGCTCTGGCGTTCCTGATGCAGGCGGCCCGCCAGTATACCTTTGCAAACCAAAGGCCCCCTGCAGACCGCCTGTCAGACCGGATTGTCCAATACATAAGTGAACATTCCGACAAGGTGACATTAAAGGATATCGCGGCTCGGTTTTCCTACCATCCCAACTACATATCCACCCTTCTGCACCGGGAACTGGGGAAATCGTTCTCTGAAATCCTGCTTTCTCAGCGAATGGAGCGTGCCGTAATTCTTTTGAAAGGCACGGATCTTACAATCAATGAGATTGCTTTGATGCTGGGGTACAGCAACAGCAGTAATTTTTACAAGGCGTTTCGGGAGTATTATGGTGTTTCTCCGCGGGAATATATCCATTAATTATCTGTGGCTGTTCCACTTTTTTACTCCACATCATTTACGATTTCCCTAATCACCTTTGCAGGTACGCCGCCCACCGCACAATTATCCGGCACATCCTTTGTCACCACTGCACCTGCGGCAACGACTACGTTATTGCCGATTTTCACCCCGGGAAGGATTGTCACATTGCCGCCAATCCATACATCGTTTCCAATGGTGACCGGTTTTGCAATCCCCAGATGTTTTCGCCGTCCCATGGGATTCAACGGGTGATTGACCGTCGTAATCAGAGTATTGGGACCAATCATGACGTAATCTCCGATATGAACCGGAGCGATATCCAAAATAGTAACATTATAATTGGCAAGAAAATTTTTACCCACATGAATATTGGTCCCACTGTCACAATTAAACACAGGAAGCACGGTGGCATTCTCCCCCGCTGCCCCAAACAGCCTTCGGATGGTCCGGAATCGTTCTTCCGTATTCTGCATCGGGATTGCATTCAGCTTCTGACACCATTCCAGTGCGTGAAGCTTCCGCCCGTCAACCTCTTCATCCCAAAAGTCATATTCTAAACCTGCATCCAACTTTTCCGCTTCTGTCATATCTTCCGATTCCTTTCTTTTTCTGAATGATTTCACAAAACTTCTCCATTTGTCTCTATTATCTTCTGGTACCAGGCAAACGAATCCTTTTTGCTGCGCTTTAAAGTGCCATTCCCTTCATCGTCCCGGTCTACATAGATAAATCCATATCTTTTATCCATTTGACCTGTTGTAAAGGAAACCAAATCAATTGGTCCCCATGTTGTATAACCAAAAATATTGACACCTTCTTCTCTGGCTTTCATGAG
>OLOS01000568.1_pt1 | contig 37692 bp, 31 predicted proteins | sample 1672631 | NCBI WGS metagenome assembly OLOS01 (sample SAMEA3136707, study PRJEB25190) | human gut metagenome | biome: human gut; feature: human-associated habitat; material: faeces | place: Austria | collected 2013 | reverse complement strand
TGGCGCTCGCCCTCGCACTGACGGGCTGCGGCTCGTCCAACGCCACCTCTGGTTCTGATGCCGGTTCCAGCAGCTCTGACGACGCTAAGGTCGAGAAGGTCGACGGCTCCAAGGAGTACGCGCTCGTCAAGGACGGTACGCTGACCGTCGGCACCTCTGCCGAGTACGCTCCGTTTGAGTACAAGGATGACAACGGCGATTATCAGGGCTTTGACCTTGAACTCATCAAGGCTATCGGCGACAAGCTGGGCCTGGATGTCGAGTATGTCAACAATGACTTCGACACGCTGGTTCCGGGCGTCGCTTCGGGCGCCAAGTATGACGTCTCCATCGCGGCTATCACCGACACGCCCGAGCGTGAGAAGGAAGTTACTTTCTCCGATTCCTACTACATGGACGATCAGGCTATCGTGACCAAGGTCGATAACACCGACATCACGGCCGACAACTACAGCGAGAAGCTCAACAACGCCGATGCTACCATCATCGTCCAGTCTGGCTCGACCGCCGAGTCCTTTGCCCAGGAGAACTTCCCCAAGGCCAAGATTGTCCCCTACAAGGACGCCACCGAGTGCTTCAGCGCCCTGCAGTCCGATAAGGGCGACGCCGTAGTCACCAACCGCTCCGTTGCCAGCCAGCTGACCGCCGAGCAGTTCAACACCTGCCAGACCATTAAGCAGATCAGCACCGGCGAGGAGTACGCCATCGCCATCAACCAGGGCAACACCAAGCTCAAGGACGACATCAACCAGGCCATCAAGGACCTGACCGACGACGGTACCGTTGACGCCCTCATGGCTAAGTACAACATCAAGTAAAATAGCTACTTGATTGCTCGCGGGCCCTTTCCGCTTTGGCGGAGAGGGCCTTTGCGCTTCTCTTGACGGAGAGCATTTCCGTCTCGTTTTGCCGGCAACTTCTACGATAGGAGCCACCTTGTCTCGACTGAACAAAGGGGCCGTGGAGCAGCGTTTTCCACTGCCCGCCTTGCTCCAAAAGCTAGTCTGCGTCATGGCCGTGGCGCTCGCGCTGGTGTGTGTGGGGACATATGCGCCCACGACCGCCCAGGCGCTTGAGACCGCAAAGATTACCGCCCGACCCAACACCGGTTCGGGCAGCGCTGTGGTCGGCGGTACCGAGACGCGCATTACCTGGGAGGTCCAGGCCGATGCCGATGAGGAGCTGAGCGGTCTTTCGCTGACGTTTGTCGACGGCACGACGTTTGGTACCGATGACACGCGATTGACGATGCTCTCGGGCGAGGACCTCATGGACCGTACGCCCATGAAGCCCGCGTGCAAGGTGGACGGTCAGACGCTCAAAATCGACTTTGGCGAGACGGCGCCGGCCGGCGGTTATTTTCGCGTTGAGGTTTATGGCGTGACGTTCCCCGTCGAGGGCGGCGATGAGGCCTTTAGCGGCACCTACACTTTGGCCGATGGCTCGACCAAGAAGATCTCCAAGATTCCGTCGGTGGAGATCAAGGGCGTGACGGCCTTCGATAACTTCCTAGCCGACCTTAAAGAGCAGCCGTGGGTCGAGGCGTGGAACTCCAATATGTTCCTCCGCCTGTTCTTGAACCCGGTCATTTTGGTCCAGAGCCTGCCGATCGTCTTCAAGGGCTTCCTCATGTCGCTTTCGATCGTGCTTGTGGCGTTTCCGCTGGCAATTCCCTTCGGTTTCGCCCTGTCGCTCATGCGCATCTCCAAGTCGCGTATCCTGCGCTGCCTCGCCGGCATCTACGTGAATATCATTCGCGGTACGCCGGCGTTCCTGCAGATCTATATCGCGTTCTTCGGTCTGCCGTTGGCCGGCGTCAAGGTTGATGACTACGTGCTCGGCGTCATCGTCATGGCCATGAATTCGTCTGCCTATCTGTGTGAGATCTTCCGCGCCGGTATTCAATCGATCCCCAAGGGCCAAAACGAGGCTGCTCGCTCTCTGGGCATGAATGCCTTCCAGACGCTGCTCTACGTTATGATTCCGCAGACGTTCCGCAATGTTTTGCCTACGCTGACCAGCGAGTTTATCTTGCTTTACAAGGATACGTCCCTGCTTGCGGCCGTGGGCGTGGTCGAGATCGTCATGAACGCCCGTACCATCGTGGCCACGACGGGCTCCATCACGCCGTATGTGGTTGCCGCCCTGTTCTATCTGGTCATCACCCTGCCGCTCGCTCGCTTGGTGAGCGGTCTTGAGGCGAGGCTTTTGGGCACGGCCGAGACCAAGAAGAAGCGTCCCGCCAAGAGCGCCGGACAGGTTGTCGCGACGCCTGCCGATCACATCGCCGGTCTGTAAGGAGGTCCTATCATGAGCGAAACCAATAACTCGAACGAGGTCGTCGTTAGCATCAAGAACCTCCAGAAGGCCTTTGGCGACAATGTGGTCCTGCGCGATATTGATCTGGATGTGCATAAGGGCGAGGTCGTCGTAGTTCTGGGTCCCTCGGGCTCGGGTAAGTCGACGATGCTTCGCTGCATCAACCGTCTTGAGCATCCCACGAGCGGCTCGATTATCGTCGAGGGTGTGGACGTGTGCGCCAAGGGCGTCGACCTTAACAAGGTGCGCACGCATCTGGGTATGGTGTTCCAGCAGTTCAATTTGTTCCCGCACCTCTCAGTCAAAAAGAACGTCATGCTCGCGCAGCAGAAGGTGCTCAAGCGCAGCAAGGAAGAGGCCGAGAAGATTGCCGTCGAGGAGCTGACCAAGGTCGGTCTTGCCGAGCGTATCGACTTTATGCCGAGTCAGCTTTCGGGCGGCCAGCAGCAGCGCGTTGCCATCGCCCGCGCCCTGTCGATGAACCCGCACGTCATGCTCTTTGACGAGGCCACCTCGGCGCTCGACCCTGAGCTCGTGCGCGACGTTCTGGGCGTCATGCGCGACCTGGCGCGCGACGGTATGACCATGATCGTCGTGACGCACGAGATGGGCTTTGCCCGCGATGTCGCCGACCGCGTCGTCTTTATGGACGGCGGCGTCATTGTGGAAGAGGGTACGCCGAGCGAGGTCTTCGACCACCCCAAGAGCGAGCGCACCAAGGCGTTCTTGGGCAATATCTCGTAGCCGGTTGATGTAACTGCCGTTACAAAAGAGCGGGGGCTGGACTTGAATCCAGCCCCCGCTCTTTTGTAGGGATGGGGATGTGCTTTGATGCAGGCTCTTTTGGGGGCTCTGGGTTCGTTACGCGAGCTCGGCTCCGAGGGCCTTGCAGGCCGCCTCACCCTCGTCGTCGGGCGCGTCGTAGCAGATGGTGGAGTCCACGACGTTGACGCCGGCCTCGTCGGCGTCGGCCTTCCAGTTGTCCATCCACTCGCCCTCGGCCCACGAATAGGAGCCAAAGAGGACGACCTTCTTGTCGCCGAGAGCCTCCTTGACCTCGTCCCACATCGGCTGGAACTCATCGTACTCGAGTTCCTCGGAGCCCATGGCTGGGCAGCCGAAGGCGAAGGCATCATATTCGGCGGCCTTGTCGGCAGAGAAGTCGGCGCAGGGGATGACCTCAGTCTCGGCACCCGCGGACGTGGCGCCTTCGGCGACGAGGTTTGCCATGGCCTCGGTATTGCCCGTGCCGCTCCAATAGACGACGGCGATCTTGCTCATGTTTTGTCCTTTCGATTGTGCGGCGCAGGCCGCGGCTTGTACGTTCTATCGGGTTGCCTGGGCAAGTTGCGCCAAGCTGCAGCCCTGCTGATAGACAAAGGTGAGGTATTGAGTACAAGCGCGGTAGGCGTCAAACATCGCAAGCGCTTGCTCGACATTCGTGTAGACCTTCCAGGCTCCAAAGACCTTGTAGTTCTCGCCATGCTGGACGATGAACTCGTGGACGTCGTCGTAGGGATATCCAAGGAAGTAGCCTATTTCGTGTGGAAACTCGCAGGTGCAGTCGTTGCTGCAGCTAGCTTGCTGGGGTAGTGCGTATCGAGTCTGGCTACAGGCGCATTCCGCGACGTTATTGCTCGCGAGCGTGATGCGTGATGCCAAATGTACAAGGCATGTCGAAAGGTCTCTCGTGTCGTAGCCTTCCGAGGCGAGTGCCGTTTGGGCGCGAGGGTCTGCGAAATAGGTGGTGAGGCTTTTGGCTCGGTACATATACACGAGCGCTCCGCAGGGCCGCCAGACCAAAACACTCAGGTGGATACCGAACGGGTCAAGCTCGCGATTGCACTGGGCGATAACGTTGAGCAGGCGTGCTCGGCGCTCTGCGATGGTTTCGGTTGCGACCGAGCCGTCCCCGTGGGCGTAGGTGCCTGGATAGGTAAAGAGCGATGCCGGCTTGATGCCCGCGAGCGTGGGAGAGCAGTTGCGCACGACTGCCGCCTGAAACGTTGGGATGTCTATGGTTCGAGTCACGGCGCCCCTTACGGATCTAAACTGTTAGCCTAGGAAAACTTATACACGAAAGTAAGCCATGGTCAACAAAAAAGTTTGAAGAGGGAAACTAATTGACCGAACGGACATGATTTTGGGTTAAGATAGGGACACCCCATGGGGGTATCTAGATAGGGCTACTTGAAAGGGGAACGCATGAGTGACTTGCTCAACCCTGCGAATCTCATCGTGCTGGCCGTCATTGCCGTCGGTATGTTTTTTGGACTGCGTCGCATTGCCGCTTCGACACACGGGAAGAGTTGTTGCAGTGATGGTACGAGCGGCAAGAAAGCCAAAAAGGTTGTTGTGGTGGATACCGATGCATCGCACTATCCCTATAGCGATGAGTTGCTTATCGGCGGCATGAGCTGTGACGGCTGCGCTCAGAACGTGGCCAATGCCCTGAATGCGCTGGATGGCGTGTGGGCAACGGTGACGTATGCGGATCACACGGCACGTGTGCGCTCTAAACAGCCGGTTGATCGCGACACACTCGAGACGGCGGTGAGGGGTGCGGGCTATTACGTTATGAAAATGTAGGCGTTGCCCTCTCCGGTGGGTACCAGCCTTCTGCCCATTGTGACTATCGGCATCCAAAAATTTGCGCAAAAATAACCTTTAGATGCGGCAAAAGTGGAGTTTGGTGACGGTTTGCGCGGAATTCGCTACCAATCGAGCATCTATGAACCCGTCCAAAAAATTACAGGTGTATATTTATACACTGATTATTGCTGTGCTCAGATTGCAATTAACCGTGGACAGAAATGAAGAATGCTAAAACTGGGCTTTAGGACAGGGGAGGCTATAACCTTATGAGACGAGTGGGAACACTTGGTTTGGTGGCAGCGCTTGCCGCTATCTTGGTATCGCCGCTGCCGGCGCACGCCGAAGACGCATCGGGTGCCGTTACCTACAATGCGGGAAATGGGTATTCCTTTGAGAAGCTCTCGCATCCTACGGTAGGAACGTCGCAGCCGGATGGCATCGTTGACTACCAGGGTAACGGTGCCGTTGCCGTTCCGGGCGCCGATGGTAATACGGCCAACAACGAAGGCGATCGCGGCCAGAGCTACACTTGGGCGGCTGCGAGCTATGGTGACTGGCTTTATGTGGGCACCTGCTATGCGGCGATGGGCAACACGCTGACGCTCATGAACAGCACGCTGGGCGATTCCTTTGATGTCGAAACCATGCGCCTGACGCTGGAGGCCATGTTTAACGGTACCTTCTTCTATGGACAGCAGAAGGAGGACGGCACGGCCGACAAGGACAGCGGTGGCATCTTGGTCAAGATCAATACCAAGACCGGTGAGACCAAACTGCTACTCTCTGAATCGCTCAACGGCGTCGCTCCTTTGTTCCGCAACGCCGTGAGCTATAAGGGTAAGCTCTATTTCTGCGGCAGCGTCAGGACCAATGACGGCAAAGGCGGCCTGCCTGCTGTATACGAGATCGATCCTAAAACGGATGAGTGCAAAGCTGTCTATCGGGGCCTTTCGAGCATGCAGGATTACGGTGCTGCCTACAAGCAGGGCATTTCTACCGGTATCCGCGGCATGTGCGTCCATGATGGCCAGCTCGTCATCAGCAATGTGGGTAAAGATGCAGCCGGTAAGTTTGTGGCGACGATCTTGACGTCGTCTGACCCCTCGAAGGGCCAGGACAGCTTCACCGAGATTGCCAACTCGGACACGCTGTTTGGCTATCCGGTGATTCGCTATAAGGACAGCATCTACGGCGGCGCCATTTGGGATATGGTCTCGTACAATGGCCATCTCTATGCGACCATCTGCACCGGTACGCCCGAGAACGCTCCCGATGATAATTCCATGCAGTCGTTTGCCATGGTCCGTGGCGACAAGAATGCCGACGGCAGTTATTCGTGGACTCCCATTGTCGGCGATCAGAAGACGGACGGTGCAAAGTACTGCTTTGGCATCGATCCTGCCCGTACCCGTTCTGGCGCTGCCAACCTCATCGTCTACAACGACTACCTCTATATCGGTGAATACAACGACGAGGAGATTGCCCTCGAGCGCATCCTGTTCAACAAATCCAACACCGAAGAGGGCGGTAAGAGCAGCATGGGCGGCGTTGACTGCTCGTTTGTGAATGCCAATCTTGAGCAGTCGGTTAACATCTATCGCATGGACAAGGACGAGAACATGGAGCTCGTCGTTGGCGATCGCACCGATATGTTCCCCGAGGGCGGTATTTCTGGCCTGACTTCGGGCTTTGGCCGAAACGAGAACCAGTACATTTGGCGCATGCAGAAGTTCGACGGCAAGCTGTATATCGGTACCTTTGATACCGCGAGCCTGCTTGAGCCGATCGGCCAGTTCTCCAATGGCGACATTATCGATATGACGCCCGAGGAGTGGGACTCTCAGGTTCAGCGCCTTAGGGACCTGCTCGATCACCTGCTCGACAAGAAATCGCCTGACGACCCCATCGTTCCCGTGAACACGCTTGCGGACGATGATTCAAACGAGGCCGTCGAGGTCGATGATTCGAACGAAGCTGCCGAGGTTGATGATTCAAACAAGGCCGTCGATGTCGATGACGAGAAGACCGAGGTTGCTAAGGGCTTTGGCGATCTGAGCGATGCGCTGGAGGATGCCGCGGGCGGTCTTTGCGATCAGGCCGCGACGATGTCCCAGGACTTTGAGGACGACGCCGCTTATGTCCAGAAGATCGATGGCGAGATCGCGTACTTCAAGTCCTTTGCCGACCAGTATCAGGACATGCTCGATAGCTATGAGAGCCTTAAGCAGCAGTACGAGGATGCCTATGGCACCGAGCTGCCGAGCGATATTCAGGATGCGCTCGATAAGCTGCTGAGCGAGGAGAACCTCAAGAAGTTGCAGAGTGTCCTTACGTGCATGTGTTACCTGCGCGATGCCGAGCGCGGCTTTGATATGTATGTGACCGAGGACGGCGTGAACTTTACGACGCTGACGACTAATGGCTTTAACGATCCGTATAACCATGGTCTGCGCACCTTTGCGGTGACCAACCAGGGTCTGTGCCTCGGTACCGCCAACCCATTCTATGGCTGCCAGGTTTGGATCCAGCGCAAGGAGAATTCTGAGAATCCGGTCGAACCCGGTACTCCGGATCCGACGGAACCCACCGATCCTTCGCAGCCGGGTGGCGGCGATCAGCCTGGCGGCAGCCAGACGGGTGGCAACGACCAGTCGAGCAGCACCACGACCACCGTCACGACGACCGCTAAGAAGACTCCGAAGGACGGCTCGCTGCCTCGCGCTGGCGACTCGACCCTCACGCTGGTCTTGGGATTGCTGGTTGCAGCTGCCGCAGTGCTTGGCATTGCTCTCGTCTTGCGCAAGCGTTCTCGTCGCTAGGCTCGTCCGCGTAGCTCAATGTCTTGGATATCGTCGAAGTCGATGGCGATATCCCTGAGTTTGAGCAGCTTGAACGCGGGAAGCACTTCGTCGAGAATGCCGGTGCGGCTACGATAGCCGTACGTATCGTAATAGGTGACGCGCACCAAGTCGCCACGTTTGAGGCCCTCGAGCTTTTTTGAAAGCTCGAGGGCTTTTTCTTCCGTGAGTTCGCATTTTGGTTCGACGGTGATTTCCTGCTTGCGCACGAGTTCGTAGTATCCCGTGAGGGCGGCAAAGGGCATAAACTGCGCGGCACGGCCGGCGCGGACGGCGCCGTTGGCGGTGAGCTTGGGGTCGGCGGATCGACGTCTTCCCTCGGGGTCCGCCAGACGCTCGAAGGCGGTCGGCGGGCGCACGGGCTGTTGTTTGGGCTTAGGCACGGTGTCCTCCAACTTGGTCGTTGCGTTCGCGCGCGGTGGCGCCGGCGGTAAAGCTTAATCCCTTGACGAGCGCGTTTTTGCCGTACTTGCCTTTCACGGCCAGGACGGCGCGCGCCAGGTCGCGCTCGCGCTCATCGGCCTCGATATCGCTGAACAGATCGATGGTGGCAAATTCCTCGGGCATGAGGTTGCCAAAGCCCAGGTTGATGCGCTTGACCGGTCGTTTAGGGTCGACAGTTTGCGCCCAAAGATCATCGAAATAGCCCATGATCTTCTTAAACGAATTGGTGCGCTCGGGCAGCTTTCGCGAGGCGTTGGAGTGCGCAAAGAGTGCGGCATAGCCACCGCGCGGTTTGCCGCCATGCTCTCCCACAAAGATGCCATCGATTGCCTGCGCTTCGCGCACCAGGCGGCGCCGTTCGTCATCGCTCTGGACGGGCTTGGGAGCACGGGGCGCGAGCTCGGGGCCGGCGGTTGCGGTAGGTTCGATACTCGATGTGCTCGAGCGCAGGTGCCCGCATCCGTCCACATATTGCGCTGTACCGCTGGCGTCGAGGCGGCGTATGTCGGCTCGCTCGCTCGCGTAGCCCACAAAGAGCGAGATGCTGTCGCAGACCACGTGTTTATCGACCAAGTCCAACACGGCGTTGTCGACCATCTCGCGCAAGATGGTGTAGGCTTGCTCGTAGGCATAACCCTTCGAGAGCACCTGTCCTGTGGTGGTCGAAGTTGCTTGTGGGCGATAGGCTTGGATATCGGCGATGGTTGTCGGCTCGCGTCCGAAGGCGTGGTCGATGAGATATTCGGCATTAACGCCGAGTTCGTCGTAGAGCAGGTTCTCGTCGAGTGCGGCGACACCCATCAGGTCGTAGACGCCATACTTTTCGAGTCGTGCTGCCACGCCGGGGCCGATGCCCCAGATATCGGTGATGGGACGATGGGGCCAGATCTCTTTGCGAAAGGTCTCGTCGTCGAGTATGCCGATGCGGCTGGGTACGTGCTTGGCGGTGATATCGAGCGCTACCTTGGCCTGGAATAGGTTGGGGCCGATGCCGACCGTCGCCGTGATGCCGGTGCGCGCGAGGACCTCATCGCGCAACATGCAGGCAAAGCCTTTGGCATTGGTATGGTAGAGGTCTAGATAGGGCGTCACGTCGATAAAGCATTCGTCGATTGAATAGACGTGAATGTCTTGCGGGCTCACGTATTCCAGATAGATGCCGTAGATTTGCGCCGACACTTCCATGTAGTGCTGCATGCGCGGTACGGCTTTGATGTAGTCGATGCCGTCGGGAATCTCAAACAGACGGCAGCGATTGTGAATCCCTAAGTCCTTCATGGCCTGTGTGATGGCGAGGCAGATGGTCGTGCGCCCGCGCGATTCGTCGGCAACGACCAGGTTGGTGGTGAGCGGGTTGAGTCCGCGGTCGACGCACTCGACGCTAGCGTAAAACGTCTTGAGGTCGATGCAGATATAGGTGTGCTGCTCGTGCCCCACGCGTCCTCCCATCAAACACATGTTCTTATCGAATACTTGTTCGATAATACCCGCTCGTCCGGACATCGTCAAAACCTGTCAAAAAGGGACTGGTTTGTTTTGGTAGGTATGGTCGTGCGGTTGGATCGGGTTTTTAACGCAGCTCTAAAGAGTGCGAAACAGCTCGGAAAACCTTGCTTCGTAGCATGAGCCTAACGATTGATACCGCCTATGCGCACGGAAGGGTTGTGGGAAAGATGGTCAATTATGGGTTTGGTATGCCGACACGCCTTGTTGCGGATGGAGACGTGGCTCGCTGGTGCGGACGATTGGTCGCTCACTACGGTGGCACCAAGGCGCTGGTCGTGCTGGGCGGAGACAAGCATACGCGTGATGAGCTCGTCTCGGCGGCGCTCGGCTCGCTTGATCGAGCTCTGCTCGAGCGCGTGCTTTTTCGCTGCGGCTCGGTTGAGGGTGACGGGGGAGACGAACTGATCGACGAAGCCGTGGCCCTGGCGACCGACGAAGGCGTGGACTTTGTCCTGGCGATTGGCGATGCCGATACTGCTGGCTTTGCGCGCGAGCTCGCGCGTCGCATGGCGGCGCTCGATGCCGGCGAAGACGGTTTTGTCCCTTATGGATGCATTCTCTCGGAGGGCAAGGCGCCTGCTGTCGTGGGCACCGGTGAGGTTCCCGTTTTTGCCATTATCGCTCCCGAATTGCTTGAGGGCATTGGGTCTCCTCTGCGCGAGTTGCTCGGCAGCGTGTGTGCCGCGGCCTAATATTTGGCATAAAAAGACGGGTTATTTTTGATTGGTAAAGCGTTTGACCTGCCAAAATAAACCTGTCCCTATTTGGTCGGTTGCCGTTTGGGGGCCGATTGGCAACGCTCGCTGATTATAGTCTTGACCTGCGCTAGAATAGTGGCATCTGAATGTCCGGGCGCATGGAGGCGTGCGCCCGTATGCTGAGGAGGACTCTATGGCAACTGTTGCCGCACCTATCGATGCTACGTCGACTGCCGCTTGGAAGGCACTCGAGGCCCATCAGGAGAAGCTCGAGGCCGAGGGTATCGACCTCAAGGCCTGGTTCGCCGCCGATGCCGAGCGCGTGAACAAGCTGAGCTTTGACGCCGGTGACCTGCACTTCGATCTGTCGAAGAACCTGGTGACCGATGAGACCGTCAAGCTGCTGTGCGATCTTGCCCGCGAGGTGAAGCTCGAGGAGCGCCGCGACGCCATGTTCTCCGGCGAGCACATCAACACCACCGAGGACCGCGCCGTCCTGCACACCGCGCTGCGCCGTCCGGCAAGCGAGAAAGGCCAGCTCATCGTCGACGGCCAGGACGTCGTCGCCGACGTGCACGAGGTCCTCGACCGCATGTATGCCTTCGCCGAGCGCGTGCGCTCCGGTGAGTGGAAGGGCGTTACCGGCAAGAAGATCGAGCACCTGGTGTCCATCGGCATCGGCGGCTCCGATCTGGGCCCGGTCATGGCCTACGAGGCTCTGCGTCCCTATGCCGACGCCGGTATCGACTGCCGCTACATCTCCAACATCGACCCCAACGACCAGGCCGAGAAGCTCAAGGGCCTGGATCCCGAGACCACGCTCGTGATTATCGTCTCCAAGACTTTCACCACGCTCGAGACCCTCACTAACGCTCGCGAGGCCAAGACCTGGATGCTCGAGCAGCTCAAGGCTCAGGGCGCCATCGACGGCTCCGATGAGCAGAACGCCGAGGCCGTGGCCAAGCACTTCGTCGCTGTTTCCACCGCACTCGAGAAGGTCGAGGCCTTCGGCATCGACCCTGCCAACGCCTTCGGCTTCTGGAACTGGGTCGGTGGCCGCTACTCCGTCGACTCCGCCGTGGGTCTGTCGCTGATCGTCGTGCTCGGCCCCGAGCGTTTCCAGCAGTTCCTCGAGGGCTTCCACGCCATCGACGAGTACTTCTGCAACACGCCGCTCGAGAACAACGCCGTCGCGCTGATGGGCCTGCTCAACGTCTGGTACGTCAACTTCTTCGGTTCCAAGAGCCATGCCGTGCTGCCGTACTGCCAGTACCTGCACCGTTTCCCGGCCTACCTGCAGCAGCTCACCATGGAGTCCAACGGCAAGCATGTCCGCTGGGACGGCAGCGCTGTGACCTCCGATACCGGTGAGATCTTCTGGGGCGAGCCCGGTACCAACGGCCAGCATGCCTTCTACCAGCTGCTGCACCAGGGCACCGTGGTGGTTCCGGCCGATTTCATCGCCTTTGCCAATACCGCCAACCCTGCGACCGACAGCGGCCAGGACGTGCATGAGCTGTTCCTGGGCAACTTCCTGGCCCAGACCAAGGCACTCGCCTTTGGCAAGACGGCCGATGAGGTGCGCGCCGAGGGCACGCCCGAGCAGATCGTCCCGGCCCGTTGCTTTGAGGGCAATCGCCCGACGACCTCGATCTTCGGCGACACGCTGACCCCGTTCGCACTCGGCGAGCTCATCGCCCTGTACGAGCACATCACGTTTGTCGAGGGCACGGTCTGGGGCATCGACTCTTACGACCAGTGGGGCGTTGAGCTGGGCAAGCAGCTTGCCAAGCAGATCACCCCGGCCTTCCACGACGACACCGCCAAGGCCGAGCAGGACGCTTCGACCCAGGCACTCATCGAGTTCTATCGCGCGCATCGCAAGTAGTCGCTGCTGTTAACGCATCGCGCCTTATAGTCAGGGGCCCGTATCCTATCGGATGCGGGCCCCTTTGCTTTGCCGTGGTCCCGGGGCGCACGGCCTTTGTGGAACATCGCCGGGGCGCCGCGCGCTGCGAGAACCCTGCGCCTAGATCTTGGCCTCCGCATGGCCTCGCTGCGCCTCGGGCAGCTCCCCGTAGAGCGGATGGTCTTCGAGCCTAAAGCGCTCGACCTGTTCAGGAGTGCGACCGCGTACAAAGAGCCACGAGCGATCGATCGGCGTCGCCATGAGCGTGCTGGGCAGCGCGTCGGCGCGGTCGGAAAACACCCGGGCACTCTCGGGATCCTGGAACGCCAGCACCAGATGCGTGTCGCAGTTGCCCATGATGGAGCGTGCGCGTGCCTCGCCATAGAGCGCATCGAGCTGGTTGGTCGACTGCAGCAGCAGCGTTGCCCAGATGTTGCGGCTTCGGATAATCGAGAGCACGTTGTCGATCTGGGGGATTTGCAGATTTGCGAAGTCATCGAGCATAAAGCGCACGGGCACGGGCAGGCTGCCGTCGGGCTGCCTATCGGCCTCACGAATGAGGCCCATAAACGCCTGCGAAATAAAGAGGCCGGTCAGCGGATCGAGATTGCGGTCAATATCGCTCACGGTTACAAACAGGGCGCAGGGGGTGTGTCCCATGGAAGCAAAGTCCACCTGATGGCACTCACGATAGAGCTGTGCCGCACCGTCGAACCCCAGACACATGACCTTTTCGGCAAGGATGCCGACGATGCTCGCGTGCATGCGCTCGGCATTTTGCGTAATGGCGTAGCGCCGCCATAGCGAGAGGGCATAGCTTTGGGGGTCGGTCGTGATCAGATCGTCAAACAATCGGGCCGTGGCACCGTCCTGCAGGTGCTCGATCAGCTTGATGACCGAGCTGATCGTCTGCTCGTCGGCGGGTAGCTGTTCGGTGACGTAGGCGATAAGACACGACAGCAGGTTTGCCGCCGCATGATCCCAAAAAGGCTGGTTGTTGTCCTCGATGGGGCAGATGGCCTTTGCCACCGAGAGGATGTCCTGCTGGTTGGGCCTGCCGTCCGCCTTGCGGCGAATGTGCCTCAGGGGGTTGTAGCCGCAGCGCTCGATGCCGGGCGCAAGGGCCGGGACGGTGTTGAGGTCGGCGAAGTTGAGACATTGCACGCGGTAACCGTGGGCTGCCAGCACGGGTCCCACTTCGCGACAGAGCATGCCTTTGGTGTCGAGCACGATGTAGCTTGCGTTCATTTGCAGCAGGTTGGGCTTGAGGACGTTTCGGGTCTTGCCGGCTCCCGAGGGGCCGATCACAAGTGCGTTGTTGTTGAGTCCCGTTTGGCGGGTGTCGCAGGAAAGCGTTCGATCCTTGGCGAGGATGGTGGACGATGCGGACTCAGATGCGGCGAGGCGGCTGGCGAGGTTAGACATGGGCGACCTCCTTGGTGGTCGAGAGGATTTCGTGGGCAAAGCCGAGCTCGACGGCGCGCTCGGCCGAAAGGTAGGTGTCTTTTGCAGTGAGGGACTGGATGCGCTTGGGCGTGAGGCCGCTGCGGTCCGAGAGGATTTGCGTGAGGGTCTTGCGGGTCTGCATGAGACGCCGGCTGGTTTCCTGCAGCGCAAGTGCCGAGCCGCCTGCCCCCTGGGGGATCAGCGGGTCGTGAATCATGAGCTCTGCATGGGGCGCCATACGGCGATCGTCGCCGCCCATAAAGATCACGGCGCCCATGGACGCGGCGAATTCCAGGCAGACGGTGCGGATGGGGCACGATGCAAGGCGCATGGCGTCATAGATCGCAAGACCCGATCGCACGCTTCCGCCGGCGCTGGCGACAAATATGGTGATGGGGCGGCTGGGGTCGGTGGCATCGAGCAGGCGGATCTGCTGGCATAGGTCGTGGGCCATCGGGGTTTCGATGTTTCCCATGACGGAGAGCTCGCGACGGGCGAGCATCTCATCGTAAATGCTGGTGAGCGTGATGCCTCGGGCGGATTCACGCATGGTGAGGGGGCTGATGATGGGGGAATGATTGGTGTCCATGAGGACTCCTTTCTGTTGGTTGTGTTGTGGAGGAATAGGATTGTTGCCCGCGGAGGGGCTGGCGGGCTACAGGGTTCGTCCGAGCCTGAGATCGAGCTCGGTTGTGGGGCAGGCTGCCTGTTCGTGCGGCTCGCAAGCGCCAAGGGCTCCAAAGCGATAGAGCGTTGCGGCGGGCGTGGTGTAGGCGAGCCGCAGCTGATGCTCGACAGGGGCACATCCGTCATTTTTGTAATGAGCCGCGTAGTACTGCGCGATGCTGGTGTTCATCTCGCTGCCATTGCGATGGCGCTCAAACTGGCGTCTGCAGGTCTCGATGATCTTTGCTACCGACTTGGGTGCTGTCGCGGGAACAAGGGCGAGATAGCCCTCAAATAGCTCGTTGATGCTCAGGAGGCACAGCAGGTCGATCAGCGTCCTTATGGCTGCTCCGTCGGCGGAAAAGTGCGCGGTCATGCGGTTATATCGGTTGCGGTCGACGATGGCCGCATGGGGTCTTGGAGTTTTCTGCCCTGTGGTCCCGGGCTTTTGCCGCGCCTGTGTATTGAGCTCGACGTTGCAGCGCTTGAGGCCGTCCAACGGAAGGAACAGTGCGGTGCGCAGGGTGTTCCGCTTGCTTTCGAGTTCATGACGCTCGTCGGGTTCCCATTCGAGCTTGAGTTTCGTGTCGAGCGCCGTAAGCATATGGGCTAGGCAGCCTACGGTAAGAACGTACGAATCGTTGTCGCGTTTTGGGGCATAGGGGTCTGTCAGCTTGCGAATGTCGGGGTCGCCCATGATCTTTGTGCAGCGCTTCAGCAGTTGAGGGTGGTCGGCCAAGATCGTCGCGAGCGGTAGCGACGCGTAGTTCTTGATGGTCGCGGCGGCAAAGGCGGCGTCATATTCGTTTGCATATGCTCGCTCAATGCGGGCATCCAGAATGCTTTTCTTATCGCCGTCTTCAGCGTGGTGGTTTGTCATAGCTTCTCCAATCGGTTGATGTTCGTGCTGTTTGTTGATGTGTTGGTTGTCGTGAGTGATGTGCTTGCCGTGGGTGATGTGCTGACGTTGGGGTGCTATGCGGTTTTCAATGAGCCCGTGAGGCAGTTGCTGCAGGGGCGGGATGGAACGGCCCATGCAAGGCGGAAGGCATCGTGCTCAAAATCGAGACAGCAATGCCCTGGGTGCCTCACATGTGGCAGTTACCTCATTAAGTTGTCATTGCGTTTGGGGTTGTACTTTGCCGATCTTCCTTCTCTTACACGCTGAAAACTGAAACTTCATATGCTCGATCTACTTAAAACCGCAACGGCGGTCTTTTATCAACTTATATGTCGGAACGTGTCTTTGCAAGTACTTTTTTGCGTTTGTTTCAAATGGGGTGGTTTTGCAACCGTCACGCGCCACGCTATGCGAACGTGCCCCGGCTCGGATAAGATAGTGCGCGATAAAAACGATGCAAGGAGGCACATATGGCAATTAAAGCCATCGCAATGGATATCGACGGTACGCTCACCAACGATCAGAAGGTGATCAGCCCGCGTACGCGTGAGAAGCTGCTCGCGGCGCAGGAGTCGGGCATTAAGCTCATTTTGGCTTCGGGCCGTCCCGCATGGGGACTACATGCTCTGGCGCAGGAGCTCGACCTTCAAAACCATGACGGTCTGCTAGTCGCCTTTAATGGCGCGCATGTGGTCGACGCTCAGACCGATGAGGTCCTTTTTGACCAGGCCATGCCGGCTGACGAGCTGCATCGCCTGATTGATCACCTGCGTAGTTTTGACGTGATCCCCATGATTTCGCTCGGTCGCGATCTGCACGTCGAGGATTCGTACCATTGCATGATCACGCTGCCTGACGGCTCGCAGAAGAATATCGTCAAGTATGAGCGCGATGCGTGCGATCTTAAGATCCGCGAGGTCGAGAGCTTGCATGAGGTTGTGGACGCTTATCCCGTGGACAAGCTGCTGACGGCGGGCGATCCGGCCTACTTGCAGGCGCATTACGAGGAAATGTACGCGCCCTTTAAGCAGACGCTTTCGGGCATGTTTACGGCCGACTGGTACTTTGAGTACACGGCGCCCGGTATCGACAAGGCCCGCGCGCTCGAGGGTGCCCTGCCCAAGCTCGGCATCGATGCCAGCGAGGTCGTATCGTTTGGCGACGGCCAGAATGACAAGTCCATGATTGAGTGGGCCGGAACCGGTGTTGCCATGGGCAACGCTGTCGATGAGGTCAAGGCTGTGGCCCAGATGGTGACCGCCAATAACAATGAAGACGGCATTGCGGTGGCGCTGGATAAGCTACTGGGTTAGAATCGCCGATAAAGCATGGCTCGGGCGTCCGCTTGCGGGCGCCCTTTTGTTGGGGAGGGTGCCGTGTCCGCATTTCCGTTCGACGCCGTTATCTTTGACATGGACGGTGTCATTGTCGATACCGAGTATTACTACCTGGGCGAGACTGCCGCGTTTGCCAAGGAGCTTGGGCTTAATCTGACTCAAGAGGAGTTGAATGGGCAGGTCGGTACCTCGCATCAGTTCTTCCTGCATATGCTGGTCGATTGGTTTGAGCGCGCCGGTAAGGGGCATTTCACTGGCGAGGAAGCGTTGGCCCGTTGGGACGAGTGGGCGCATGAGCGTCCGCGCGACTATCAGGCTTTGATTAACCCAGGCGCCGTGGATACGATTCGAGAGCTGCCGCGCCGTGGCGTTCGCGTGGCGCTTGCCAGCTCGTCTCCCATGGATAGCATCGAGGAAGTGCTCAATGCGTGCGGGCTGTCGGATGCCTTTGAGTATGTGGTGAGCGGCGAGCAGTTTAAGGAGAGCAAGCCCGAGCCCGACATCTACCTGCATGCGCTGGACCTGCTGGGGCTGCCCGCGAATCGCTGCTGCTGCGTCGAGGATTCGGTGCCTGGCATCACTGCCGGCAAGCGAGCCGGCCTGACAGTCATTGCCAAGCGCGAGGAGCGCTTTGGCTTTAGCCAGGATGCCGCGGACAAGATTATCGACCAGCTGCCGGAGCTGCTCGCGCTTTCTTAGGGGTGAGGTAGTTGCGCGTTTTTCGGGTCTGATGAGTAAATACCCGACATTTTGGTGCGGCAGCAAGCATACTTTATGCTAATGCGGGCTTAAGGACTTGCTGAATGCCCTTAAGCCCGTTTTAGACTTAATTGTGCTGGGAGAGGGTATATGCCACCGACTGAAGGGCTAACTGATGGTAAAGCAGCGATACCGCTGTACCAACAGGTTATTGATATCATTAAAAACGAAATCAACTCCGGTGCCTACAAGGCGGGCGCGCGGATACCCAACGAATTCGAATTGGCTGAGAGCTATAAAGTTGGCCGCGTTACCGTGCGACGCGCTATTGAGGAGCTCGTCCAGCAGGGCTATCTAACGAAGCGGCAGGGGAAAGGCACGTTTGTCAATGCCCCCAAGCTTAAGCGCAAGATTCGCCAGAAGGATGACGTCCAGAGTTTTTCGGACGCATGCCGCGTTAACGGAATGGAGCCGGGGACGTGCGTCATTTCGAGAAAGATACTGCCGGCAGATTCTACCGAAGCGCAGTTCTTTGGTGTTCCCGTTGGAACCGATTTGATTTGCGTTGAGCGTGTACGTACTGCCGATGGAGTCCCCGTCATGCTCGAGAACAACATATACGTTTACGAGGACAACGCCTATCTATCAACGGCACCTCTATCTAACCAATCCATTTTTGAGTTCGTGCGCAACCGGACGGGCCGCACGCCCGCGTTTACCGACCCGTGCACGCTCGAGATCGCGTGCGCGTCGCCCGAGGTCGCTCGGCTGTTGGCAGTTCCCGTTGGCGAACCCTTGTTTTATATGGAAGCCTTCTTTTTCGATGAGCAGCGACGGCCGTTTATCATCGGTCGTCAGCGGATCGTTGGGTCTCGCTACGTTTTTGACATCTAGGACATTGCGAATGGAAGCGCCCGGTGGATCATCTCACCGGGCGTTTCCATACCGTTCACGGCGCGAACACAACCGTTCAACCGCGTTGCGGCAATCAGTTTGAAATTATCTTGATGAAGGAAAAAGCTGCTGGTAATCTATGGGACGTCATAGAACGTTTGCATTGTGCAAACGTTGAAGCGAGATGCGATGCAGTCTCGAGTTCTTTGGAGGTATCTATGTCAGATACGAAGGCGAAGAAGACAAACAGACGTTTTAAGTTCAAATTACCGCATGTCTATACGATCATGTTCTTGCTGATCGTTGTCTTTGCGGTCCTGACTTGGATCGTTCCCTCTGGTCAGTATCAGCGCAAAACGATTTCGACAGCAGCGGGCGAGCGTGAAGTCGCCGTTGCTGGAACCTATGAACAGGTCGATAAGAACTACACCGATTCCGAGACCGGCGAGACCATCAATCTGGGCCAGGATATCTTCGCGGTCCTGCAAGCGCCCACCAAGGGCATCCAGGAGGCTGCCGACGTCGTTGCGTTCGTCTTATTGATTGGCGGATCGTTCGCAATCATCACCAAGACCAACGCTTTGAATGCCGGCATGAGCCGTGTGATTAAAAAGCTCAAGAACAAGGACATCCTCATCATTCCCATCACGATGACGTTGCTGTCCATTTGCGGCACTACGTTTGGTATGTCTGAGGAAGCCCTGCCGTTCTATGCCATCTTCATTCCCATCATGATGGGTATCGGTTATGACTCGATGACGGCATTCATCATCTGCTTCCTTGGTCCTAACCTGGGATATTGTGCTTCGACCATCGACCCGTTTAATGTTTTGATCGCCCAAGGCATCATTGGCATCGAGGGCAATCCGCAACTGTGGCTGCGCGCCGTTTCTTGGGTCATCTTCACTGCCGTCGGTATCGCATGGGCCATGCGCTACGCCATGCGCGTCAAGAAAAACCCCGAGTCGTCCATTGTGTACGAGGAAGATAAGCTCAAGCGTATTGAGTTTTCCGTGACCGATGCCTCCATCGAGGAAGAGTTCACTATCCGTCAGAAGCTCGTGCTTATCGATTTTGCTTGCGGTATGGGCATTATCGTCTGGGGTCTTGTTACCCAGGGCTGGTACATGAATGAGATTTCCGCCGTGTTCCTTGGCATGGGCTTGCTTGCCGGTATCCTGGGCGGCCTTGACCAGCAGACGATCGCAGAGGAGTTCGTTAAGGGTCTCGCCGACTTTGCGTACGCTGCCATCGTTATCGGTATCGCTCGCGGTATACTGGTCATCGCCGAGGGCGGCATGATCATCGACACCATCCTCCAGGCGCTCGCTACCGCGCTTGCCGGTGCACCCGCCGCCGTCTACACCACGTTTATGTATATCGTCCTTGGCCTGCTCTCTTTGCTGGTTCCCTCGAGTTCTGGCCTGGCGGCGCTCACCATGCCCGTTATGGGCCCCCTGACCGAGCTCATGGGCCTCAATCCCGAGGCGGCCGTCACCGCGCTCCAGTTTGCCAACCAGACCATCAACACCATCAGCCCCGTGGCGGGCATGACGGTCGCCGGCCTTGCCGTGGCTAGGATCTCGTTTGGCCAATGGTGGAAGACCATTTGGAAGTTCTTCATTTTCATGGTCGTCTTTGGCCTGATCGTAACGGCAATCTCTGGCATGCTTCCGGTGTAGGTGGTTGTGATGTCTGATCGTTTGACGGTCCTAACGTCTAAGAGCGTCTTTACCGGTACGGGGGACCTGCCGTTTGAAGGTTTCGTAGCGGTCCGTGGCAATCGAATTGAGGCTGTTGGCACCAAGTGTGAGGTAGCTTCGTATTTGACCCAGGCGGACGAGGTAGTTGACCTGGGCGACCGCACCGTCATGCCTGGCCTGATCGATGTGCATACCTTCTATACAGGTTGGGCGCTGCGGACGTTGGGGTCTGATCTGTCCGGCATCGATGATGCCAAAGAGGCCGTGTCGCTCTTGCGTGCATGGAAAGAAGATCATCCGGATTGCGCGGCGGCTTTTGGCCACAACCTACCCGAAACGTTGGCATCGGATGCCGAGAATGCAAATACGGCAGCTGTGTTTGACGATTGTTTTGGCGATATCCCTGTCGTCTGCTTTACACCGGGTGCGGAGACCTGCGTTCTCAACGCTGCCGCCAGTGCGCGATACGGCTTTACACCCCAGGCGTGCTATGCCGAGAAGATCTGGCGCATGATGAGCGATTTCCTCGCGCTGCCCGAGGTGCGTGCCGGGTATTCGGACTACATGAGCATGCTTAACGAGCGCGGCGTTACCGCCATCAAGGAGATGGCGTTTGATGACTACTACGGCTTTGCCGACGAAATGGCTCGCCGTGAGGAATCTGGTGAGCTGACGGTTCGCGTCTCTATGATGTCGCAGCCGGTGGGTGCCGGTGCAAATCTGTCATATGCCCGCGAGGCACGAGAGCGCTTCCGGGGACCGTTCGTTCGTTTTTCTGGCTTCAACCGTATGACCGATCGCGGCGTATGGGCGGGGCTTGCCGAGATGATAGACCCCTATGAGGACTCGGCCGATGCGGGCGCTGCCGGCAAGACGGTCGTCGAGGAGCCAGAGTGGGATCTGATTGAAAGCGAGCTGCGTGCAATTGATGCTGACGGCTTCCGATATTCCTTGCATTGCCAGGGCGATGGCGCCGTTCGTCGCACCGTGGCGCTCTATGCCTCGCTGCCTCGAGACGAGCATGGACGGATGCTTCGTCGCCATGCGATTACCGATCTCGAGAACTCTGACCCGACCGATCTTGTCAAGTTTGGCAAGTTGGGTGGAATTTGCGAGGTCTATCCGCAGATTCTGACGCTGGACCGGCGCGAGGATTGCCTGTCGATGATGCGTCGACAAATTGGCGAGACGCGACTTTTGCACAGCTGGAATCGCCGCGGCATGGAAGATTCCGGATGCACAGTGTGCTGTGGCACGGATTTGCCGCTGTTGATTCCGAGCTTGGGCGAGTCAATCTACAGTGCGTGCGGCGGATACTTCGACGACGGACTGCCCGTGAATGAGGTCAACACGCTGACGCTTGTCGAGCTCTTGTGCGCTTGGACTGCCGGGGGCGCGTACGACCTGATGCGCGAAGACGAGCTGGGTACGCTTGAGGTTGGCAAGCTTGCCGATATCTGCGTGCTCGATCGGGATGTGTTCGACCTCGATTATCGCGACGCACGTGATCTTGCGGTTGACATGACGATGTCGGACGGACAAATCGTGTTCGATCGAAATAAGGAGGCATAAGATGCCTGAATCCAAACCGACGCTGCGCCGCGAGCAGATTGCGGGCATGAATATCCACTACATCATGTGGTCGCTCGATTACTTCCTTGATGTGCAGCAGCGCTTGGGCTTTGAGTCCATTGAGCTGTGGTGTGCGGAGCCGCATGTGACGCTCGACCACACGGGCTACTTTGAGGCTGAGGTCCTGGCGAAAAAGGCTGCAGACCGTGGGCTTAGGTATCGTACTCTGTGCCCCGAGAATGTTGTCTATCCTTGGCAGTACTGCGCACGCAAACCGCTGCATGAACAGCGCAGCCTGGCGTACTTTAAGCACGGCATTGAGCTTGCCGAGGTACTTGGGTGCGACCGTATGTCCGTCAACTCGGGCTGGGGCGACTGGGACGAGGACCGCGAGGAAGCCTGGAAGCGCAGCCGCGAGCACTTGTCCATTCTGGCGGAGTATGCCGGCGAGCACGGTCTGGTGCTTACGATGGAAAGTCTGCGTCCCGAGGAGAGCAACCTTGTGACGACGGTTTCCGATGCGAAGCGCATGATTGACGAGGTCGCGAGCCCGTACTTACAGCCCATGGTTGATACAACCGCGATGGGCGTTGCAGGCGAGACGCTCGAGGACTGGTTTGCCGCCTTTGGTGAAGGGGCAATTCACGAGATGCACTTTATCGACGGTGACCCGTATGGCCATCTGGTGTGGGGCGATGGCAAGCACGATATGGACGCCTTCGTCGCCACGCTCAACGCCCATGGTTTCGACGGCATGCTGGGCCAGGAAATCACGGACGGTCGTTACTACGATGATCCGGCGGCGGCAGATGCCAAGAACATGGCCGCATTCGAGAAATATCTGATTGACTAAAACAACTATCGGCCACGCAGCCAACGTCATTGATTGCGGCCAAACAAGAAAGGAACTGGATATGAACGCACACGATCTGATCAAAGAGGCAATTGCCGAGAAGGGCAAGTTCGACAGCGTCTACTGGATTGCTTGCGGTGGCTCCATGATCGATTTGATCCCGGCCCATGAGCTTCTGCAGCGCGAGGCAACCACCTTCACTTCGTATATCTATACGGCTCGCGAGTTCGATATCATGCGTCCGCGTCGTCTGGGCGAGAAGTCCCTGGTCATCGCTTGTAGCCACAGTGGCAACACCCCTGAGGTCGTCGAGGGCTGCGAGATTGCCCTTGCTGCCGGCGCTACGGTGATCGCCCAGACCGACAACGCTGGATCTAAGATCGACACCGGTAAATGGACCACGTGGGTCTACCCGTGGGGCGAGGGCGTGCCGCAGGCCGAGGTCCCCGCTGGCATTTCGCTGTCGCTTGCGGCCGAGCTGCTCGATCAGCAGGAGGGCTACGCCGATCTTGCCGATATGTATGCCGGTATCGCCGAGATGGATAAGATTCTTCCCCCGGCACGTGAGAAGGTAAATGCCGAGCTGGGCGATCGTTTTGCCAAGCTTTGCCAGGAGCACGAGTTCTTCTATATTCTGGGCAGCGGTCCCAACTTTAGCCAGACCTACGGTTTCGCTATCTGCTCTCTTATGGAGATGCAGTGGCAGCACTGCAGCTACATCCACTCTGCCGAGTACTTCCACGGCCCCTTCGAGGCTACTCAGGATGGCGTTTTTTACTTCCTGCAGATGGGCTCCAGCGAGTGCCGTGCTATGGACGAGCGCGCCCTGGCGTTCCTTAAGACGCATACCGATACGCTGATGGTGCTCGATGCCAAGGAGTACGGTATGGAAGCCGTGCCGGCGAGCGTCCGTGCCTATCTGGACCCGGTGCTGTTCTACGCCATGAACTGCGAGCTGCGTGCTGCACGCGGCAAGGTGTTTGATCACGATCCCGATTTCCGTCGCTATATGGGTGTTGTCGAGTACTAGAAGGGGCAAAGGCCATGGCATTTAACGTTAACGCGCTCGGATTTGGCGACAACGTCGTCGATCGCTACGAGCATATCCACACCATGTATCCTGGCGGCAACGCGGTTAACTTCGCCGTTTATGCCAAGAAATGCGGTGCCGCACGTTCTGCATACATGGGCATTTTTGGCAATGACGCCGCTGCCGAGCATGTCATTGCAAGCCTCGAGGATGAGGGTATCGAGCTTGACAAGTGCGAGCAGATGATTGGCGAGAACGGAGCGGCTCGCGTGACCGTCGTTGACGGTGACCGTGTCTTCCTCGGCTCCAACGAGGGCGGTATCCGTGGCGATGCGCGCTATGTCCTCGATCGCTTTGACCTTTCGTACATGAAGCAGTTCGATGTGGTTCATTCGGGAAACTATTGCTTTACCGAGCGCGAGCTGCCCAAGTTGAAGGCTGCGGGCGTCACGGTCTCTTTTGACTTTTCAGACGACTCTACCGACGAGTACTACGAGCAGATTGCGCCCTACGTCGATTTCGCTTTCTTTAGTGCGGCGGATGCTGCGAGTGAGGACGAGATTCGCGAGCGTCTGGCATGGGTGAAGGGCCTGGGTCCGCGTTTTGTGTCGGCTACGGCGGGCGCCGAGGGCTGCATTGCTTACGACGGCGAGCGTTATTACCGCCAGCTGGCTAAACCGGTAACGGACATGAAGGACACCATGGGGGCGGGCGACTCGTTCCTCACCTCGTTTTTGATGTGCTATCTCGATTCCGCCAAGCGCGGTGAGGATGGCGCCGAGGCCATCGAGCGCGCGCTCGACTTTGCTGCCGGGTTTGCCTCGACCGTGTGCGGCATGGAAGGTTCTTGGGGCCACGGAGCACCAATCGTCGAATAGCTTAAGAAAGCGTACGGCGGTCTGGCTATGAGGCCTTGGACAGCCGATGCAAAACAATAAGCGAAACGCGAAAAGGGGGCTCGCCATGTGGCGGGTCCCCTTTTGAACATTGGAGAAGACCATGGGTATTAAAGCGTGTGCGGCTGGTTTTTGCTGCGCGGACGTCTATCAAAACATCGGCGTGTTCTATCCGACTGGTAATGGCATTGACTGGGGTATCCATCTTGCACGAATGGGCGTTTCGGTATCCGCCGTGTCGGTTGTCGGCAAGGACGAGTACGGAGACAAGATGAGAGAGGCGCTGGCCGCTGAGGGGTTCGATATCTCACATCTGCGGGTGGAAGATGGCGACACCTCGGTGATGCTCATGGCATTGAAAGACGGCGTCGATCGCGTGCATCTCGAGGCAATCGATGGCGTAATGGAGACATATCGACCGAATGAAGACGACCGGGCGTTTATCCTAGAGCATGACATCATCCATACCGACCTGTTTGGTAATTGTTTGGACCTCCTGCCCGAATGGCATGATGCGGGCAAGACGGTGGTTATGGACTTCTCGGTGTTCAGCCAGGATCCCGAATATGCATGTGAGGCTCATTTTCCTTACGTTGACTACGCATTCATGTCGTTTGAAGAGGACACTCCGGAGCTACGAGACTGGGTACGCCACGTGCAGGGATTGGGACCGCGCGTTGCGGTTGCCACGCTTGGCGAGAAGGGAAGCATTGCCTATGACGGTGAGCGCTTCTATGAGTGCGGGATCGTACCGGCAGAGAAGGTCGTTAATACCGTGGGTGCCGGCGACTCGTATATTGCCGGGTTTACCAAGGGCGTGATCGATGGCCTTAATATTCCGGCGTGTATGAAGGCGGGCGCTGAGCTGTCGTCCCGAGTGATTGGTTCGTTTGAGCCGTACTAGGGTCAAATGCCTGGAAAGGAGTACGAAATGGTTATCGACATGTTGGTCCATCCTATGCTCTACGGCGAGATCTGTACGCCGGGTGATGAGCCTGATGGATTCGGCTTTTGGTCACGAGAATTTGGTATGGGGCATATGGGCCCCATGGATTGGGATGAGCTTCAAGTCGAGATGGACGTCTGCGATGTGCAGAAGAGCGTGCTCATGCCGCTCGATGTAACCACGGCATGCGGAGGGCACTTTGGCACCAATGACCAGATTGCCATGCTGGTTGCCGCGCATCCCGATCGTCTGTGGGGATTTGCGAGCGTAGACCCGCAGGTGAGCGGTGCCGCAGACGAATTGGAGCGCGCCTTTACCGAGTTGGGGGCAAAGGGGCTTTGCCTGCATCCTGCAAAGCAGGGTTTTGCCCCCGATGATGCTGTGGCCGAGCCGCTTTACGAGCTGTGCGAGCGCTATAACAAGCCGGTGGTTTTCCATGCCGGTATGTCTTGGGAGCCTGGCGCAGAGCTCTCGCGCAGTAACCCGCTTGCATTTGAGCACACAATCGCAACGCATCCAAATGTGCGCTTTAGTTTGGCCCACTTTGGCTGGCCCTGGGTGCGCGAGACCGTGGCGATGCTGCTCAAGTATCCCAACTGCTACACGGACACCTCTATCACTTACATCGATTCGCCCGAGGAGATGATGCAGCGTCTTTTCACGGTCGATATGGGGCCGCTGTGGTATGAGCGCGCGCTATCGCACCAAGTGATGTTCGCCAGCAATACGCCGCGCTTCCGTGCATTCAAACTCAAGCGGGCGCTCGATACCGTGCCCATGCGCGATGATGCGCGAGAAAGGCTCTACTGGGGTAATGCCCTGCGTTTTCTTGAAGGGGATGAGTGAACATGGTGACGCTCGAGACATTGAGCTATCTATCGACTGCTCCGGACCAGTTCATCGATATTACCGAGGACGTGCACGCCGCCATCGAACGCAGCTCGGTGACCAATGGCTTGGCAGCGATTATTTTGTCGCATACGACCTGTGGAATCGTGGTAAACGAGGGGCTGCCCTGCGTGGAGACGGATCTTATGGAGACGCTTGATCGCATCGCCCCACTCGATGCCCCCTATGCGCATGCACACTTCCTGCCGAGCTATGGAGCCACCGGCAACAACTCCTGTGGGCATATCAAGAGCATGATTTGTGGAAACAGTTGCTTCTTTCCCGTCCAAGATGGCCACATCGTGTGCGGAAGTGCCCAGAACATCTATCTTGCGGAGTTTGACGGTCCGCAGAAGCGAAAAGTGTACGTCGAGGTGCTGGGGGAGTAACGTCCCTGCAATAACTCTATGAAGGAGCACGTTATGTCGTTTCTAACCTCGATGTTCAAGACCGAAAAGCCGGTTATCGGAATGCTGCACCTGCGTCCTCTGCCGGGCGATCCACTGTATTACCCGGGCGGAAGCGTGTCGCAGGTCGTGGAAGCTGCCAAGCGCGATCTCGAGGCGTTGCAGCAGGGCGGTGTCGATGGCATTTTGATTACCAATGAGCTCTCGATGCCCTATGAGCAGCACGTTTCTCCCTCAACCCTTGCATCGATGGGCTATGTAATCGGGGCTCTATCCCATGATCTGTCGACCCCTTGGGGAGCTGAGGCTATTTACGATGGTGATGCCACAATCGAGCTGTGCGCTGCCGTCGACGCGCAGTTCACACGCTGCAATTTTTGCGGTGCCTGGGCCGGTGATCTTGGGCTGATTAACCGAGATTTCGCTCACACCATGCGTCGCAAGGCGGCGCTGCGCTTGGACGACCTCAAGCTTTTTCACTTCATCACGAGCGAGGGGGAGGTTTATCTCAACGACCGCACGACTGCGGACATTGCCGATTCACTTCTCTTTAATTGCCTTCCGGATGCAATGGTCATCGGCGGTTCGGCTGCCGGTCGTGGCGCTTCAGGCGAGCTTGCCGATGAAGTCCGCGAGCGTGTTGGCGAAGTACCCGTGGTATGTGGCACCGGTTGTCGCGAAAATACCGTGGCTGACGTATTTGCTCACTACGATGGCGCGTTTGTCGGCACCTGCTTAAAGCGCGACGGAAAGCTGGATGCCCCGGTTGATGTTGAGCGGGTAGCTCGTTTTATGGCTGCCGCTCGTACGGCGCGAGGGGAGTAGGCACCTATGGCGCTCTATCTGGGGATTGATATTGGGACAAGCGCCTCTAAAGGCGTTTTAATCGATGATCGATGCAACATCGTTTGCCAAGCCTCTTGTGGACATGAGACGGACAACCCGTGTGACGGATGGTACCAGCATGATGCGGAGGCAGTTTGGTGGGGCGATTTTTGCCGCTTGTCGCGCGAGCTGGTGGCGCGATCGGGGGTTAACGCGGCACAGATCGGATGCGTGGGCCTTTCCGCATTGGGTTGCGACTGTGTGCCGGTCGATACCGAGTGCAACGCGCTGGCGCCCGCGATTTTGTATGGAGTCGATGCACGTTCGAAGCCGCAGATTGACGAGCTTCTTTCCGAATATGGGTCAGATCGCGCACGCGAGCTTTTCGGGCACGATCCCTGTTCGTCAGATATTGCTCCCAAGATCTTGTGGTTTAAGGAGAATATGCCCGAGGTGCACGAACGTGCCGCGAAGTTCCTGACGGCGTCATCGTTTCTATGCGCAAAGTTGACGGGGCGTTTTACGGTGGACCGTTATTTGGCGGAGGATTTTCTTCCCCTATACGACCGCTACACCTGGAAGGTTGATGCTCGTGAATGTGCTCGTTTCTGCCGGCCTGACCAGATGGCGGAGGTAATGTCGGCTACCGATATTGCCGGGGTGATTACGCGGCGTGCGGCTGAGGCGACGGGGCTCGCGGCAGGGACACCTGTCTTAGTGGGAACGGGCGACTCTGGTGCCGAGGCCATTTCGACGGGTGTATTCCGTCCCGGCGATATGATGGTTCAGTTGGGGAGTACGGCGTATTTCATCTACCTAGCTGATCATATGATCGATGATGCCCGCCTGTGGCCAGGGACGTTTATCATTCCCGGAACTTACGGGATCTGCGCGGGGACCAATACGGCGGGTGCGCTCACATCGTGGCTGCGCCAAGAGCTGTATCGCGATGCCGTGGAGGCCGAGGACCACGGTGGCCCCGATGCATATTCGGTTATGGCGCATGATGCCGCCGATGTGGCGCCGGGTGCCGATGGGCTCCTGTGTCTGCCGTACTTTGCGGGGGAGCGTACTCCGCTCAACGATCCCGAGGCGCGTGGCGTCTTCTTTGGCCTGACCGGAAGGCATACGCGAGCCCATATGGTTCGCGCCGCCTTGGAAGGCGTCGCGTATACCGTTGCATCCCATGTCGACATTATCGAGCGAGAGCATGGACTGCCAATTGGGCGCATTATGCTTGTCGGAGGTGGAACCAAGAATCCAGTTTGGATGCAGGCTATCGCCGACGTATGCGGGCGCGAGGTCTCGGTTGCCAAGGTTACGGTGGGCGCATGCTTCGGTGATGCCATCATGGCAGCTCTCGCAGGTGGCGCCTATGCATCATGGGATGAGCTCGCCCAAGTCCTTGGCGTTGCGCAAACAATCGTGCCCGATATGGCTGCCCACGAGTTATATGCGTCGCGCCGTCATATCTTCGACGAATTGTATGCACGCAACCGTGATCTCATGCACGAATTGGTGTAATGCTGCCGAACTGTACTGCCTACCAATAGGGACTGCGTTGTGCGATTCGCATGCCCCGTGGCATTTTTGCCCACAGGGATTAGCGAAGGTCAAAAACAGAGTGCGCATTTGCTAAAACTACCGACTCGATGCGCTTTGCGTCACAGTTTTTGAGTGAGGCAATGCGCATCGAGGTCCTTGCGAGCGATCCGATGAGCGACTGCGCGCTTGTTTCTGTGTTTGCCTCCGCCGGCGCATCGGTTTCGAGCAGTAAACGATCGAGTGGAATCTGTCGTGCGTATTCGCGTCCTCGTTTAGACGCGAGCATGCGTTCGTTGACGGAAAAATAGCAGCCTGCATCGCGCGCGCGGACAAGCTCGTCCGAAGTACCGCTAAACCAGTGGAAGATGATAGCGGGGGAGTCGGAGTTTGGGATGAGTAGTCCATGCGATTCGAGGACGTCCAGTACGGCTCCTGCCGAACGAACGGCATGAATTGATATCACGCGTCCGGTAAGAGGATGCTGCACGAGCGTATCGCAGAGCCGGTCAAGTGCCTGTATTTGCAGCGGCTCGCTTCCGGCAAAACGAGTGGAAAAGTCGAGTCCCACCTCGCCGATGTAGCGCCCTTGGGCTGCAACTTCGCAAAGCAGATTGACTTCGGCAGGACCGCAGCGGCCGTCGGCGAGCCACCAGGGGTGAAGCCCAACGCCGGCGATGATGCCTGGTTGGCGACAGGCGCGCTCGTTTGCGGCCGAAAAGCCGCGCGGATTGACGCCGCAGTCAAATAGACCCAAGCCCAGCGCCGTCGCCTCATCGGCAACGGCGTCCGGGTGAGCCATTAAATCAAGATGGCAGTGTGCATCAAATAACTGGGGCTCCATCTCGGTGCGCTCCGCTAGTCCAGACGTTGGCCATCGGAGCGTACGCGCTCAGTGCCGCGGCCGCTGATCTGGCGGATAACCTCGCCGGCAATCATCTGGCCCATGATGGGCGGCATAAAGCTGGCGGTTCCGAGTTCGGTGCGCTCGTGGATGTTGGAAGGGTCGCGGGGCTGTGTCTTAACCGATTCCTCGCAGCTAAACAGTACATGCAGGCTCTTGATTCCGCGCTTCTTGCATTCTTTGCGCATGATGCGGCTCATGGGGTCACGTACCGTATCGAAAATGTCGGCAAAGCGGAGGCACTCGGGATGGAGCTTGTTGGCCCCGCCCATGGAGCTAACCAAACGAATGTCGTGGTCCTGAGCATATTTGGCAATGGTGAGCTTGGCCGAGATGGTGTCGATGGCGTCGACGACGTAGTCGAGCTTGCCGTCCGTCTGCTCCAAAACGCTCGCGAAGAACTCGTCGATGTTGTCGCTTAGCAGGTATTCGGTGCGCTTGATAACGGTGGCGGCGGGATTGATATCGCGAATCATGGCTTCCATCACGTCCACCTTGCGTTTGCCGACGGTGCTGTAAAAGGCGATGGCCTGGCGATTGATATTGCTGGGCGCGATGATGTCCTTGTCCAGAATGACGAAATGACCGATGCCGCCGCGGGCGAGTGCCTCGCAGCAGTTGGAGCCCACGCCTCCGCAGCCGAGCACTAGCACCGTAGCATCGGCGAGCTTATCGAGTGCCTCGCGGCCCATGATAATCTCGAGCTTGGTGTCGCGTGTCTCGATGGGAGTTGCGGCTGTGGTTTCGGTCATAAATATCCTCCGATGGGGAAGCAGGTCGTGTTTTAGCTATCGCCATTATAGGTAATCGCCCATAGGTTGCGATGGCGTTTGCTTTGATGTGGTTTGAAGCATTGCGATTAGATAGTTAGACAAACATCTAAATATTGAGTATAGTGTGCACGTCATGAGAGATGATGAGAGGAGGTCTTATGCCGGGAGAGGGTTTTAAGGCGCTGGCCGATCCTACACGGCGTCACATTTTGGAACTGCTGCGCGAGGGCAATTGCACGGCCGGGGAGCTTGCCGAGCATTTTGACATCAGCAAGCCGTCGTTGAGCCATCACTTGGCGACGCTCAAAAACGCCGGGTTGGTGACCGACGAACGTCATGGCCAAAACATCGTTTACAGCTTAAACACCACCGTCATGCAGGACTTGATCGGTTGGTTTATGGGCTTTACAAACACGGAAGGTGATAAGGATGAATAACGAAAACAAGGGCATTCACGCCACGGGGGTATCGTCGCGCGTGTGGGCCATGCTTGTTGTGGTCTGCGCTATTAATGTTGTAGCGCACCTCATGGTGATGCCGAGCCTGCCTGCACAGATTCCCACGCACTGGGGCGCGAACGGCGCCGTCGACGGTTGGGGTCCTAGTTGGATGGCCTCCGCGCTCGGCGTGCTGCCTCTGGCGCTTCTCGCAATGTTCTGCATGGTGCCGCGCATCGACCCCAAAGGTGAGGCATATCGAACCTCGGGCAAGTTCTACCAGGGCTTCGTAATCGCCTTCACCTTGTTCATGTGCGCCATAAGCTGGCTGGGAGAGCTTACGGTCTGGGGCGTAGTGCCGGCGGTCGGTTCGGTTAACGTGCTGATTTCCGGTGTTGTCGGTTTGCTGTTCATCGGCGTAGGCAACTACTTGCCGCGTGTGAAGCAGAACTATACGCTCGGTATCAAGACACCCTGGGCGCTTGCCGATCCCGAGAACTGGCGCCGTACGCAGCGTTTTGGCGGCGCCTGCTTTATGGTGCTGGGTATTGGCCTGATTGTGATGGGCGTGGCAGGCAGCGTGCTTTCGAGTGAAGTCGTCGCCGCGGTGATTGCGGCTCTGGCGTTTGGTTCGGTTGGAGCCGTTTACGTCTACTCGTATCTGTTGTGGCGCAAATCGCAGCGAGCCGCTCGTTAAGGTTGCGGAAAACTAGCGTACGCAGTTCATAGTATGTTCCGGGGGACTTTTCCCAGGTAGTATTAGGGGGTGTGGGCAACCATGCCCCTTTTTCGTTACGTTTCAGAGCTGGTTCCCTCATTTCGTTTCCACTAAAGCGAATCAAGAATAGGGAAACAGCAGGTAGAAAGGATAGAACAGGCAAATGGCAGAGTTTATCTACCAGATGTATCAGGCTCGCAAGGCCCATGGCGACAAGGTGATCCTTGACGACGTGACCCTGAGCTTCTACCCCGGTGCCAAGATCGGCGTCGTGGGCCCCAACGGTATGGGCAAGTCGACCCTGCTCAAGATTATGGCCGGCATCGAGGAGGTCTCCAACGGCGATGCCAGGCTCACTCCCGGCTACACCGTGGGCATCCTGCAGCAGGAGCCGCCGCTCGACGATGACAAGACCGTCATCGAGAACGTGCGCATGGCGTTTGGCGACATGATTGCCAAGGTCGATCGCTTCAACAAGATCGGCGAGGAGATGTGCGACCCGGATTGCGACATGGACGCCCTCATGGCCGAGATGGGCAAGCTCCAGGACGAGATCGACGCCGCCGACGGCTGGGATATCGATTCCAAGCTCGGCCAGGCCATGGACGCCCTGCAGCTGCCCGATTCCGACATGCCGGTCAACGTGCTTTCCGGCGGCGAGCGCCGTCGCGTGGCCCTGTGCAAGCTGCTGCTCGAGGCTCCCGACCTGCTGCTGCTCGACGAGCCCACGAACCACCTGGACGCCGAGTCGATCCTGTGGCTCGAGCATTTCCTGCACAACTACCAGGGCGCCGTTCTGGCCGTTACGCACGACCGCTACTTCCTGGATAACGTTGCCGAGTGGATCTGCGAGGTCGACCGCGGCCACCTCTATCCCTACAAGGGCAACTACTCCACGTATCTGGAGACCAAGGCCGCCCGTATCGAGGCGCAGGGCAACCGCGACGCCAAGCTCGCCAAGCGCATGGAGGCCGAGCTCGAGTGGGTACGCAGCTCGCCCAAGGCTCGCCAGGCCAAGAACAAGGCCCGTCTGGCTCGTTACGAGGAGATGGAGGCCGAGGCCCGCGCAAGCCAGAAGCTCGACTGGACCGACATCCGCATCCCCGTGGGCCCGCGTCTGGGCAACAAGGTGCTCGAGGCTCATCACCTGCACAAGGAGTTCGATGGCCGTGTGCTCATCGACGACCTATCGTTCACCCTGCCGCGCAACGGTATCGTGGGTGTCATCGGCCCCAACGGTGTGGGCAAAACCACGCTGTTCAAGACCATCGTGGGCCTGGAGCCGCTGACTTCGGGCGAGCTCGAGGTGGGCGAGACCGTCAAGATCTCCTATGTCGATCAGAACCGTTCCGGCATCGACCCCGATAAGAACCTGTGGGAGGTCGTCTCGGATGGCCTGGACCACATGATGGTCGGTGAGACCGAGGTTCCGAGCCGTGCTTATGTGGCGAGCTTTGGCTTTAAAGGCCAGGACCAGCAGAAGCGCGCCGGCGTACTCTCCGGTGGCGAGCACAACCGTCTGAACTTGGCGCTTACGCTCAAGCAGGGCGGCAACCTGCTGCTCCTCGACGAGCCCACGAATGACCTCGACGTCGAGACGCTGTCCTCGCTCGAAGCGGCGCTGCTCGAGTTCCCGGGCTGCTCGGTGGTCATTAGCCACGACCGTATGTTCCTGGACCGCGTCGCCACGCACATTCTAGCGTGGGAGGGCACCGACGAGAATCCGGGCAACTGGTATTGGTTTGAGGGCAACTTCGAGGCCTATCAGGCCAACCGCATCGAGCGCCTTGGCGAGGACGCAGCCCAGCCGCATCGTATCCACCGTAAGCTGACGCGCGACTAGATCGTTACGCGGTTTTCCAAACCGCGTAACTGCTCGACGCTGCGCGGGTCGCAAGCACCCCATCTTGCCGTTCAAGCCGTCGCTCGCGTACCGAAGTACGCGTCGCTCCTCTTTCACGGCAACCTGGGGCACTTGCGGCCCGCTCGCTGTTGGTTACGCAACATCAACAAATAAAAACGGCTCAAATCCTGATTTGGATTTGAGCCGTTTGTCGTTACTGCTCGGGTTCTTCGACTTTATCGATGATCCAGGCGGCTCCGAGACCGCCGGTGGTGTTGCGGCGGATGCGCACGGTAACCTCGCGGCGCTCGCCGGCCTGCGTGTAGCGCAGGGGGAAGCTTGCGCGGTTTCGCGCGGCCTCGATGGTACCGCGCTCGCGGGCGATCCAGTAGTACTCGCCGACGATGCCGAGGGTATCGGCGCCGTAGGGGAGATAGGTCGACAGCTGGTGTAGCAACGGACCGGGGCAGAAGACCTCGGTTGCGAAATCGACGGGGGAGTCCTCGGGGATGGCGGGCGCTACGGGTGCGGGGGTTGGGGCCGCCGCGGGTGCCGAAGCCGGTGCCGGTGCGGGAATTTGGTCGCAAGCAGAGGTGGGCACGGATTCGATGACGGGTGCGGGCTCCGGCGTCGCTTCCGGCTTGATTGTGGAATCTGCGGGCTTCACGGTGACGGGCGCGTCTGCAGCTGCAGTTTCAATCTCAACCTGCGTTGCGTTCTCGTTCTCGATGCTCGGCTTTGTCCCGACCGGCGTGGAAGCCATGGTGGTGATGCCGGCGTTGGCGTTCTCGGGGTCATAGACGACCGTAAGCGAGATGGCAGGCCGCGGCGTCTCGGGCTCCGGCGTCGACTCAGTAGCGTCTTGATCGTCGGGCTCGTCGGGCTGTTCGTCCTCGGCCTCGTCGCCAAAGATATCGCTGTTTTGGAACGCAGACGTCTCGGGTTGGTTAGCGGCTTCTTCGGTTGTCGACTTGGGAGCCTCGTTGAGCCCCGCAGTGGCTTCCTGCTCTGACATAACTTCGGGATCGGTCGTGGCGGCGATTTCGGTTCTGGCTTCTGCCGTCACCTCGATAGCGACTTCGATCTCTGTCTCGGGCTCGGGCTCGGGCTCCGGCACAGCTTCAGCCACGGGTTCGGGTTCGGGCTCAGGACGTTTAACGTGCTTGGGGCGCACGGCCTTGAGGTCCTTCTCACCGCGCTTTTTCTTTTTGTAGGACTGCTTGGCGCCTTTGGCTGCCTTGGGCTTGCCCTCGCCCTTGGCAAGGGCGGCATCCCAGGCCTCGTTGGCGATGACGGTGGCATACAGGCGGCCGCCTTTAAAGACGGTCAGCTTAATGCAGTCGTCGAGCTCCTCGAGCAGCTCGCGCGTGGACTCGAAGCCCAGTTCATAAGCGGTCATGTCGCCAACGGCGAGCGCCTCCTCGACCTGCGTCATAAACGTTTGCTTGCCGCATCCAATCGCATCGCGCAGCAGGCGATACAGATAGATGTGGTTGCCCGGCGAAAGCGTGGGCCTAACTATTGTCTTGCTCATGGCAAATCTCCTCTTTACACATGTAAAGCATCTTACCATCGCATGGCGTTCGCCATGGCGGCGCCCAAGGCAAACGGGCGCGAACCGCTTTCGATTCGCGCCCGTTGTACAGGTCGGTTATCTATGAGAGGCAAATGTGCTTAGTTGCCCGATGCCGTGCCTTGACTCGAGTTGTCAGATGCCGTGCCGGACGCAGTTCCGCTCGAGCTGTTGGTGTTGCTACTGTCTGCTGCACCCGTTCCCGACGTGGTGTCGCTCGTCTGGTCGCCCGTGCTCGGCTGAGAGCCGTCAGTCGTTTGGCTTGAGTCGGTCGTGCCGGACGGCGTGCCACTGTTGGCCGTGGAGGAATCGGTGCCCTGCGATTGGTTTTGGGTGTTCGAGGACGAATCGGCAGAGGTGGAACTGTCTTGCGTGTCGTCCGCCTGTGCCTGCTGATCTTGCGACTGGGTGTCGCCATTTGCATCGCTCTCGGTCGTGCGCGACGACAGGATTGGCTTGGGACGCTCGCCCAGACCCTCACCGGCAGTGGTGATAAGGATGGCGCCGGCGCAGGCGATGACCGCGACGATGGCGATGGCGATCGAGAAGACGATGACCTTCTTTTGTGTCTGGCTGCGCTCTGCCGCCGCCTTGGCGCGCAGGCTGTTGGGGGCGACGCGCGCCGTGGTCGCGCGTCCCGCAACCTGGCGCATCTCCTGCGTGGTCGCGGCGCCACCTAGGTGCTCCTCGACATTGGGCTCAACGGGCTCATAGGCGCCGGCGGGGTAGTCGACGTCGGCGTGCGTGCCCTTGATTGCTTCGGCGCTGGCGGAGATAAAGTGGCGATAGACCTGCGAGGACACAACAGTGATGACTGAGCTCACAGCGGCACCAATCACCGAGCCGGCAATGCCGATCTTTGAAGCAAGCGCCACGCTCGTGGCGGCAGCTGCGGCGCCGGCGATGATCTGGGGAATGGAAATGTCATCGAACAGGCCCTTTTTGGGCGCGATGGCCATGGTCTGTCCAATGGAATGGTTCTCGTGCACGCCGTTGTTGAGCGATGCCGGCGTCATGACGCGCGTGCGCGGCGCGTCGGTGTACTTGGTTGTCATACGGGGTCCTCCCGGCGTAAATCTGCTTCGTTTCGTGTAGCCATCAGAGTACCCACCAGATGTGAATCGTACGTGACATTTAACAGATACCATCAACTCATCAATAGCTCACCAAGTTGGTGGGATGCGGTTCCACCCGGCGGTTGAACTACAATAGGGCTTGCTAATTGTGTTGAATAGCGTTTACGCACGGGAGCATTCTTATGAATCTTCACCTTTCTCAGTCTGATGGCTTTTTGCGTGTGGCGGCGGCGTCGCCGCAGATTCGCGTTGCCGATGTCGAGGGCAATGCCGAGGTTGCGCTGGCGGCTGTTCGCGATGCTGCCGGGCGTGGCGTTCGCGCGCTGGTACTGCCCGAGCTTAACCTGACCGGCTATACCGCGGCCGATCTGTTCCATAACCGCACATTACTGCATGCCTGCGAGTCCGCACTGGCACATATTCTCGATGAAACCCGCGAGCTGCCGATTGTCTTTACCATCGGCCTTCCCGTTGCAGTTGCCGAGAATATCTACAACTGCGCCGCCGTGTGCTGCGCGGGCGAGCTTTTGGGCCTCACGGCCAAGAAGTATCTGCCCAATTACGGTGAGTTTTATGAGCGCCGCTGGTTTGCTCCGGCGCCCGCAGATCCTGTGTGGGTCGAGTTTGCCGGTCAGGGTCCGGTTCCGCTGGGTTCGGGTCTTGTCTACCGCTGCTGTGATGAAGGCGCCGAGGATATGGTGCTGGGCGTCGAGGTCTGTGAGGACCTGTGGGTGCCGGCGCCCCCTTCGACCGAGATGGCGCTTGCCGGTGCGACGGTGATTCTCAACCCGTCGGCCTCGGACGAGATTATCGGTAAGGCAGATTACCGCCGCAGCCTTATCTCCAATCAGAGCGCGCGCCTGTACTGCGCCTATGCCTACGCGGACGCGAGTGAGGGCGAGTCCACGACCGACATGGTCTTTGCGGGCGAGAACCTCGTCTACGAAAACGGCTCCAAGCTTACCGCGACCAAACTGCTTACCTGTGATATGGCCGTCGCCGACGTTGACCTTGACCGTCTGGTTGCTGAGCGCCGTCGCTCGACGACATGGACGCGCGCGGACGATGCGCCGGAGGCCGTGACCGTCGAGTTCTCGTTTGAGGGCTCGCTCGCCGAAGAGCCTGTCCTGCGCGATGCGCTCGGCATAGACCGCGTTTTCCCGCGCGCGCCCTTTGTGCCGGCCGACCACGGCGACTTGGCCGAGCGCTGCGAGACGATCCTCGATCTGCAGACTGCGGGCCTCAAGACCCGCCTTGCCCACACGGGTACCAAGGCTGCGGTTATCGGCCTTTCGGGCGGCTTGGACTCCACACTAGCGCTGCTTGTGACCGTGCGTGCCTTCGATGCACTGGGGCTGCCGCGCACTGGTATCACAGCCGTGTCCATGCCCGGCTTCGGCACGACGCATCGCACCAAGTCGAATGCCGAGTCGC